>QWCQ01000887.1_pt1 | contig 14333 bp, 18 predicted proteins | sample 1972701 | NCBI WGS metagenome assembly QWCQ01 (sample SAMN09866704, study PRJNA288562) | Human gut metagenome isolate pre4_stool, whole genome shotgun sequencing...
AATTAAGGTAGGTTTTATGGACACAGTTAGAAAAGAAGGAATAGTAATCGATAATAACAAGGGCAATCTAAAAGTACAGATTTTTAGAAATGGAGCTTGTGGAGCATGTGCTGCCAAAGGCTCTTGTGCTGAGAAGAAAACTACAGAAATTGAACTTTTTTCTCATGAAGATTTAAAGAAAGGCGATAGAGTTATTATTGAAGGATCTTCAAGCGAAGTAAGCAAATTAACAGCTACTGTTTATATAGTTCCAGTGGCTATGATGTTGGTGGGAGCCCTTATTCCTAATATTTTTCTAAAAAATACCACTATGGATATTAACCTATTGACATTATTATCAGTAGTAATATTCTTTGCTATATCTATGATTTTCATTAAGAAGCTAGATAAAAACGTAAAGAATAAAAATATGATGAGAGTGAGAAAGGCATAATGAATTATCAAGAAATAGAAAAATTTGATCCTGATGTTTATTATGCTTTGATAAACGAACTTAGAAGACAAGAAAGAAATATTGAACTTATTGCATCTGAGAACTATGTTCCAAAAGCAATTCTTGAGGCCGACGGGAGTATTCTTACAAATAAATATGCTGAAGGTCTTCCAGGGAAAAGATACTATGGCGGATGTGAGAATATAGATATTATAGAACAGCTTGCTATAGATAGGGCTAAAAAGTTGTTTGGGGCAGATCATGTTAATGTCCAACCACATTCAGGATCTGACGCAAACTCTGCAGCTTATTTTGCGCTCTTAGAAGATGGGGATAAGGTACTTTCTATGAATCTTAGCGAAGGAGGTCACCTATCCCATGGTTCTAAGGTAAATCACTCAGGTAAGAGATATGACTTTTATAATTATGGGGTTGATAAAAAAACAGGCCTAATAGATTATGACCATGTTTTAGATCTTGCCAGAGACATTAAGCCTAAACTTATTGTTTGTGGAGCAAGCGCCTATCCTAGAGAAATAGATTTTAGAAAGTTTAAAGAAATTGCTGATGATGTAGGAGCTCTATTAATGGCAGATATTGCCCATATTGCAGGACTAGTTGTTTGCGGTGAGCACATGTCACCAGTAGATTATTGCGATGTAGTTACGACTACCACCCACAAAACCCTAAGGGGGCCAAGGTCAGGTATCATACTTTGCAAGGAAAAATGGGCTAAGAAAATAGACAAGGCAGTTTTCCCTGGTCTTCAAGGAGGACCTCTAGAGCATATTATAGCTGCAAAAGCTATTGGATTTAAGCAGAATCTAGATCCTAGCTGGCTAGCTTATGCCAAACAGATAAAGGCTAATGCTAAACAAATGGAAATAACCTTTAAGAAGAATAACTTTGACTTAGTTTCAGGAGGAACTGATAACCATCTATTGCTTTTAGATTTAAGAAATATGGGAATAACAGGAAAAGAAGCCCAAAGCTTACTTGATGAAGTCTATATAACTACTAACAAAAACACTATTCCTGGCGAAGAACTATCTCCTAATATAACTAGTGGACTCAGGATAGGAACTGCCGCAGTTACTACTAGGGGAATGAAGGAAAGTGAAATGGAAACTATAGTAGACTTGATTAAGAAAACTTTGAAGAAAGAAGATACTGTGGAAAATATTAGAAAAGAAGTAGAAAATCTAACTAAGAAATTCCCAATATATGGAGAAGTAATATGAAAATGCCAATAGTAACTCTTGTTGGAAGAACTAATGTTGGAAAGAGCACATTATTCAATAGACTTGTAGGCAAGAGAAAATCAATAACTGAAGACATTTCTGGAGTCACAAGGGATAGAATTGTAGATAAGGTTGAGTGGCAAAACAATGAGTTTTTGCTAGTAGACACTGGTGGTCTCGATATCTCCAATAAAGAAGTAATGAATACTGAGATTAAATCCCAAGTAGAAAAAGCTCTAGTAGAAACAAATCTGATTTTATTTGTTGTGGATGGCAAAGAGGGAGTCAATCCTTACGATGTTGATATAGCAAATGAAATAAGAAAATATAACAAGCCAGTTATAATAGTTGCAAATAAGCTAGACTCATTCAAAATCCCTGATGATATATATGACTTTTATCAATTTGGATTTGATGATATGTCAATGATTTCTGCTGAGCAGAGCAAGGGATTAGGAGATTTACTAGATAAAATTGTTTCATTTATAGACTTCTCTTCTTTTGAGCAAATAGAAGACGAAACAAGGATTGCTATAATTGGTAAGCCGAATGCAGGAAAGTCATCCCTAGTCAATCTTTTATTAAATGAAGAGAGAATGATAGTTACAGACATTGCTGGAACGACAAGGGATGCTGTAGATAGCTACTGGCAATATAATGATCATAATTATGTTTTGATTGATACAGCAGGCCTTAGGAGAAAATCAAAAGTTAAGGAAAATGTGGAATACTATGCAAATCAGAGGACATTTGATGCTGTAGATAGTTCAGAAATTTGCTTATTCCTAATAGATGCAAATGTTGGTGTAACCGAGCAAGATGCAAAAATTGCAGGATATGCCCACAATCAAAAAAAGGCAATAATAATAGCTGTAAACAAATGGGACCTAGTAGATAAAGAAACAAATACTATGAGAGATTTAGAAAGAGACATTAGAGAAACACTCTCATTCGCTCCTTACGCTCCAATAGTTTTTATTTCAGTCCTAGAAAATAAAAGAATTGATAAATTATTAGAATTATTTGAAATAGTTTCTAACAATTACCATACAAGAATTAAAACTGGTGTCTTAAATAATATTCTACAAGATGCAATATTATTAAATCCACCTCCTCAAGATAAGGGGAAGAGACTTAAGATATACTATATGTCACAGGTATCAACAGCACCTCCTAAGTTTATACTTTCAATAAATGATAGGGACCTAGTTCATTTCTCATATACGAGATATCTAGAGAATCAAATCAGACAAAATTATAGCCTTGTCGGCGTACCATTCAGTTTTGTTTTTAAACAAAAAGGTGAGTAACAATGCTTGTATTAATCGCTTTATTATCCTATATATTAGGTTCAATACCCTTTGGTTTCATTGTAGGAAAGGTCTTTTTTAAAACAGATTTAAGAAAACTCGGCTCAGGTAATGTAGGAGCCACTAATGCCTTAAGAAATTTTGGTAGACTTGCAGGTTTTACAACCTTCCTTTTTGATTTTTTAAAGGGTAGCCTAGCTTGTTACTTAGGAGAAAAATTCGGGGGAGAGGCTGGTCAAGCTGTAGCTATGTTTTTTGTAGTTATCGGCCATATGTATAGCTTTATATTAAAATTTAAGTCTGGTAAAGGTGTTGCCACATCCTTTGGAGCGCTTCTTGCAATAGATTATAGATTCGCTTTAACTCTTTTAGCTATATTTATTGTTTTGGTACTTATATTTAGGATAGTTTCTTTATCATCTATAATAACCGCAGTAATAGCTGCAGTGCTTGCAGTTTTTAGTTATAAGTTAAGCTATATTACTCTAGCTATTATTTTGATAGCATCCTTGATAGTTTACAAACACAAGGATAATATAAAAAGGCTTAAACTAGGTGAAGAGAAGAAAATATTTTAAGGAGTATTATGGAAATATCGATAATAGGTTCAGGAACTTGGGCTACTGCTATAGCAAATCTTTTAAGCGAAAATGAAGATGTTCTAATTTATGCCAGAGATTTAAAAGTAGTTAATTCTATTAATAACAATCATATTAATAGTAAATATTTTCCCGATAAGAAGTTAAGAGAAAACATAAGAGCTACAGCGGATGTTGGTGAACTTTTCAAAAACAAATATATAGTAAATGCAATTCCAACTCAAAGTATTAGAAGCGTTTATGAAAATCTTGCTCCTTACTTAGATGAGAGTAAAGTAATCATCAATCTATCTAAAGGACTTGAGCTTAATACTCACTATAGAATTTCAGAAATATTTGAAGATATTTTAGGAGATATCAATTATGCTATCCTAAGTGGTCCATCCCATGCGGAAGAAGTAATTGAGGAAATGCCAACTACCCTAGTCTGTGCATCAAATGACATAAAAATCGCTAAAGATATTCAAGAAATTTTTAATAGGGAATATTTTAGGGTATATACATCAACAGATGTAATTGGTGTAGAGATTGGAGGAAGTATTAAGAATATACTTGCCTTTGGTATAGGGATGGCAGATGGCTTATCTTATGGGGATAACTCTAAGGCTGCTCTTATAACACGTGGCATCCACGAGATGGAAAGATTTGCGAAAAGTTTTGGAGCAGATGAGAAAACAATAAATGGACTTGCAGGAATTGGAGATCTAATTGTTACAGCTACTAGCGATCTTTCACGAAATAACAGAGCTGGTAAGCTTGTAGGTGAGGGATATAGTATTGAAGAGAGCGTAGATAAGGTAAAGATGGTAGTGGAAGGTATTCCTACTACTCGTGCAGTTTATGAACTTTCTAAAGAAAAAAATATTGAAATGCCTATTACTGAAGAACTCTACAAGGTGTTATTTGAAGGAAAGTCAGCTCACCAATCTGTTAAAGATTTGATGGGAAGAGACTTAAAAAATGAATATTAAATTCGAAATATTCTTCTCATTAAGATATAATGTAATAGAGAGATAAAAAAACGCAAAGGAAGTAATTATGTTAGATAGGTTTAAAGAATTTATAGGTATTGACGACAAATACGATGATTACGATGAAGATCAGTTGTATTACGACGATCTAGAAGAGGAAACAAAAGAGGAAGAAAAGGATAAGGCTGAGAAGAATGAAACATATAAATCATATTTTTCAGACTCAGACTATAAGAGCGAAGAAAGTGATGAAAGTTACAAGTCTTCATTTGCAGATAGCTTTAAGAACAATTCTTCATTTAAGAGTTCTAGATCATCAAGAAGAGGAGATAATGTAGTTAAAATGAGTGATAAAAATTTTGCCGGATCAAATTCAATGAGAATTTCTATTCAAGAACCTTTGGATTATGAAACAGACGCACCTAAAGTTATAGATGATATACTTAACAAAAAAGTTGTTGTCCTAAACTTAGAAATGGTTGAATCAGATACAAGAAGACAAATCTTTGACTTCGTAAGCGGTGCTGTCTATGCTCTAAGCGGTACTGTGGAGAAAGTTACAAAAGGAATATTTGTTATAAGCCCTAACGGTATACAAATTGACCCAGCTGTTACCGACCAAATATCTGAAGGAAATTATAATCAATTATAGATCGATCTAAAAAATCGATCTTTCTTTTTTATGAGTTTAGAATACAATTTGAACTTTGTTAAGGACAAGGCTAAGAAATCTAACATCAAGAAGGCTATCTCTGTATTGGAGAGAGGATTTTATACCAATCAAGAAGTATCAAGTTTCTTTCTTGATCCATTTGAGAGAAAAGTTATAGAAGATATTGCCAGAAAGAATAATATAGATATCGTGTTTATTGGTGGAAATGATGAATGTGAAAGAAAAATCTTTGTAGCAAATTACTATTACTTACCTTTAGAAGAGGGCGATTATATAAAGGTTCTTAGTTTTAATAGCAGTGATATAAAGCATCCTGATGTATTAGGTGCCTTAATACATATGGGAATTGATCGAAATAGCATTGGCGATATATCTATCTTAGATTCTTCTGTAGAATTCGTAGTATTGGAAGAAGAAGCGAATTTTATAAAATACAATTTAAATAAGATAAAAAGAGAAGGAATAAATATCGAAATAAAAAAAGATAGTAAGTTAAATAAAGAAAAAGAAGATTATATTTTGTCTACTAGCTTTATTTCTTCATTAAGACTTGATAATATTGTAGCTAGCCTCGTAAATACTTCTAGGGCTAAGGCTAAGACTTTGATAAACAACAGGCTTGTTAAGGTTGATCATCAGATTATAACAGACCCAAGTTATAATATAGATGAAGGCGCTATGATATCTATCAGAAAAGAGGGAAGATTTATCTTTGATAGGATAAAAGGGCTTAGCAAAAAGGGAAACTATCACATAGAATATAGGAAATTAGTATGATATATTTAATAATTATAATATTGGGCCTTGTAGTTGACAGGCTCACAAAGATTTATGCGGTTAATAACTTTATGGAAAAATCTATAGATGGCAAGTTAATTAATCTGACCTATCTTGAAAATAGGGGAGCAGCTTTTGGAATCTTACAAGATAAGAGACGGGTATTTATAATACTTACAACGGCTATTGTATTATACTTACTTTATTATTTTGTTAAAAATATAAAGACAAGCCCAATGATACTAAACTTATCACTAGCTATGATAATATCTGGAGCCATAGGTAACTTCTATGATAGACTTATCCAAGGATATGTAGTAGATTTTTTAGAGTTTTCCTTTGTGAAATTCCCGGTATTTAATGTTGCTGATATTTTAGTAACAGTGGGTTGTGCATTAATGATTATATATATTATCTTGCATGGGGATAAATAATGAGTGTAAATATTGGAAATGATTGGGATAATTTACTAAAAGAGGAGCGGGATAAGCCTTATTATAAAAATCTAAGAAAGTTTCTGATTAGTGAATATAAGCATTATAATATATATCCTGATATGCATGATTTGTTTAATGCCCTTAAATATGTAAGTTATGATGATACAAAAGTTGTAATTTTAGGGCAGGATCCTTATCATGGTAGGGGTCAAGCTCATGGATTTTCGTTTTCTGTAAAAAAGGATGTACCCATACCACCTTCCTTGCTAAATATTTATAAAGAACTCCATGATGATTTAGGACTTTTTATACCAGACAATGGAGATTTGACCAAGTGGGCTAGACAAGGCGTGTTGCTATTAAATACAGTCCTTACAGTCAGAGAAAAATCTCCAAATTCCCACAGGGGAAGAGGCTGGGAGATACTTACAGATAGGATAATAGAACTTTTGAACAAACGAGATAAGCCGATGGTATTTATTCTCTGGGGAGCAAATGCAAAATCAAAGGAGAGGCTAATTACCAATAAAAATCATCTTATCTTAAAATCAGTCCATCCTTCTCCCTTATCGGCCTACAGGGGATTTTTTGGATCAAAAGTTTTTTCTAAGACAAATGAGTTCCTAAGAGCAAATCACATGGAAGGAATTGACTGGCAAATCGAGAATCAGAGATGATTCTCGATTATTTTTTTTGCCAAAGATAAGATATTTTTGTAATTATATTTGAAGTTTTCCCTTATTATCAAGAAATGCTCGTCAATATTTATTGTCGACTTATTATCAAGTTTGAAGTTGTTTATACTTACATAGCCCCTCATATTTTCATTAAGAATTCCGTATAAAACTTGCAGATTTATGATTATAAGATCATCTTTTATAATTAATTCATAGTTTTGTCCAGTAAAATAAGACTCATCTAGAAGATTTTTAGACCTTAGGGTAAATCTTGCGACATCGTTATTAATATTACATGTTATTAAGTTTATGGGAGATAAAGTTGATTCTATTGATAGTTTATCATCAAAAGTTCTTCTTATATCCAAAATCTTTTCTGTAGCAATCAGATCATTTTCATTGTGCTTCATTATAGGATAGGGGTTTGTACGCTTTTTCAAATCATTAGTCAATTTACTGAAAGTTTTATATCGAGAAGGGTCATTCCTATAGAAACCAACAAGTTTCTCAATATCGTTAAGCTTAAGTGATTCAAAATCAAAAAATTTGTTGTAGGGCCTTATTAGCTTAAGTAAGTCCAAACTTTGTGGTATTAGTGGGAAGTCCTTATATTTTATAAGTCTATTATTTAAGAAAGGTATATCGAAGGTTTCTCCATTATAGGTAATTACTTTTTTCTCTGATATTTTTTTCTTATATATATCAAGTAATCTTAGCTCTTCACTATCATCTTGGGCAAAATATTGGTAAATGTATGCTTTATTGTTATTTTTTTCAATAGTTCCTAATAGAACAAGGCTGTCAATAGAAGAATCAAGGCCTGTTGTTTCTATGTCTAAAATAATTTCATCTTCTTTTAAATTTTTGTCTTCATATCTTTTCTTTAGTGTAATCATATAATTACTATACTATAATTTGTAATTAGACCTGCTTACAATATAATGAATAAGTTAAGGAGTAGTCTATGATATATTTAGATAATGCAGCAACTACAAAAATGTACAGAGAAGCCATCGAAAAAATGGTTGAAGTAGAAGAAAATTACTATGCAAATACTTCATCAATTCATTCATTTGGCATGGAATCTGAAAATTTAATAAAACAAAGTAAAAATATAATGGCAGATGTAATAAATGCTAAGGAGAGTGAAATATTCTTTACTAAGGGGGCTAGTGAATCTAACAATATCGTTGTTTCATCATTTGCATCTGTTGATAATAAAGTCATTACAACAAGTATAGAGCATTCATCTATATATGACGCTGTTATAAATAATAACTACAAAGAAGTAGTATTTTTGAAAAATGATATATATGGATTTGTAGATTTGGAAGATTTAAAAGAAAAGTTAGATAAGGATGTAAAACTTGTAACTATTATCTATGTAAATAACGAAATTGGAACAATACAGTACATAAGAGAAATTTCAGAGCTTGTAAAATCTTATAATCCAAATATTTGCATGCATATAGATGCTACCCAAGCTGTTGGAAAGATTTCTTGTGATGTTGATAAACTTGGTGTAGACTTGATGAGTTTTAGTGCCCACAAGTTCCACGGACCAAAAGGTGTCGGTGTCCTTTATGTAAGAAGTAAGATTTTATCTAGGATTAAACCTGTTATTTACGGTGGTAGACAAGAGATAGTATCATCTGGAACCGTCAATCACTCTGCGATTTATGCCGCAGGTGTTGCTCTAGAAAAGCAGATTACATCTAATGAGTATCAATGTATTGAAGATCTTAATCATGCTCTTAGAAATGCAATTGAGAGAAGTATAGATGATTATTATATAATATCACCTAAGGAGAATTCTTCTGCCTATGTTTTAGACGTTAGCTTTAAGAATATAAAATCGGAGGTTCTAGTACATTATCTTGAAGATAATGGAATATTTGTATCATCTGGTTCTGCTTGCTCTAAGGGAGAAGATAATAGGATACTAACAGCTTTAGGGATAGATAAGGATTATATAGATGGAGCTATTAGATTTTCATTTTCAAGTGATACTAGTATGGATGATATTAACAAGACAGTTAGTGTTTTAAAAGAAGGAATTGAAATGATTAGGGAGGTGTTCTAATGGATTGGTTTCTAGCGGTAAGTTTTGGAGAGATATTTCTAAAAGGAAGAAATAGAAATACCTTTTATAAAACAGCAATCAACAATATTAAGAGAAATATCAGAGATATTGGATATGATGATATGTTCCAAGAGTCATCAAAGCTATACATCAAAGCTGATAGAGATAAATTTGACAGATTGATAAAAGAAATAAAAAAAGTATTTGGGATTGTATATATCTCTGAAGTTGTAAGATGCGAGAAGACAGTTGAAGATATAAGTAAGACCAGCAAAGATTTAATTAAATATTATAATTTTGATAAAGAGATGACCTTCAAGGTCGAATCCAAGAGGACAGACAAATCATTTGCTCTAAAATCTCCTGAATTAAGTGCAAAAATAGGAGGAGATATATTAGAAAAATACAATGATTTATCAGTAGATATACATAAGCCTGATTTTACCGTATTTATCGATATAAAATCAAAAGCCTATATCTATATAAATAGAGTTGAAGGTCTTGGAGGACTTCCTCTTGGTTCTGGCGGAGAAGGACTACTATTATTATCAGGCGGAATCGACTCACCAGTAGCAGGTTTTCTTATGGCAAAAAGAGGAATGAACATTAACGCTATACACTTCCATTCTTATCCTTTTACATCGAAAAGAGCCCATCAAAAAGCGATGGATCTTGCAAAAATCTTATCGGCCTATACTGGTAAAATGACAGTATATTCTGTAAATCTTGCTGAGATATACAAGGCGATAAGCAAAAATTGTCCTAGAAGAGAAACTACAATACTATCACGTAGATTTATGATGAGAATAGCAAATAAAATTTCAGAAAAATATTCTTATCAGGCTTTAATTACAGGGGAAAGTCTTGGCCAAGTTGCAAGTCAGACGATAGAGTCGGTTTCCGTTATCAACGATTCTAGCAAACTACCAATACTTAGACCTCTTATTGCTATGGATAAGAAAGATATTATTGAAATCTCTGAAAAAATAGATTCTTACGATAAGGCAATCGAGCCATATGACGATTGTTGTTCGATTTTTGCACCTGACTCACCGGTTACAAAGCCAAAACTAAAATATATAAAAAAGTCTGAAGAAAACCTAGATATAGAGGAATTAGAAAATCAGGCTATAGCTAATATGGAAATTATAGAAATTGCTTGACATATAAAAGAAAGATAGTATTATAATCAAGTAAACCGCTCAGTCCGGGTGCTGATCCCCAACACTGGCGAGAATTTTAGTAATAGGAGGTTTCCATGTACGCAATAATTAAAACAGGTGGAAAACAATACAAAGTATCAGAAGGTGACTTAGTAAGAGTTGAAAAACTTCCTTACGAAGTTGGTGACACCGTTGAATTTGACCAAGTACTTTTAGTATCTGGAGATGAAGTTAAAGTTGGTTCTCCGGTAATCGAAAATGCAAAAGTAACAGCAACAGTTGAAGATCAAAATAAAGATAAGAAAATTGTTGTATTCAAATACAAACCTAAAAAACAATACAGAAAAAAACACGGTCACAGACAACCTTATACTTTAGTAAAAATTGATAGCATTAGCCTTTAATGATTAATGTTGATTTATTAATCAAAGAAGGAAGAACAGTAGGATATGAAATACGAGGTCATGCTGATTTTGCTGAGCATGGCTCAGACATTGTTTGTTCTGCAGTTACAATTCTAGCATATACTTGCATCAATACTTTAGATAAGTATGTGACGGATGTTGATTTTCTTGATGATGGTGATATACTTAAGCTTAAAACTTTTGAAATATCAAAGGAAGTTGATGTTGTATTTACCTATTTTGAAACTGGAATACAAACTTTGTTAGGTAACTATAGCGATTACGTAAAATTAAATTATAAGGAGACATGAAATGATATTAAACATAGATTTACAAAGATTGTCAAGCAAGAAGGGAGTTTCTTCATCTAAGAACGGTAGAGATTCCAATGCTAAAAGACTAGGTGTTAAAAGAAGCGATGGACAATTTGTTAACGCTGGAACAATCATAGTTAGACAAAGAGGAACAAAAATCCACCCAGGTAACAATGTTAAAAAGGGTGCTGATGATACTCTTTACGCTTCATGTGAAGGTGTTGTTAAATTCGAAAGAAAGGGCAGAGACAAAAAACAAGTTTCTGTTTACGCTGAAGCAGACATTGCTTAGAAGTCAGAGCTTGCCAATTGGCAAGCCTTTTTTTATGAGAGGATTTATTTATGATAGATTATGCAAGAGTTAGTCTTAAGGCAGGAGATGGAGGAAACGGAGCTGTTGCCTGGAGACGAGAAAAATATGAACCAAATGGTGGTCCTGCAGGTGGTGATGGAGGAAACGGTGGCTCTATAATTATAAAGGCTACAAGAAATCTATCAACTCTTGATGAATTTAGATATAAAACTAAATATAAGGCTCAAAATGGTGAAGCTGGTGGCAAGAAAAAGAAATTCGGAAAAAAGGGTGACGATTTAATAATAAAAGTCCCTGTAGGAACCTTGGTTAGAGAAGCTAATAGTGAAGTTATAATAAAAGACATGAACAAAGACGGGGAAGAATATGTTATAGCAAGAGGTGGAAGAGGCGGAAGAGGAAATGTCCACTTCAAAAACTCTATACGTCAAGCTCCTCGATTTGCAGAGCTAGGTAGAAAGGGTCAGGAAATAGAAGTTATTTTCGAGCTTAAAATACTAGCTGACGTTGGTCTTGTTGGACTTCCAAATGTAGGAAAATCTACTTTGATTTCAGTGATAAGTAAGGCTAGGCCAAAGATTGCCAATTATCATTTTACTACTATAGATCCTAATCTTGGGGTTGTGAATATTGATAGCGAAAGATCCTTTATAGTTGCCGATATACCAGGTCTAATTGAAGGAGCAAGTGATGGCAGTGGACTAGGTCATGACTTCTTAAAACATGTCGAAAGATGTAGAGTTTTGGTTCACCTTGTGGATATTTCTGGAATTGAGGGGAGAAACCCTATTGAAGATTTCAAAATGATTAATGAAGAATTAAAACTTTACAACGAAAAGCTTGCTCAAAAACCAATGATTATTGCTATGAATAAGTCTGACCTTGACTTTAATAATAACACAGATGCATTCGTCAAAGAATTCTCTGATAAGTATGATATATATAAGATATCTGCTGCCACAACCGAGGGAATCAAGAAATTAGTAGATGCAATATCTGAGTTATTAGCGAAAAGCGATATCAAAGAATTTGATCCAATGGAAGAAGTCGATACAGAATTCTTGGACAAATATTACGACAGAGAAATAGAATATGACCTAAACTTCAGGAAAGAGAATGAAATTTTTGTTGTCGATGGAAAAAGAGTTGACAAGTTACTAGAAAAAGTTGACCTCGAAGACTACGATGGAAAGATGTATTTTGAGAAAACCTTAAGAGAAATGGAAGTCTTTGATAAATTAAAGGAAATGGGAATTCAAGAAGGTGATAGTGTAGCCTTCGGAGATTTAGTATTTGAATACTATGAATAGGAGGATATATGTTAACAGGTAAGCAAAGAGCTAGATTGAAACAAGAATCACATGATTTCAAACCAGTTATAAATATTGGAAAGTTTTCAGTTACTGACGAATTGATTAAGGCAATAGATGAAGCTTTAGAAGCACGCGAGCTTATCAAGATTAAAATTCTAAATAACAATATGGATGATCAAGAAGAAATTATCGATACAATCATTGAAAAGACAGGGGCTGAGTTCATTTCTCATCTGGGGTCTATCTTTACAATTTACAGAAAAAACGACGATAACAAATACGATTTATAATGAGAATAGGACTATATGGGGGGACTTTTGACCCAATTCATGTAGGGCATTTGATTGTAATAGAAAATGCTATTAATTTTATGAATCTTGATAAAGTAATAATTTTACCTAGTTCAAATCCTCCCCACAAAAAGCACAAGAAGAAGACAGATACAAATATAAGAGTTGAGATGGTTAGTGAGGCTATCAAAGATAATGATAAGATAGTCCTATCAACCTTTGAATCTACAGACGACAAAGTCAGATATACCCATGAAACTATAAGATACTTCAAGAAATTATTCAAAAATGATGATATATTTTATATAATGGGAGAAGATTCCTTTCTAACTATTGATACTTGGAGAAATTATGATGATATCTTGGATGAAAATATCATAGTTTTTACTAGAAGTAATATCGATGAAGATAGTGAGCTAGTAAAAAAGGTTGAACTTATTAAAAAAGATAATCCTAATATATTTTTAATTAATAACCTTAATATCAATATATCCTCAACCCTTATAAGAAATTTGGTAAAGAATAATCTAAGTATCAAATACTTAGTTAGAGATAATGTTAGATATATTATAGAAAATAGGGGCCTTTATGTTTGATATAGAACTATATAAGGACAGATTAATTTCAGATATTGGAGAGAAGAGATATAAACATAGTCTAAGAGTTATGGAGTGCGCTGAAAGATTAAGCGAAGGGAAGAAAGTTGACAAGGAAAAAGTTAAAGTTGCAGCTTTCCTACATGATTGCGCGAAATACAACGAAGAAAGGTATATGAGAGAACTTAATATAGACCATTTCGACGAGATTGATCCAGACTTATCAAAATCTGTTCTTCATTCTTTTTTAGGAGCAGAAGTTGCGAAAAAAGTGTATAATGTTAAAGATGAGGAGATATTAAAAGCTATCAAATATCATACAACTGGTAAGGAAAATATGAATCTTTTGGAAAAAATTGTCTTCATAGCAGACGCGATAGAGGAGAAAAGATCATATCCAGGAGTAGAGGAAATTAGAAAAAAGGCATTTAATGACCTTGACACTGGGGTATTGGAATGTTTAAACCACAACATAAGATACCTATTAGATATTGATGCTTTTATTGATCCTTTAACACTTAAGGCAAGAAATTACATGATAAAGGAGAAAAATGGAAAAACTTGAAATTATTTTAAAAACATTAGATGATAAATTGGCTGAAGATGTAAAAGTTATTGATTTAGACTCTTCGTCTATTGCTGACAAGTTCGTGATAGCTAGTGGTGGAAGTATCAATCAAACTAGAGCTTTAGCCGATTATATAGAAGATGATTTAGAAAAAGAGGGATATAGTATTTT
>QWCQ01000889.1_pt1 | contig 14247 bp, 10 predicted proteins | sample 1972701 | NCBI WGS metagenome assembly QWCQ01 (sample SAMN09866704, study PRJNA288562) | Human gut metagenome isolate pre4_stool, whole genome shotgun sequencing...
CCGCCTCTACCCCATCACCAAGGGCATCTCGAAGCAGCTCATGCCCATCTACGACAAGCCGATGGTCTACTATCCCCTGACCACCCTGATCCAGGCCGGCATACGCGAGATCCTCATCATCACCACCCCAGAAGACCAGGCCGCCTTCCAACGCCTGCTTGGCGATGGCTCCCAGCTCGGCCTCATGCTGCACTATGCGGTGCAGCCGCGCCCCGAAGGCTTGGCCCAGGCCTTCCTCATCGCCGAAGACTTCATCGCCGAGGATGACGTGGCCCTTGTCCTAGGTGACAACATCTTTGACGGCCACGGCTTCTCCACCGCGCTGAACGAATGCCACCGCCCAGACGGCGGCATCATCTTTGCCTACGAGGTCTCCGATCCGCAGCGCTATGGCGTTGTCGAGTTTGATGAGTCTGGCCAGGCTCTGTCCATCGAGGAAAAGCCCGCCGCGCCCAAGTCCAACCACGCTGTGGTCGGCTTGTACTTCTATGACAATTCCGTGGTGGAGATTGCCAAGTCCATCACGCCCAGCGCGCGCGGGGAACTAGAGATCACCGCCGTCAACGGGGAGTACCTGCGCCGCGGGCGGCTGCGCGTCAAGCGCATGCAGCGCGGTGATGTCTGGCTGGATACCGGCACGGTGGACTCTATGAGTGAGGCCTCGGCCTACGTCGAGGTGATGCAGAAGCGTACCGGCACCGTCATTGGTTCGCCGGAGGTCGCAGCCTTTGCGGAAGGCTTCATCGATGCCGCGGCACTCACCGAGCTGGCAGAGCCCCTTCTGAAGTCCGGCTATGGCCGTTATCTTCTCGCCGCTGCCCAAGAGGGTTGAGACCGAGGTACATATCGATCAAATAAGGTCCGAAAACCAACGGGTTCTGAGGCCTTATTTGATCGATCCGTACGTGCTTAAGCCTCCCCGCCTAGTTTCAGGACGTTCTTGCGTCCCCCCGCCCTGTGGCAGGAGCCGCCTCACCCAAACGGGCCTAAACGCGTTAAGGTAATCGCATGCCTAGTTCATCCTCTCGCCCCACCAGTGATTCGAAGAAATCAGCGCTATCCACCATCAGCCCCGTGGCATGGGGATTGTTGGTGATCGTTGTTATTTTGGCCGTCATCATTGGCTTCCTGCTTGCAGAGCGCACTTCTTCCGGCGATGAAAGCACTCCCGCAGCGCAGGAGACCGCAACGAACACGGCGACAGCCGAAGACCTGGCGAAAGATGCCGCCAAGGCCACGCCCGGCACGAAGTTCTCCGATGGGAAGGGGGACCCGATGATGTTCGGGCCCGGCGGTGACACCATGTCCGGGGATATCACGGTGGTGCACCGCAAGAAGGAGAACGATCCTTTCGCCGTGGGTGCGGTGGATGCGCCCGTGGTGATTTCGGAGTTCTCCGATTTCGAGTGCCCGTTCTGCTCCCGCCACGCCAATGTCACCGAGCCGGATATCCTTAAGAAGTACGTGGAAAAGGGCCTGGTACGCATCGAGTGGAATGACTACCCTGTAAACGGCCCCGCCGCCATCGAGGCCGCCAAGGCTGGGCGCGCGGCCGCGGCGCAGGGTAAGTTCCAGGAGTTCAAGCACGAGCTCTATGCCGCCAGCAAGGACATCAGTGGCCACCCGGAATTCGGCATCGAGGACTTCATGAAGTTTGCCAAGAAGGCGGGCGTTGCGGACCTGGATAAGTTCCGCCAGCAGGCCACGGATGATACCTACACTGAGGTCGTTGAAACGGCCACCCGATATGCCTCCCAGATCGGCATTACGGGCACCCCGGCCTTCGTGGTGGGAGATCAGTTCGTTAGTGGCGCGCAGCCGCCCGAGGCTTTTGAACAGATCATCCAAGAGCAGCTGGGAAAGGCGGCCAATGCCTAAACCACCGTTGATCGTGTGGGTCTTCATCGCGCTGGTTATCTTGACTGCCTTATTGGGCGGTTATGCAGTGGGGGTGAGCCTGTGAGCATCGGAATCTTCGGCGCCGTCATCGCCGGCGTGCTGACCTTGATCAGCCCCTGTTCAGCGCTGTTGGTGCCAGCCTTCTTTGCCTATGCCTTCGATTCGCAGCGCCAGCTGCTGTTCAAGACTTTGGTCTTCTTTTTGGGTCTGTGTACCACGCTCGTGCCCATCGGCATGGGCTTGGCCGCGGTGCTGGCGCAGTATCGTAGCCAAGTCATCACGGTGGCAGGCTGGATCATCATTGCGCTGGGAATCTTTACCGCCCTAGGTGGTGGTTTCCGCATCCCCGGCATGGATGCCCTGTCCGGCAAAGCACGGGGCAAGGTGTTTCTGCTCGGCGCGGTTTATGGCTTCGCTGGCTTTTGCGCGGGCCCGCTCCTAGGCGCTGTGCTTACCACGGCCGCGGCATCCGGCAGCGCGCTCTACGGCGGGCTCATCATGGTGGCTTATGCCGCAGGAATGGCCGCACCGCTCTTTGCGCTGGCCGCGCTGTGGGAGCGCCTCGATGTGGGTTCGTGGTCGTGGCTTCGCGGACGCGAAGTCACTCTGGGCCCCGTACACACGAATACCCTCTCCCTCGTGTCGGGCGCATTCTTTGTGCTCATCGGCGTGCTGTTTATCTTGAGCTACGGCAGTGCAACGCTACCCGCAGTCTTAAGCACGGATGCGCAGTTCGCGGTGCAAGAAAAAGCCCGCGCCTTCAGCGCGGGCGTGGCGGATGCGTGGGTCTGGTTCGGGCTTTCACTCGCCGCCACGGTGGTGGCAGGAGTAAAGGCCTCCCGCACGCCGGCCTAGAGCTAAGCTCTAGGCCAAGGTTTAAGAGTTAGTAGCCGCGCGCGACGTACTCATCGATGCGCGCCGCCTCAGCACCAATGGTGGTCTCATCGCCGTGGCCCGGCAGGACGCGGGTCTCCGGTGGGAGGTTCAGCACGCGATTGCGCAGGGACTCGATGATGACATCAAAGTCGGAGTACTTGCGGCCGGTGGCGCCGGGCCCGCCGTTGAAGAGAGTATCGCCTGACAGAAGCGTAGCCTCGTCCGCAATGTAGAGCACCACGCATCCCGGCGAGTGGCCCGGCGTGTGGAAGACCACGAAGTCGCTATCGCCCACGGTAAAGAGCTGGTTATCCTCCAGCGGAACGAAGGTCGCGTCCTCGTGCGTTTCCTCCCACAGGGGGCGGTCATCCGGATGCAGGTAGATGGACACATCGAAGTGCTCAGCCACCTGGGGAGCGAGCTCGCAGTGGTCGTTGTGCGCGTGGGTGAGGATCACTCCCTTGACCGTGCGCTGGCCCACCTCTTCGATGACGCGCTCCGCGTCGTGGGAAGGATCGATGATGTAGCACTCGGCGTCGCTAGTCGCGCTACCTGCGGCCAGGATGTAGACGTTATTGTCCACGTCCCACTCGCCGCCGTCGAGGCGGAACTTTCCTGAAGTTACAAACTGTTCAATGATCATTTACAGCTCCACTACGGATCGAAGTACCTTGCCGGCCTTCATGGTAGCGAAGGCCTCTTCCACGTCGTCGAGACCAATGCGCTCGGTCACGAAATCCTTGAGCGGGAAGCGGCCCTGCAAGGAGAGGTCGACGTACATGGGGAAGTCACGCTCCGGCAGGCAATCGCCATACCAGGAGGACTTGAGTGAACCGCCGCGGCCGAAGAAGTCGATGGCCGGGACGTCGAAGCGGCTGGTGAGGTTCGGCACGCCCACCATGACCATGCGGCCGGCCAGGTCGCGGGAGTAAAAGGCCTGGCGGGTGGTAACGGGAATACCCACGGCGTCAATGGCTACGTCGGTGCCGAAGCCCTCGGTGAGCTCGCGGACGGCCTCGATGACCTCTTCTTCGGACTTGTCCTTCGCCGCAACCGTGTGGGTAGCGCCGAACTTCTTAGCCAGCTCCAGCTTGTCCGGGTCTAGGTCCACGGCGATGACCTTGGAAGCACCAGCCAACGCCGCGCCGGCGATGGCCGCCATGCCCACGCCACCGCAGCCGAAGACCGCGACGGACTCGCCGCGCTTAACGTCCGCGGTATTAACAGCAGCACCCAGGCCGGCCATCACGCCACAGCCCAGCAGGCCCGCGGCGGCCGGATCCGCCTCCGGGTTGACCTTGGTGCACTGGCCTTCGTGGACCAGGGTCTTCTCGGCGAAGGAGCCGATGCCGAGCGCCGGGGTGAGCTCAGTGCCGGCATCCTTATCCCCGTCCGCGAGCGTCATCTTCGCGGACGCGTTGTGGGTGTTGAAGCAGTACTTCGGCTCGCCCTTCTTGCAAGCGCGGCACTCGCCGCACACCGCGCGCCAGTTCAGGACCACGAAGTCCCCGACCTCGACGTGGGTAACAGCATCGCCCACGCGCTCGACGACGCCCGCCGCCTCGTGCCCGAGCAGGAAGGGGAAGGCATCCTCGATATCGCCATCGCGGTAAGCCAGGTCGGTGTGGCAGACACCGCAGGCCTGAATCTTGACCACGACATCGTGCTCGCCCGGGGCGGGTACGACGATGTTGACGGTCTCGACGGGCTCGCCCTTCGCGCGCGCAATCACGCCGCGGACAACCTCCGGACCTTGCTGGGAGTTATTTTCATTTACGTTTTCATTAACAGCCATGTCCGCGAGGGTACACGAAAGGCCCGGGCGGCGTCGCCCGGGCCCAACAAGATTCAAATCCCTCTAGAAGCTAGCGAGGTGGTTGGCCACAAACTCGTGACCGCGAGCATTAATGTGCAGCGGCAGGTTGCCCGGCCCCGCGGAGAAGTCCACCAGACCCGCCCATAGGCGCTTGTCGGCGTCGGCACACATACCGCGATCCCAGGTCATTGGCTTCATGTCCACGAACTCGGTTCCAGTAGCGCGCGCCAGGTCCACCTGCATCCACTGCGCGACGTTTTCATAGCGCTGCACCATCGGCAGGGCCGTGGCGTCGGCCGGCTTCGGACCAAAGTGGATAAGGCAGTAGCGGTCGCCCGAGCCGATGGTCGGGTAACCCACAATCTGGATGCGTGCATTGGGCGCCGCCGCGCGAATCTTGTGGATCAGCGGTGCATTGGCGCCGACCCAGCGGGCGCGCAGGTCGCCGTCGGAAAGCCCGGCGTTGTTGTACGTGTCGTTGAAACCGCTAGAGAAGAGCACGCGCTGGGTATCCCCGCTGAGCGCGCCACGGCGAATGGCATCGTCGATCTGCGCATTCACCTGCGGACCCTGAGACATAGACACAGCACCGGAGCAGGAGAAATCCGCCACCGGCATGCCCAGCTTGGCGGCAGTGCGCTTGGCGTAGTTATTGCCAGACGGGCAGTTCAGGCTCGGATTGCGCTGAGAAGAGCCCACCCGAGAGGCCAGGTAGGTATCAAGTTGCGGATCCGCCAGCACGGAATCACCAAAGGCGACGAGGTTTCGCTCGCCGGCAACAGCCTGGGGAGCTTGGGACAGGCCTACCGCCACGAGGAGGGAGGCGCAGAGAGCGGCGATGCGCTGAGTAGACTTCACGTGACTAATGTCCTTCCGAAAGATTATGTTCTAGACCGAAACCATAATAGACTACGTTGACGGTCTAAGCTTATGTAACAATAGCAACACCTTTAACAGTTTGTAGTTTTAATTGTGGCGAGTCCGCCGTCTCCGTAACCTCTTCTCCCCTCCCCTCGATGAGAACCTTATGAAGCTTTCTGATGTAACCTTCCACGCCGCCGCCCTCGCGCGCTTTATCCCTTCGCTCTTCCGCGCCGGCCTCATTAGCCCCGCCGGCGGGCCACGGGCGGTGGCCCTGACTGCGCCGGTCCTCGCGCGTTACCGCTTCACCACCGCCCGCGAAGTAGAGCAGGCATACATGACCTGCCCGGAACGCCTGGCGCTTATCGACGACGACGGGGCCCTCACCTACCGCCAGCTGCGCGAAGAATCCCAAACCTTCGCGCGCTGGCTGCTGTCTTTGGGGCTGGAGGAGATTCGCCTCGGCGTGATGGCCCGCAATGGCCGCGGCATCATCACCCCGCTGGCTGCCAAGGGCTATGCGGGGGCACACATCTTTTTGCTCAACGTCGGTTCCTCCCCCGAGCAGCTCGCCGGGTGCATTGAGGAAAACCGCATCAACGTGCTCGTCATCGACGATGAATTCATCGACCGCCTCGACAGCTCTAGCACCATTGCTGGCCTGCACGTGGTGATTGGCCACGAGTCCGGTAAAGAGATCCCTACCGAGCTGGCGCAAGCGGCAACGCTGCGCAAGATCGTGGAGAATCCGCGGGACGTCGAGAAGCACAAGCTTCCCACTTGGCCCAAGCACGGGCATATCGTGCTGATGTCCTCCGGCACCACGGGCATCCCCAAGGGAATCATGCGCCCGGAACCGACGCTGCCGGTGGTGGTTGCGTCCATCGTGGATGCGGTGCCGTGGCGCGGGGACCAGAAGGTGCAGATGACCGCCTCCATCTTCCACACGTGGGGCTGGGCCTGCCTCAACATCGCGTTGGGCCTGCGCAATACCATCGTCACCCGCCGCGTCTTTGACCCGGCGGCCGCGCTCGATGACATCCAGCGTTACCAGCTCGATGGCTTGCTCTCCTCCCCCGTCTTCTTCCGCCAGATGGTTGAGGTTGACCCGGATTCGGCGTTTGATACCTCAAGCCTGAAGTTCATTGCCTCTGCCGGGCATGCACTCACCCCGGAGATCGTCAAGGAAACCCACGAGCGCTTCGGCCCGATTCTCTGCAATGTCTATGGCTCCACGGAGCTAGCGCTGGCATCGACGGCCAGCATGGAAGAGGTGGCCAAGGATCCCACCATCGGCGGCAAGATTGCCTCCGGCACCAAGTTGCGCATCCTCGATGAGGAAGGCAACGAGGTTCCCCGCGGCGAGGTCGGTGAGATTTACCTGACCAATTCCACCGCGCTCATTGGCTATACCAACCCCAAGATCCCGCTCAACAAGGTCGATGGCCTCATTTCCATCGGGGACTTAGGCTACATCGACCCCGAGGGCTACCTACATGTGGTGGGCCGCGCGGATGACATGATCATCGTCGGCGGCGAGAACGTGCACCCGCAGTCGGTGACCGAGGTGCTCGAGGCCATGCCGGGCATCGCGGAGGTGCATGCCGGCGGTGTGGAGGATGAAACCACTTTCCAGCGCATCGCCGTGTGGGCGGTGACTACGCGGGACGCCCTAGGCAACGCCGTGACTGCCGACGCCATCCGCGCCTGGGTCCGCGAGAACCTCGCCGACCACTCCGTGCCGCGCGATGTCCACTTCCTGGACAAGCTGCCGCGCAATGCCACGGGCAAGGTGGTGCCGCGCCTGCTGCACGGCACCGACTAGCCCACGCTTTTTAGGCCCCCAAGCCAAAACTGCCCGAGTTGCCAAAACCTTCGCCCCTCACCGCAAGGAACAACGTTGTTTTTGGCAACTCGGGCAGTTTTTGTGTCTGGGATTTAATCCAGCCCGCTAGCTGCTGCGCTTGACGGTTGCAGCAACCTCGCCTGGCTGGGTATGGCCCTCGCGAGCAATGTCGACTCCAGCGACTTGCTTGGCCGTCGGGCACACCACCGGGGTGATGAGGTTGACGCCGCGCTCGCGTAGCTTCTGCGCCTCCACCGCGATGATCGGCGTGCCGGCAGTGACGGTATCGCCCTTCTTAGCCAGGGCGGTGAAACCTTCGCCCTTGAGTTCCACGGTGTCGATACCGATGTGAATGAGCAGGTCCAGCCCATCCGCGGTCTGCATGCCGAAGGCGTGGCGTGTCTTGAAGACCATGGTGATGGTGCCGTCTACCGGGGCGCAGACGTCGAAGGCATCGACGGGATCCGGCATCACGGCGAAGCCTTCGCCCACCATGCCCTGCGCAAAGGAGGCATCCGGGACCTGGGAGAGCTCGACGACGTCTCCGGCGAACGGGGCACGCACGTCGACGTCCGTCTCACCGCTGACGCTCTTGGCGGAAGCGGCGCTGGCCGGCACGCTGGCTGCAGCACCCGCGGCACCCGCCGTAGCCAGGACCGGGGAACCGTGGCGCAGCTGGTGGCTGACCTCGTCATACATGAACTGTACGGCCGGGCCCACGATGACCTGGACGCTCTTCTCAGAGGGGTGAATCACGCCGGAGACGGCGGCGCGTTTGATCACGGAGTCATCGACAAGCGCGCGCTCCTTCACACCCACGCGCAGGCGCGTGGTGCAGTAGTCCAGTGAGTCAATGTTGTCCTTACCGCCGAGGCCTTCGATAATGCGGGCGGCATCGGCTGCGGTCTTGTCATCGCCGCTGACGGAATCCTCCGCGTCCTCGGCTTCGTCCTCGCCGCGGCCCGGGGTCTTAAGGTTGAGCCAGCCGATGAGGAAGTAGAAGATGACGAAGTAAAGGAAGAAGAAGCCCACGCCCATGACCAGCAGCATGTACCACTTATTAGCCAGCGGGTTCTGCGAGGAGAGCAGCATGTCGACGAAACCTGCAGAGAAGCCGAAGCCCGCAGTCCACTCCATGGTGGACGCGATGAAGACGGACAGGCCCATGAGCAACGCGTGCACCACGTAGAGCAGCGGAGCGACGAACATGAAGGAGAACTCCAGCGGCTCGGTCACGCCGGTGAAGAAGGAAGCCAAGGCGCCAGCAGCCATGAGCGAGCCGACGACCTTGCGCTTCTTCTTATCCGCGCGCAGGTACATCGCGAGCGCCGCGCCCGGCAGGCCGAACATCATGACTGGGAAGAAGCCCGCCTGGTAGCGGCCGACGACACCCTCGACCGTGCACTGACCGTTGGCCCAAATGCCCGGGCAGTCAGCGGCGGAGGTGGCGGCCGCGGCTGCCTCGATGGTCTTCTGGCCGGCCTGGAAGTTGCCGATGTCATTGATACCAATGACATCGAACCAGAAGACGGAGTTCAGCGCGTGGTGCAGGCCAGTCGGGATGAGCAGGCGGTTGGCCACGCCGTAGATGCCGGCACCCGCCGCGCCCAGGCCCTGGATAGAGGTACCGAAGTTAAAGAGCGCGTTGTAGATGAACGGCCACACGAAGTAGAGAATGCCGGAAATCACTATGGCGATGACGGCGGTAAGAATCGGTACGAGGCGCCGGCCTGAGAAGAAGGCCAGGAAGTCCGGCAGCTTGGTGCCGTGGAAGCGGTTATATACCCAGGCCGCCATGACGCCGGCGAGGATGCCGAAGAGGACGTTGCCGCCGCCCACGGCGTTCCAGCCTTCCGAGGCCCATTCCAGGGCTTCATCGCCGGTCAGCGCGGTGGGGTCTTCGATGCCGCGGTAGCCTGCCACGGCCTCCGGGCCGAGCAGCTTCATAAACGTGGCGAAGGCCAGGAAACCAGAGAGTGCCGCGGCACCGTTGGAATCCTTAGCCAGGCCGAAGGCAATGGCGATGGCGAAGATCCAGCCCAGGTTGGCCAGGACCGCGTCGCCGGAGCTGATCAGCAGCTGGGCGGCGAGGTTATCCGGGCCAGCCGCGCTGGAGATCCAGTAGCCAACACCACTGAGGATCGCCGCGACGGGCAGCACCGCCACAGCGCCCATGAGGGCTTTTCCGAGCCGCTGCAGCGGCCCCATGACATCGATTTTCATGCGAGGAGTCCTTTCACACTAGTAAGGAATTAGATGGAGTTTTTAGGAAAAGAGTGGGCGGTGCGGACGGTGCTTGTCCGCGAAAACGTAGTACTCGCGGTCCTCCAGCTGGGAGGCGGCGGCTTCATCGAGGATCACCGTGGCGCGCTGGTGCCACTGCAGGATCGACGCGGGGCAGTGCGCGGAGAGCGGGCCTTCCACCATGGCGTGGACCGCGCTGGCCTTGTTGCTGCCAGTGGCCAACAAGAGCAGGTGGCGGGCCTCACTGATGGTGCCCAATCCTTGGGTCAGCACGTGGCGCGGGACCTCGTCTTCGTTGTCAAAGAAGCGGGCATTGTCCTGCACGGTTTGCGGGTGCAGCGTCTTGATGCGGGTGCGTGATTGCAGGGAGCTCGACGGCTCGTTGAAGCCGACGTGCCCGTTGGCCCCGATGCCCAGCAGCTGGATGTCCACGCCGCCGGCATCACGGATGGCCTTGTCATAGGTGGCCGCGGCGGTGGCGGGGTCATCGGAGTCACCAGCGGGGCTTTTTACCAGGTCATCATCGAAATCCACGTGGCTGGTGAATTCGCGGCGGATGGTGGAATAGTAGGACTGCTCGTGGGTACGCTCCAGCCCGATGTATTCATCAAGCAGGAATGCGCGGCTGCGGGCAAAGCTCACCTCGCCGCGCTCATGGCGCGTAATGAGCTCCTTGTACATCGCTACCGGGGTCGATCCTGTGGCCAGGCCCAAGGTGGCGCCGGCGTTGGCGTAGTGCGCGAAGATGTCAGCGGCCTCCACGGCCACTTCGGCCGGCGTGGAGCGGATGAGGATTTCCATGAGATGCCTTCCTGTGTGTTTAAGAGAGTGGGATGTCCGCGCCGTCGACGATGACGCGCACCGGTTGGTAGTGAGAGTTAAGGCCAACCAGGTTGGCGCGCGCGCCAACCGCGATGCGGCCTAGATTCGTCTCCCCCAACACGTCGGCTGCCGTGGTGGAGGTAAAACGCACCGCCTCGCCCAGACCATGGCGCTCGGCGAAGCTGGCGAATTGCTGGGACAATGTAGAGGTGCCGCCCGCGATAGCACCGCTGGGCACGCGCGCGACTCCCCCGCTCACGGTGACAGGCAGCGAACCCAGCTCATAGTCACCGTCGGCCATGCCGGCCGCCGCCATGGCATCAGTGATGGCGAAGGCGCAGTGACTGTGAGCCATGTCCACGGCGCCGTCAACAAGATGCACACCATCTGCGATGAGCTCGACGGACACATCCCCCGCCTTCGCTGCGGTGAGCAAAGCCGCTACCGGGCCCGGCGCGCGGTGGTGAATAGAAGGCATGCCATTAAAGAGGTGCGTTCCAGTCACGGTCAGGCCGAGCTCCTTAGCCTTGGCGATAACGCTCAGCGTGGTGTCATAATCGGCCTCGGTGTGGCCCAGGCTGGCGATGATGCCATGCTCCGCGCAGACGTCGAGCAGCTTGTCGACGTTCTCCGTTTCCGGCGCGAAGGTAATCGAACGCAGGTGGCCGCGGGCCGCGGCGATGACCGCGCGGAAGAAGTCCGGGTCACCGGGCACGATGCGCGAGGGGTCCTGTGCGCCGCATTTGGCCGCAGCGATGAAGGGGCCCTCCATGTGGATTCCGGCGATCTCGCCTTCTTCAGCCAGCTGGGCTAAAAGCTCCGCCCGGGCGCAGAGTTCTTCTTGCGTGCCGGAGACCAAGCTGGCCAGCAGTGTCGTTGTGCCGTGCGCGCGGTGGAAGCGGGCGGCGGCTAGGCACTGCTCGTAGTCGCCGTTGGGGAATCCCCCGCCGTTGCCGCCGTGGTTGTGTAGGTCCACGAAGCCGGGCACCCACAGCAACGCATCCGAGTCCCCGGCGCGCCAGGCAGCCTCGGCTTGGGGGACGTCGCCAAGCACTATGCCCTCAATACTCTCCCCGAACGTGACGGCCCCAGCGCGCAGCTCGAAGTTTTCATCAATATAGAGGCCCTCGACGTGGCCTTTCTCCTTTGTCTGCATGGTTCATTCGGTCCCGCTTGTACGGGCTGACGTGGCGCAGCCCGGTTGACAATTCACTTGAAATTTATCAGGGCTACCAATTTTTGTGAACCACACTTCCTCCGAAGGGGGTGTGTGAGCGCAGATGGCTTTTAGCGCGTTAGGTGCACCGCGCGGAATGTCGAAAGGCCCGGCGAGCTACCAGCCACGGGTGACCACTCGGTCCCAAAGCGCGTTGCTCGCTAGCTCACCGGCGCCCGCTGGTGAGGTGCCAACGAACACATCTCTCGCATCAGGATCATCAGCAAGAATGTAGCGGAACCACGCGGTGGCGTAACTGTCCCCGAACTCTAGAACGTCCTTGTGGTCCGCGCCCAGGCGGCGGGCAATGATTGCCGGACCACCAGCTGATTCAAAGTTCTCCTGCAAGTCTGACCACGGACTAACAAGCCAGCGGTCCGAACGGCCATCGCTCGTCATCAGGAATAGCGGTTCCTCTACGTCAGCCGTGTTGTAGTCCCAGTCATTGGACTGTGCCACTTTGTGGGAGGCCGGGCTCGCCGCATACACAGCTGCTACCTCCGTGTGGGCCGCAGCGTTGATGGCACCCGCACCACCCTGTGAGTGGCCAAAAATGCCGACTCGTGATCGGTCCGCACGAGAATCCAGTTCCGGCAAGCGCTCAATCAAGTGCACGACATTCTCTCCTGTACCTGTGTGGGGAGTCTCATCGCCGACAACCACGAAGCCCCAACTAGCCAGGTGCTCCGCCACGGGCAGGTAGCTGCTCAGCGGCGTGTTCGTGCCATTAGCCATGACCGCCGCCGGAAACGGTCCCGCGCCTGTCGGTGCCGCGATGGTCACGTCGCCATCACGCCGCACGTCGACCTCGTGCGGCCCCTCGCCCGCAAACGACGCTTCCAGCGGGCCACCTGTCTCAGCGCTATATCCGGCAGCCACGCCGTCATCACCGGTCACGCTGTCTGCGTCCACCCACTGCATGAATCCCACAAACCCTACAAACGCCACCACAATCACGGCCACCACGGCAATCATGCCAACCACAAGCTTTTTCATGCTCTGTATTGTGTTTCGCACGAGAGCGAAGGTCACTAGCGCTAGCACTACTTTTTCCTGTACACAGTGCAAGAGCTGCCTCCGCTACGCCCTTGAAATGAGAGACTCACATCATTACCTTGTTGTATGTAATCGTCATCACATATGGGAGAAATAATGCTTACCTCCGAAACGCTTTCCGAAGTAGTCACAGTAGGAGGTTCAGGTCCGTTCAGCGGCCAGGGCAACGAAACAGTTGCAGCCTAAATGCATCCCCCTAGAAACAGTGGTGACGAAGGACTTTCATCTATCTACACCTTGACCGCCACATATTTTTTATTGTCAGTGTGCGGGTCAATGACCAGCCTCTCGATTTCACTCCACTTCGCCGAACTCAACAAAGGCGAACTGTTGGTGGCAAGCATCTTCATCTCGGGTACTTGCGCTCAAGTTTTTGCAGTCCCCTTTCTGGCCCCACTCTTCAACAAATTCAACAGCTATCACATTGCGCTTGCTGCACTCTTCTTAGATCTTCTGGGCCTGTTATCAATGGCAGCCTATCCAGAGCCATTGATCCTCATTGTCGGAAATCTCGTCACCGCATGCTTAAGCGGACTGTCAATTCCATCCATTTTCACCATCGCTGACTCTCAGGTCGGCGAAGGACAGCAGGCGAAAGCCTTCTCCCTCTTGGACACAGCCCGACTTGGCAGTGGATTCCTTGGACCACCTCTAGGTGGATTACTACTGGACCAAAGAAACCTGCAGACAGCGCTCTTCGTTGAAGCTTGCGCCGTTGGAGTCTCGCTACTTGCTTTTTATTTCCTTTATAAATCCTCGCCCCCGAAAACACTGCTTCATTCAGAAACCAAAGATTCTTCACCGAGTTTTCTCCAGAAGGTCCTCGAAGCACCTTCCCTTTTGCTGAAGAATAGAAGCGCTCGGTCCGCGTTAACCAGCATTTGGGGAGCAATTATCTGCACCTCGATTTTCAACGTTTCGCTTGTCTTCTATGCGACACAGACCCTCCACGTCAGCGGTACGTTATATGCCATCATTGCCCAAGCATTTATCGTGGGCCGCATCTTTGGCGCACGGCTTTCAGCTCGCCTTCACTCACAGAACGCTGGGAAAGTCCTGGCCGGGGCAGGATTCGCTATGGGGTGTTTCATAGCTTTACCTGGACTATTTCCCTCATTGTGGCTCTGCATCCCATGTTTCCTCCTGGGCGGAGTCTGCAATGCTGCTCAGGTGGCCGCACTACGCATAATCGTTGTCGGATCCGTACCTGATGAAGTGAAACCCAAAGCCCTTTCTACGATGGGTTCAATTAACAGCTCCGCAATGCTTATTGGATACATCATCGGGGCACCTGTTGTAAGTGCCATCGGCCCAGCTGCGCCCCTTGTCGTATCAGGGTTTGGCACCTCTATCCTCACTCTGGGACCAATTCTGAAGACCACCATGTACGGTGCCTCCGGTGACCAAGACTACGACAACAAATAGCATTCAATTCTGTAGTAAATCTACTGTCAGATGCGAGTTTTTGGTACCGGTGTGTTCAGAAGACTGAAATGGTAGCGGTGTGGTGAGGGGCCTGACCCCCGGAAAGTAGACACGTCGGGGGTTAGCTATGCTGCTTGGGTCAGTGTAGCTGATGTGAGTGCTTCGTAGTCATCGGGGGCTAGAAGA
>QWCQ01000892.1_pt1 | contig 14181 bp, 11 predicted proteins | sample 1972701 | NCBI WGS metagenome assembly QWCQ01 (sample SAMN09866704, study PRJNA288562) | Human gut metagenome isolate pre4_stool, whole genome shotgun sequencing...
ATTAACTAAAGGTTTTAGTTGTTTTCGTTTATATCTTATATAACTAAAAGTTATATAGATCGTTGATATTAATTTTTTAAGGTTCATGTCATTCGCTTATCGCGTTGACTCTTATATAGTACCACGCTCATTTTCTTTTGTCAAGCTTTTTTTGAATTTTTTTATTTAATTCAGATTTTCTCGCTTGCCATCTCCCGAATGACAATTAATATGATACACGCTTATTTTTCTTTTGTCAAATTTTTTATTAAAAAAATCGCCGATTTCTTTTAAACGGCGATTTTTACTTATTCTTCTTCAGGATTGTAGTTGACTATGGCTACCATCTTTCCATCTTTATCTTTTATTTTTCTTATTTTTTTATCAAAGTCTAATCTTTTCATCCATATATTTTTATCGCAACCTAGACATTTTAGTTTTATGTCTGCTCCCATTCTTTGGATTTGCCATAAGTTTTCTCCGCATGGATGACCTTTTTTTAAACTTACTATATCGTCTACTTTATATTTCTTCATTTTCTTCATACTCCACTAAGGCACTTTTAATCTTTCTTTTTTCCATTTCGTATTTTATCATCTCGCGAGCTTGTCTTCCTATTTGCCATTGCTCACCATCTTTTACTGTCGCAGTAATTCTCACCTTATAAGAGAAGGCTTCTAGTGAATTGATTTCAAATATACTAAATCCCTCTATAAATAAGCCTTTATTTTCTTCTTTGTCTAAGAGCTTATTGCTGATATCAGCGACCATATCTTTTATTTCATCTAAAGGCGTATCATATGATACCGAAAATGTCGTATCAGCAATCATTTCTCCCCTATTGAAGTTTTGGACACTGGTTATTTGTGAGTTTGGTATTATGTGGAGGGATCCGTTAAAGTCTCTTATCTTCGTTACTCTAAAATCTATATCTTCAACTTCTCCTTCAATCCCCGCTACTTTTATCCATTCTCCTACTCTTATCTTATCATCAACTATGATGAGGATTCCTTTTATGAAATCTTCAATGACAGTTTGAGTTCCTAAGGCTAGCGCCACACCTCCAACTCCTGCTGTAGCTATTAGGGTTGAGGTGTTTATTCCAAACACATCTAGTATTAGGGTTATTGCTATAAATATTATCACTACTCTTATAACTGAATATATAGCATTTGATATGGTGTTTACCTTGTTTTGATTAAGAGATGATTCCTGAACAGCTTTGCCCTCTAGCAACTTATTAACCAATTTTTTTAGGACCTTCAATATAATTTTGCTAGCAACGAAAATTATTGCTATGGCTACAAGGACGAATATTATCCTGTTTTTCATCAAATCTCTTATAACTTGTGTATCTTCTATTTGATCAATCATTTATTATCCTTAATATCTCTTCCGTTAACTTTTCGTGAAAATCGCTAGCTAGGTGTATTCCATCAATAAATCTTCCTTCGATTTTTCTTGCATCTATCATGTAGGAGTCTTTCCTATTAGTAATGTCTTCTTCGAACAATTCGTAAAGGAGGTCTATTTTATCGTTAGTCATCTTATAGATTGGAAAAATACTTTCCTCTTCGACATAGCTAGGGATTATCAGAATCTTTTTTGAAACATTCGACATATCTAGTATACTTTTTAGATTTTTATAGGCAAACTCTGCAGATACTCCATTCAAAAAGTCATTCGTCCCAGCAAATACCACTAGTATATCTTCTCTTTTTTCTCCCTCAAATCTTTTGTATCTTGCTAAGACTTCTTCAGTTGTCGATCCATTAACCCCTAGGTTTCTAACTAGAAAGCCCGCCTTCTCAAGAAAGCGGGTATAGTTTTTATCTTCTACAAGATAGCCTTGTGTGAATGAATCTCCTAAGCAAATTATCTTTGTCATATCTTCTTTAATGCAAGAGCTGTCCTAGATGGGATGTAGATCTTGATGCCGTCATAGTCTGTTCCAGAAAGCTTTTCTGACTGATAGATAAAGTCGTGACTTATCCTATCAAATCCTCCAAATCTTCCTTCGTCAGTATCCATTAGGACTTTGAATTCTCCTATGTCGTGGATTGGTAATTGGAAGGATTCATATGAGTTTTCCGGGTGGAAGTTAAATATATACACTATATCCTTGTTCCTAAAGGCTATAATTTTTCTATCATTATCTATCCACAACCTGTATGTTTCGTTAGCTAGCTGAGCATTTTCCTTAGAAAATTCAAGCATAGCATTGTCGAAATTGTTTAAGAATTGATATTTTAAGTCTTTGGAGTCAGCTAAGGACCATTGACGTCTAGCATAATGGTAGGAATAGCCGTTTCCTTCTCTCGGAAAGTCGATCCATTCTGGATGACCAAATTCATTACCCATGAAGTTGAGATAGGCATCTGCTCCCATGGATAAGGTAATCCACCTTATCATCTTGTGAAGAGCTATGGCCCTATCTATAATCATATTATGATCATCTTTTCTCATATTCCAATACATTTCTTGATCTGCTAGTCTAAATATTGTTGTCTTTGATCCTACAAGGGCCTGGTCGTGACTTTCCACGTAGGAGACTCTCTTTTCTTCTGGTCTGTGGGTTGATAGCTCATACCACATCTTGGATAAATCCCAATCTTCATCTCGTTTTTCTAGGGACTTCTCCCAGAAATCCGGCATGCCCATAGCAAGTCTATAGTCAAAGCCAATTCCTCCATATTCTATAGGAAGGCACATTCCTGGCATACCACTCATATCTTCTGCTATTGTTATGGCGTCTTTTTTAATTTCTCTTATAAGCTCATTAGCAAGCTGCAAGTAGTTTATGGCTTCTATATCTGTATTCATAGAGAAGTATTTGGAATATGAGTCAAAAGCCTCACCTCTTCCGTGGTTTTTGTAGATCATGGAAGTTACTCCGTCGAACCTAAATCCATCAAAGTGGAATTCTTCTAGCCAATATTTTATATTTGATAGAAGAAAATGGCAGACTCCTGGTTTTTTGTAGTCGAATAACTTGGAATCCCAATCAGGGTGATTTCCTTCATCTCCATCGTGGAAGAACTGGAAGCTTGTTCCATCAAATTCATTGATTCCTTCAGCTGTATTTTTTACAGAGTGGGAATGAACCAAGTCCATTATAACATTGATGCCTTCCTTATGGCAGGCGTTTACCAGTGATTTTAATTCATCATTTTCTCCATACCAAGAGCTTGGTGCAAAGAAGTTTGATACTTGATAGCCAAAAGACCCGTAATAAGGGTGCTCTGCTATGGCCATAAGTTGGATTGTATTATATCCGTCCTTTTTTATTCTTGGAAGGACATTTTTCTCAAATTCCTTATAGGAAGAAACTTTACCATCTTCTCCAGCCATTCCTATATGGGCTTCATATATCAAAAGATCGTCTTTTTGGATTTTGAAGTCATCATCTTCCCATTTGAATTTCTTCCTAGGATTTTGGATAAGGGCCGCATAGTCAAGATCTTCGTTTCTCTCAACTCTAGTAGCATACAAAGGAATCCTGTCACTTATAGATCCATTCGCATCTACCAAGACCTTGATTCTTGATTTGTGAGGGAGAGTCCTTATTCCTTTTATCTCTATCTCCCAATCTTCGTCATTTATTTTTGTGAGAGGATGGGAATGTCTGTCCCATCCGTTGAAGTCACCTATAAGGTAGAGCCCATCTGCATTAGGAGCCCACTCCCTGTATATCCAGCCCGTTTTTGTCTTGTGAAAGCCGTAGTAGTTGTGTGCATTGGCAAATTCCGTGAGTTTTTTTCCATCTCCTAGAAGTTTTTCTTTTTGCCTTTCGTAAGATTCCATTCTCAAATTAATGTCGTTTTCGTAATCTTTAAGCCAAGGATCTATATTTAATATTTCCCACTTTGCCATAGCATACTCCTTACTTTCTTTTCTATAATTATTTTTCTAATACTTTTGCTGTTATTTCTTTTGGTACTTCTTCGTATCTTACAAATTCCATTGAGAATGAACCACGTGCTGATGTTTGACTTCTTAGGTCAATTGCATAGGTTAGAACTTCTGCTAGTGGAGCTTCGGCAAGGATTACTTGACTTCCGTCTGCTTGTGGCTCCATGCCTAGGATTCTTCCACGTCTCTTGTTCATATCTCCCATTACATCACCCATGTTAGCATCTGGAACATTGATTTCAAGTTTCATGACAGGTTCTAGTAAGATAGGATCTGCTTCTTCTATACCCTTTTTAAAGGCAATTTTTGCAGCAGTTTTGAAGGCTTGTTCGTTTGAATCTACTGGGTGGTAGGATCCATCATATAAGGTCGCCTTGATTCCAGTAACTTTATACCCACCTAGTGGTCCTTCTGCTAAAGATTCTACTAGACCTTTTTCTACAGCTGGGAAGTAGTTTTTAGGAACTGCTCCACCGAATACTTCTTCATCGAATACGAAGTCTTCCTCTACTGGTTCAAATCTGATAAATACGTCTCCGTATTGGCCAGCACCACCGGATTGTTTCTTGTGTTTTCCTTGAACGTTTGATTTGGACTTAATAGTTTCTCTATAAGGCATCTTGTATTCTACAACTTCTGTATTTACTGAGTAGTTATCTTTTAGTTTATCCATCAAGACTTCTAATTGAACATTACCAAGTCCTGATAAGATAGATTGACTTGTCTCTTGATTTCTTTCTTCCTTGAAGGTTGGATCTTCTTCAGCAAGTTTCTGTAAAGCTTCTGAGATCTTATCCTCGTCATTTTTGCTTAGAGCCTTGATAGCGAAGAATAAAACCGGTTGTGGATATTTGATTCTCTTATACTCTATTTTGTTTTCCTTTGTAGCTAAGCTATCTCCAGTTGATGCAGAATCCACCTTAGAAAAGGCTCCTATATCTCCTGCTACCAGCTTATCTACCTTAATCTGTTCCTTTCCTCTAAGGACAAAGAGATTTGCTACTTTCTCTTCCACATCCTTGCTTACATTATATATCTTGTCGTCTTTATTTATAGTTCCTGATAGGACCTTAAAGATAGAAATCTTACCTACAAATGGGTCTGCTATCGTCTTAAATACCACAGCAGAGAAAGGCGCATCCGCCTTTGGTTCAAAAGCTTCGTATCCTTCTTTTACCCTATAGCCTATGTTTGCAGCTTCATCGTCAATTGCTGGCATGTATTTTACTATGCAATCAAGAAGTGAAGTTAGGCCAATTTGTTTTTCGCTAGAACCAGCTATAAGAGGAACTACATCTCCTTCTAGTATCGCCTTGGATAGACCCTTCATAAATTCTTCTTCTGAGAATTCTTCTCCCTCAAAGAATTTCTCCATAAGGCTATCATCTGATTCTGCAACAGCTTCTATAACTTGATTGTAGACTTCTTCAACCTCTGCCATTCTTATTTCTGGAATTTCTACTTCCTTCTTTTCATCATTTTCATAAGTGTAGGCTTTTTTATCTATTACATCGATGATTCCTTCGAAGTCTTCTCCTTCACCTAACATCAAGGTTAGAGGGATAATCTTCTTGCCAAATTCTATATGAAGATCTGAAACAACCTTGTTGAAGTTGGCGTTTTCTTTGTCTAATTTATTTACGAAAAATATAGAAGGTAGGTTGATTTCTTGGGTGTATTTCCAGTATTTTTCTGTTCCTACTTCTATACCATTTTCTCCATCTATAACAAAAAGTGCAGATTCCGCTGCTCTTAGAGCCTGCAAAACTTCACCTTCAAAATCAAAAAATCCAGGAGAATCTATAAAATTAATCTTGAAATCATCATATTCGATTGGAACTATTGAAGTTTGAAGAGAAATTTTTCTCTTTTTCTCTTGTGTTTCATAATCTGAAACAGTTGACCCTTCTTCAACCCTTCCCTTTTTATCGATCACACCAGTTTTAAATAATAGTGACTCTGTCAAAGAGGTCTTACCTGCTTTGGAGTGACCGACTAAGGCTAAATTTCTGATTTTTGATGTGTCATAATTTTTCATATTTACTCCTTTGTGAAAACATTTATTCTCTTGTATAATAAAATGTTCTTTTTTAAATTTATACTATAATTATATAGCAAAACGAAAAATTTATCCACTAATTAGAAAATGTTTTCACAAAGTCAATGAAAAAAGCCCCAAATCAGGGGCTTAAAAGATTATTTTCTTTTTAGATAATCTAGTACAGTCAGAGACTTCCTTAGTTTATCGTCTGCTATATATTTATTTATAGCTCTTAGGGTTTTCTTGTTATCTCTAGTAGAGAAAATAAAATCTCCATTGTTTTTTGTATGAATGGCAAATCTCGTGATCTTCTTCTTAAAGATAACAGCTGCAGTCACAAGCCTTATTTCCTTCCGAGGTATTTGGATAAAATCAGCCTTGTTCCTATCATTGTAATATTCAAAAGCCCTATCGCCAACCATGACCTTACCTTGAGAAGTAAGGCCATTTAGGTTAGTGGCTGGGATAGTTAAATCAACTTTAGTATTTTGCGATTGAACCATTACATAATTCCAAAGAATCTAGCGATGATTCCTATTACGAATAGGGCAACTATTATAGCAATTGGAGATACATCTTTCTTTAGAAGTTTACAGATTCCTAGAGTTAGCAAAAGTGGTACAAGGCCTGGTATTAAGCTATCCAAGTTATCTTGTAAGGTTGTTACCTTTACTGGATCTAGGGCTGTGGCACCTATGTTATGGTATTGGGTTAGGGCTTCTTTTATTCCTTCAGCTCCAGCTGGAAGAGATGCCCAATCGATATATGAGCCTGGTTGTTGGGTAATTTCTGATACATTTACTGCGAAGTTGATTGATACCCATCTTTGTACAAGGGCTCCTACTATAAACATACCAAGAATTGATGCCATGAGGGTAACTCTACCTAAAAGTCCTCCTGAAAGGTCCTTTGTTATTTCATTACCTGCCTTATATCCCATCTCTTGAGTCTTCCACTCAAATATATATCTGATTAAATTCCAAAATACAAAGAATATTATTGGACCTAGTGGGTTTCCTGAAAGAGCTAGGGATGCTCCAAGAGCTCCTAGGATTGGTCTTAGGGTAAACCAGAATACTGGATCTCCTACACCTGCAAGTGGCCCCATCATACCAACCTTCACACCGTTTATGGCAGCATCATCGATTGGAGTTCCATTTGCTCTTTCTTCTTCCATAGCAAGGGTTACTCCCATTACTGGACTTGATACATATGGGTGAGTGTTGTAGAACTCAAGGTGTCTTTTTAACGCTAGTTTTTGATCTTCTTTGTCCTTATACAAAGCCTTGATGGCAGGAATCATTGAGAAAGCCCAACCACCATTTTGCATTCTCTCGTAGTTCCATGTTCCTTGAAGGAATTGGTGACGGTTGCAGACCTTTCTACGAACAGATTGATTTAGGACAATTCTTTCTTCATTATTTTTTATATTTTCAGTCATAATTGCTCCTTTTTAATAATCGTTTATGATATCGCCTAGAGGATCGCCAGATCCTTGTCCTCCACCTTGGTTACTTGTTGCAAGATTTTTAAGAGTCATATATATAATTGCAAGTACAACACCTATTACACCAAGACCGATTAGGGTGATTTGATCGATTGCAGCGAATACAAAACCTAGGGCAAAGAATGGCCATGTTTCTTTGGTACTCATCATGTTGATAACCATAGCATAACCTACAGCTGCTACCATTCCACCACCAACGGCCATTCCTCCTGTTAGCCAATCTGGCATAGAGTTTAGGGCATCAGTTACTACCTTTGGTGGGATAAAGCAAAGGATAAGGGCTGGTATTGCAATTCTAAGTCCTTGCATGCATACACCCATCCAAGAAAGAACTTCAATCTTTCTAAAGTCAGCATTTTCTGCTGCAGCATCCATTCCGTGAACCATTGGTATAGCGAGAGTTCTTGCTATCATTGTAAGGAATAGTCCTGCTACAGAAAGTGGGATTGCGAGTGTTATAGCAGTATTAATTGCACTAGATACATTCTCACTTCCACCTTCTAGGGCAAGGACCATTATAATAGCACTAGCTACTGATGCGAGCGCTGCATCTGGAGCAACTGCCGCACCTACGTTTGCCCAACCGAGGGCTATTAATTGTAAAGAACCGCCCAAGATTATGCCTTCTTTTAGGTGACCTGTTACAAGCCCTATTAGGGTACAAGCAACAAGTGGTTGGTGAAATTGGAATTGGTCTAAGATTCCTTCACATCCTGCAAGAAAAGCTACAAGGACGATCAAAATAACATTAAGTATATTCATAATTTCTCCTATTAATTAATATTTAGTTCTCTTTTAGCTTTTTTCATCAAGTTGTCAAAATTTTCACTCTTGTCTGCTGGAACTTTTCTGACATCGATTTTTATTCCATGTTCTAGGATTTTATCGAAGCATTTAACATCATCAGCATTCATAGAAACAGCATTTGTAAGGTTGATATCTCCTTGTTTGTAAGCCATTGATCCTAGGTTAATCTTATCTAGCTTTCCGCCAAGTTCTAGAAATTCTAGGACATCTTGTGGTTTTTCAAACAATAACAAGGCACGAGTTGCTCCAAAACGTGGATCATCCATAATCTCCTTCATCTTCCAAATAGGAATTACGTGAGCCCTAACTCCTGGAGGAGCTGCTTCCATTACCATGTTCTTTCTTAGTTCATCTTTGCTTACACTATCACTTACGACTATAATTCTGTCAGGATTTATAGACTTTGTCCAGCTTGTAGCTACTTGTCCGTGGAGAAGCCTTGTGTCTATTCTTGCAAGACCAATATCGATCTTACCATCTCCAAGGACTGTTCCTTCTGGAATAGATCCCTTAGGGATATTATCTTCCTTGACTTCTGTTTTCGCTTCTTCTACTGGATTAAGCTCTTCTGGCTTAATCTTAACTCCTTCTTTGGCAGATCCTACTATAGCCTTAGCTATATCGTGAGATTTCTCTGCAGTAAATCTCTCGCTTAGAGCTTCTATGACCATAGGAAGGTTCATGCCAGCAACGATTGCCCATTTTTCCTCATTTCCCTCAAATAAATTTGAGCTTTGGTTAAATGGTGTCCCGCCCCAAAGGTCAACCAAGAAAAGAATCTCTTCAGTATCTAGCTTTTCAATGGCCTTTTCTAGATTTGATCTAAAATCATCAGGTCCCATTGAAGGAAGTAGGCATACTGATTCGAATTTTTCTTGCTCGCCAAAGATCATTTGAGCGGATTCTTTGATACCATCAGCGAAACCGCCGTGGCTTGCGAGTATTATTCCTACCATACGAACTCCTTTCTTTCTAATAATACATTCGTACTATATCTATATTATAACACTTTGCCGGAAATTCTATAAATCATTTAATCATTTGGGAAAACTATCGCCGAAAACTTCCTAGCCTCTGTGAGAATCCACGAAGTATCAAGGCTTATCTCAGAAAGCTCTCTTGCTTTTTCCATATCCCTTTGACTAATGATTTCTAGAAACTGTCTAAATTCATAGACCATCCTATGACAAGGTGTATTTAAGTTTACTTCTCTGAAAACATTCTTCCCTGATTCCTTAATCCTGAAGGATGAAAATGAATTGATGGCGTCGGTTATCTCTATAGTTCCCCTATCTGTCTGAATAGTATTAACAAGACTTGCATCAGAGTCCTTGCTGCCTATTGCGATAGCCTTAAAGTCCCCATAGTCTAGATAAAGGATGCCTGATGTATCAATCCCCTTTTCCATATTAGGAAAATACTCAACAGCCTTTGGCCTTCCAAAAAGCATAGATAGGTAATCTACATTATAGAAATTTATATCCATAAGGGCTCCTCCATTCTTCGACCTATCAAAGACTGGAGCAATCTCTCCCTCCTTAAACTTATCATATCTAGAAGAATATTGAGAATAGTTAAATGAAACGATTTTTATATCTCCTAAATTCTTAAGCTCATCTCTTACGGCTAGGGCATTGGGGATAAATCTATGGCTTGCTGCCTCGAGAACTATAAGGTCTTTGGCAAAAGCCCTCTCAAATATATCTTTAGCTTCTCTTAAATTTCCACAAAAAGGCTTCTCGCAAATAATATCTTTGCCAAGCTTTATTGCATAATCCATAACCTCATAGTGGAGGAAATTTGGAACAGCTACATAGACTACTTCTACATCTGCGTCTTCGATTAATTTCCTATAATCCACATAAATTTTGTCAATATTATAAGATGCAGAAATATCGCTTAGCTTATCCTCACTTCTTTTAGTAGCGGCAATCGCCACTAGATCAATCCCTTCAATATCTCCTACAAAAGATAAAAATTCGCCGACTATTTTGCCAGCGCCGATTATTCCAAGCTTCATAACTCATCCTTTCAATGATTTTCTTAGTAAACTTACTCTAATATGATAACCTAAATGTTATAATGTGACAATATTTTTTGATATTTTAATTATATAAGTAGATTAGTCCAACTCAATTATTTGCTCTTATTTATAAGTAGTATAGTAATACAAACGGAGGAAATATGACTTACAATTTACTAAAAAAAGAAGAATTTGAAAACCTAGGCCTCGATGTTTTTCTCTATGAACACGAGAAGACCAAGGCTAATGTTATATATGTAAAATCAAATGACGAAAATAAGACCTTTGCCATAAGCTTTAAGACCCCACCGACTGATTCTAAGGGTAAGGCTCATATCATGGAGCACTCTGTCCTTAATGGATCAAAGAAATATAGGACCAAGGACCCTTTTATGGATATGGCTTCATCAAGCCTTCAAACTTTCCTAAATGCCATGACCTATCCTGACAAGACTGTCTATCCTGTATCAAGTGAAAACAATAAGGACTTTTCTAACCTAGTCGATGTGTACCTAGATGCAGTCTTTAATCCCCTAGCCATAGAGAAAAAGGCAATTCTAGATCAAGAAGGCTGGCACTATGAAATGGAAGATGGAAAGATCACCGGCATATCTGGCGTTGTCTACAACGAGATGAAGGGAGCCTTGTCTGATCCTGAAAGCCTAATCTATAATGATATAAATTCGCTTTTGTACAAGGATAGCCCTTACGAATATGAATCTGGAGGAAATCCTAGAGAAATCGGTGATTTGACCTATGATGAGTTTGTTGATTTTTATAAAAACCACTACCACCCATCCAACTCCCTAATTTATTTCTACGGAAATATGGATATTGACCCACTCCTTAGCCGCTTGGACGAAGAATATCTAAGTAAGTACGACTACAAGGACTTTGATAATGAGATAGAAGTTAGGGAAAATTACTATCCTGAAATAATCGAAGGCACTTATCCAGCAAGCAAAATCGAGGATGACTCCGACTATCTATCCTATGCTTTTCTTGCAAGCTCTGCCCTTGATAGCAAAGACTATCTCACCCTTTCTATCCTTGTAAATACCATCTTTAATATGGACTCATCAAAGATTAGAAATGAAATTAATGACAAACTTGCTCCAGAGTATTTCTACGCAAGACCTGGCTATGGCAATAGATCTTCTGTCTTAATCCAAGCCCAGAAGACTGATAGAAGTAAGGCCAGAGACTTTATAGAAATAATAGAAAAGGGCTTAGAAGAAGCAAGCAAGAATCTTTCTATAGAAAGTCTTAAGTCTGCCTTCTCTATCTTTGATTTTGCCCAAAGAGAGAGCCTAAATGACACTAGTCGTGGACTTTCCTATATACTTATGACAAATCTTGACGCTGACCCTTTCTCTGTATATAGGCTAGTCGATACTTTGGATGAACTAAGAAGCCTAATTGGGACTGGTTATTATGAAGACTTCATCAAGAAATATATCCTAAATAACAAGACCAAGCTCGTCCATATAGCAAGAGCAGACAGCGACTACAGAAAAAAACAAGATGATGAATTCGCAAGAAAAATCGAAAAGTTAAATGAAGAAATGACACCTACTTCTCTTAAGAAAATAGAAGATGATCTAGAAAAACTCGAAAATTATCAAAATAGAGAAAATACTCCAGAAGAAAAGGCGACAATACCAAGACTAGAGCTTCGCGATGTACCTACTACTCTTCCTAAAACCCCTAGAGAAGTCCATGAAGATAAGTTCAAATTCGTCTACCACGAGCTTGAAACAAGCGGCCTAATCTATGCCAATCTCTACTTTAATATAGACCATCTAAGTCTAGAAGAAATGCAAAATCTTCAATTAATTGGCGAACTACTAGGATCAATTGATACAGAAAATATTTCCTACAAAGATATAGACGATGTGATCTGGCAATATCTAACAGGGCTTAACTTTACCATAGCAAGCATTAGGATAAATGATGAAAAAATCGAAAATAATTTTAAAGTAACTTTCAAGACTACTAGGGAAAATATCCAAAAAGCTGTCGAGATCGTGAAGGACTTTTTGACAAATACAATCTTTGATAATCAAAAAAGAATCCTCGAGCTTCTTAGAATAAGAAAGTCCGTCTTTGAGTCTACCATGTACGATTCAGGCCATCTTATAGCCATAAATAGGAATAATTCCCATATAGATAAGCTATCCTATATCAAGGAGAAGCTTTCGGGAATCGACTACTATCTTTTTATAAAAGATACTATCCAAAAAGCAAGTGAGGACTTTGATTCTTTAAAGATCGAGCTTGAAAATCTCTACAGAAAAATCCTATCCAAAGATTTGACCTTAAACATTACAGGAGATAGGAAAGATTATGAAAGCTTAAAGGAGACGATATTAGAAGAATTTACCTTCCTCGAGGAAGCTTTTGATAAAAAATCTCTAGCTTTCCACAAAAACCCAATAAAAGAAGCCATCTTATCTGATGCAAGTGTAAACTATATTTCCAAATCACGAGACCTTAAGGATTTAGGTCTTTCCTATAAGGGAAGCCTATCTCTTGCTAGTTCAATAATATCAAATCCTTATCTCTACGAGTTAATCAGGGCCAAGGGAGGAGCCTATGGAGCAGGAATGATTATAGACAGGGCAGCCATTTTTGCAACTTACTCCTACAGGGACCCTAATATAGAAAAAACTCTAGAAAGCTACGATATGATTTCAGAAATAGCAAGAAATCTTGATATGGACGAAAGAGACTTCGAAAACCAGCAAATCTCAACTATGGGAAAGTTTATAAGACCAAAGTCTCCTTCCCAAAAGGCAGATAGTGATTTTGTTAATTACAAAAAGGAAAATCCGAAAGATGAAGAGGAAATCCTAAGAGAGATTAAGGAAGCTAAATTATCTGATATAATAGCCTTGGCGGATGTTTTGGATAAGGCCCTCGCCTACAATAATATCCTTGTTTTTGGAGCTAGAGGAAAAATTCTTGAGAAAAAAGACTTCTTCGATAAGATAATAGATCTTTCTGATTAAGATAATTAATTTATATTATAATATATTTAAATTTATTTTATAATATCTTGATTTGTAGTATGATGTAATTAAGAAAACAAAAGGAAGAATTATGTCAGATAAAAACAAAAAACACAAAAAATCTTTTTATGACTACGCAGAGGATATAGAAAGCTTCGACTTCGATGACATCCCTTTCGCAGAAATCGGCGTAAAGATCAAAAACTCTGTCAACGGAGCCATAAAGGCTTTCTCATCTTCTAGTAAGAAAAACTTGCCGGCAACAAGAAATCCAAAAGTTTGTGAGCAAAAACCACCCCAAGCAGGATTGAGTATACTAGCTAAAATAGCTTCAGTTATTTTAGCCCCTATCTTTTTAGCAATGACCATAGGTTCTTACTCGGAAATACATTATGGTGGCGGATTTACTATGCTATTTGCAACTCTTATATCTGGAGCCCTCACTATATCAGTTCCCTATGCGCTTTGGAAGTTAGGAAATAGGTATAAAAGACTATCTGATAATTACGTCAGATTTCTAAGAGAGCTTGGAGATAATACAGTAATCTCCATAAGAGATCTAGCAAGTGGAGTTGCCCAAAGTGAGGAAGAAACTACAAAAGACCTCCTCTACATGATGAGGAAAAGCTACTTCAAACAAGCAAGAATTGTAGAAGATGGAAAGATATTTATCCTAGATATTCCAACCTTCAAGCTCTATAAGGAAAAGCTCGACCAGATACCTTCTTACAGGAAAAACCTCACAGATGATGTAGAAATAGACGGAGAAAACCTATCAGTAGAGGACCTAAATAAGGAACGATCCCAAGAGATCATTGCCGAGTCAATCACATCTCTTGATAAGTTAAGCGAGAAAAGAGATGAGATAGAAAGTCCTAGCTTCAAAGAGCATTTAGGTAAG
>QWCQ01000893.1_pt1 | contig 14177 bp, 14 predicted proteins | sample 1972701 | NCBI WGS metagenome assembly QWCQ01 (sample SAMN09866704, study PRJNA288562) | Human gut metagenome isolate pre4_stool, whole genome shotgun sequencing...
TTTTCTCTATTTTACTATAATTGAGTGGCTTAAAGCGGTTTTAAGACACAAAAAGGGAGGGTGAATCGGTTGATTCACCCTCCCTTTGTCATCACTCTGAATCGGACCCCGCAGGATCCGATTTTTTATTTCTCTTCTTCTTCGTCTTTCTTCTCGTCTAAATAGCCCAGTCGCTTCAAGACCAAATTGTAGCCGTCGGCACCGTAGTTTAGGGCGCGATTGATGCGGCTGATCGTCGCCGTGGAGGCGCCGGTCTGCTTTTCAATTGCGTGGTAGGTTTGGTCGGAAACCAACAGTTTCACTACTTCCAGGCGTTGGGAGATGGCTTTTAATTCTTTGATGGTGCAAATGTCTTCGAAAAAACGGTAGCACTCTTCTTTGTTTTCCAAGGATAAAATAGCTTCAAACAACGCATCCATGCTATCATTTTGTATTTTTGAAGAATAACTCATAGTCACCCCTTATGAAAGGCCTGTAATGACGCCGTGGGCGTCGATGTCCATGCCGTTGGCGGCGGGAACTTTCGGCAGACCCGGCATGGTCATGACCGCGCCGGTAAGGGCCACGATAAAGCCCGCGCCGTTGGACAGGCGAATGTCTCGAATGTGAATGGTAAAATCTTCCGGAGCGCCCAGCTTTGTGGGATCGTCGGTAAAGGACATTTGGGTCTTCGCCATGCACACGGGCAGCTTATCCCGGCCGAGCTTTTTAATACGCTCGATCATGGCGAGGGCGTCGTCGGAATAGACGACATCTTTCGCGCCGTAAATCTTCTTCGAAATAATTTCGATTTTTTCCTCCACGGGCAGATTTGTGTCGTAGAGGGGCGCGTAGTTGTTGGGCGCTTCGCAAAGAGCCACGACTTTTTCGGCGAGCTCCATGCCGCCTTCCGATCCCTTGCTGAATACATCGGAAAGGGCCACGTCGACGCCCAGGCCAACCGCCAATTCGTCGATGGTTTTAAGCTCCGCTTCCGTATCCGTGGGGAATTTATTGATGGCGATGACCACGGGCACGCCATAGCTCTTCATGTTTTCAACGTGGCGCTTTAAGTTCACAAAGCCCGCTTTCAATGCGTCCACGTCTTCTTCGCCCAAATCCTTCACGGCCACGCCGCCATTGTATTTCAGGGCGCGCACCGTGGCGACGACCACGATACAGTCCGGGGTAAAGCCCGCTTCAGGTGCCGCGATATCCAAAAACTTTTCCGCACCGAGATCGGCACCGAAGCCCGCTTCCGTAATGGTGTAATCGGCCAGATGCAGGGCCGTTTCCGTTGCGATAATGGAGTTGCAGCCGTGGGCGATGTTGGCAAAGGGGCCGCCGTGAATAATCGCCGGCGTGTTTTCGATGGTTTGCACCAAATTCGGCAAAATCGCATCTTTCATCAGCATGGTGACGGCACCGGCCACTTCAAGGTCCTTGACGTAAACGGGCTTGTCGTCGTAGGTATAACCGATGATGATCCGGCCGACCCGGGCTTTGAAATCTTCCAAATCTCGAGCCAGGCACAGGATCGCCATGATTTCCGAAGCCACGGTAATGTCGAAGCCGTCTTGACGAATGACGCCGTTTTTCTTCGGACCCATGGCAACGATCACTTCCCGAAGGGCGCGGTCGTTCATATCCAAGACGCGCTTAAATGAGATTTTTTTCGGGTCGATGCCCAGTTCGTTTCCTTGGTGAATGTGGTTATCAATGGCCGCGGCGATTAAGTTGTTGGCGCTGGTAATGGCGTGAAAGTCGCCGGTAAAGTGGAGGTTAATGTCATCCATGGGAAGGACCTGTGCATAGCCGCCCCCGGCCGCACCGCCCTTAATGCCGAAGACCGGCCCCAGGCTCGGTTCCCGCAAGGTGCTGATGGTGGATAAGCCCATTTTATCCATGGCCATGGCGAGGCCGATGTTTGTGGTGGTCTTGCCTTCTCCCGCCGGCGTCGGGTTAATGGCTGTGACGAGAACGAGCTTGCCCCGCGCCTCGTCGTGATCTTCAAAGGCGCGCCCTTCGATCTTTGCCATATAGCGGCCATAAGGCTTTAATTTATCTTTCGGAATATTCAGGCGTTCGGCAATCACTTGGATTTCATCCAAATGGGCCTCCCGTGCAATTTCTACATCGCTTTTCATTTTAGGCACGAAGATCAGCCTCCAATTTTTTGTTCATTTCCGCCACTTCATCTTGTAATTGCTTTTTGTAGGCCAGGAGCCGTTCCTTAATGGCCGGATCGCCGACGGAAAGAATTTGTGCCGCCAAAATACCGGCGTTCTTTCCCCCGTTAATGGCGACGGTGGCCACGGGTACGCCGGAAGGCATTTGTACCGTGGAAAGAAGGGAGTCCATGCCCCCTCCGACGGAAGTTTTACCCGGCACGCCGATGACGGGCCGCGTCGTGTGGGCGGCGATGACCCCGCCTAAGTGGGCGGCTTTTCCCGCAATGGAAATAAACACTTCCGTGCCTTCTTCTTCTCGTTTTTTCACGTGGTCCACCACCTCGTTGGGCGTTCTATGCGCGCTGTAAACGACCACATCATAGGGAATTTCGAGCATTTTTAAGGCGCCGATCACGTCAAAGGCGATGTCTTTGTCGCTGTAGCTGCCCATAATTATAGAAACTTTCATTTATCCGTACCTCCTTAAATCCTTTACCATGTTATCAAGAGTGAGTAAAGCTGTCAATATACGCGGCCCCCTCATTCGCCGGCCCCTTCGGGAAAGAAAAGTCCACCCGGAAACCGCCGTCTTTATTTGCCGCCGTCATCACGCCTTTGTGCAAGCTGCAAATTTGCTTCGAAATCAAAAGCCCCATGCCGTGAACGGAAACGGAAGTCGAATCCGAAGCTTCCAAGCGATCCAACACCTCTTTTTTCACGCCGCCTCCATTGCCCCACACAGTGATGTGAATGCCCTCTTCCGCTTCCTTGAGCGTCACGTGAATGTCTCCCGGCTGATACATGATGCTGTTTCTGATCACATTGTCGATCATGCGGGCGAAGAGGTGGCTGTCCATATGGATCTTCGTGTCTTCACTTAACTGATTGTCGAATAAAATGCTTCGATCCTCGTGTTCGTTCAGATGAGCGACGATGATTTTCCTGAGAATAGGCGCAGGATTTTGAAAAGTGAATCGGTCGTCTCTTAAGCTTTGAAGGCGCGTGGTGTCGTTCAGGTCCTGAATGGTTTTGCTGATGCGCATGATCTCTTCTTCCATGGTCGCCACCGCATCCTTATTGGACTCGTCCTTTAAATCATTCAGCCCCCAGCTAAGTTTAGAAAGAGGCGTGCGCACGTCATGGCTGATGCCTCGAATCCATTGGCTCTGGCTTTTGCTCAGCTGCACATAGCGGGCATTGGCGTCGTTGACCGCGTGGGACACTTCCTTTAATTGCCCGGTCTCCTCCAAAGGTACATAGTCGTCGGCATAGATATTATCCAAGGCATCTTGCAGCGGATTCAGGTTTTTATAAAGATTGGCCCGCTCTTTGCGGTACATAAAAAAGACGAAAACGAGATAACCAAAAAGAAACAGAAGAGCCAAGTCCACGTTTAAGAGCAATTGTTCCACACTGTAATAATTAAAGGGCAACTTGTCCAGGGAACCCTTGGGATAGCCGAAGACCAACAGCTCGTCCCCCACCACATAGGTGAGCACCGGATAATCCTTTAAATAAAATCGCGTGAAGCGGGCCACATCCGTCATCTTGTAGTATTCGGGCACTTCAGGCGGCTTTCTCCAAGACTCCGCCACTTTTCCCTCTTCGTCGATGCGTATGGCCCACAAGCCGTTTTCTTCTAGAAAGCGGCGATTCTTTTCGCCAAAAAAAAGGTCGTCACTTTTATTTTCCATAATGTAGTCGTAGGCAACGCTTGGGGTGGTGTACTGCTTTCTCATATTGTAGTTGATGTAGAGAATAATTAGGATGAGAAAGACGAGGACGAAGAACAGTGCCACGGTAAACAAAAAGAAGCGGCGTAATTTTTTTAAAATAAACTGAAACATAATGAAGCCTCTACTGCTTTCCGATGAGCTTATAGCCCAAGCCCTTTACCGTCACCAGGCGGGTGGGATTGGAGGGATCGTCTTCCAATTTTTCCCGCAGGCGGTAGATATGGGTGATGAGTGTGTTTTCGTATCCGAAGGATTCTTCCCACACGGCGTCGATAATTTGGTCGATGGAGACGATTCGGTTTAAGTTCTCGGCGAGAAGGGCCAAGATTTTGTATTGCTTCGCCGTGAGTTTCTCCTCCCCGCCTTCTTTTATAATCGTGCCCTTGGCCGGATCGAAGAGGGCGCCGTTTAAATCCACGGGGCCATTTCGCTCTTCGCGAAAGCTTCTTCGGAGCACGGCCTCCACCCGCCACAAGAGATCTTCCGCGAGAAAGGGCTTCACGATGTAATCGTCCGCCTCCGATTCAAAGCCCTCCCGCCTGTCGTCGATGCCGTCTAAGGCCGATAGAATAATCACCGGCAAATGGGATCTTTTGCGCAGGGATTTCAACAGGTCCATGCCGCTTCCGTCGGGCAGCATGATGTCTAAAATCATGAGATCCACGTGGTGATTGGCCAGTTGAAACCGCGCCTGTGCAAGATTCGACGCCGTCTTTACGGAAGAATAGCCCGCCTCGCGCAGGTAGACTTCTAAATGATCCAACAGGGATTTTTCATCGTCTACGATTAAAATAATCGGTTCTTTATTATTCATCTGCCATTGCCCCTTTCGCCATCATTTTACCATAGCGGGCGGCGCCTTCCCCTTTTGTGATCTAAAAGTGATCTGCTGTCCATGGTTTCGTGAGCTTCGCTTTTTACAATGATAGCAAAAGGAGGCTTCTATGAATAAACTCTTAACCATCGACAATCTCAGTAAAACCTATAACGGTAAAAAGGTATTGGACGTAGATCATTTTGACTTGCCCGCCGGCGCCATTTACGGCTTAATCGGCCCCAACGGCGCCGGGAAATCCACATTGATGAAGGCCATTTTGGGCCTCATCGAAAAAGACGGCGGCGACATGGTGCTTTTCGGAGAAAAGGTAGTGCCGAAAAATCAAAAGGTGCTCAATCGCAAGCTGGGCGCATTGATCGAACGCCCCGCCTATTACGATCATCTCACGGGACATGAGAATCTTTCCATTCTCTGCACTTTAAAGGGCATGGATAAAAAGCATATTCTTCCTGCTTTGGAAGCGGTTGGACTCAAGGAAAAGGCAAACGAAAAGGTGCGAACTTATTCCCTTGGCATGAAGCAGCGTTTGGGCATCGCCATGGCCATTATCGGCGAACCGAAGCTTTTAATTCTGGATGAGCCTATAAACGGTCTGGATCCCGTGGGCACCCTGGACATGCGCCACCTCTTTCAGCGATTGGCGGAGGAAAAGAATACGACGATTTTAATTTCATCCCACATTCTTGACGAAGTGGAAAAAATCGCCACCCACATCGCCATGCTTCAACAGGGGCACTTGATCTACGACGGCACCTTGGAAAACTATCGTCGCCTTCACCCGCCGATTCTCTCCATCCGTACGTCGGACAATGAGAAGGCGGCGAAGGTCCTTTCTTCTCTGCGCTGCAAAATTCGCGGCGACCGATTGATCTTGAATCACCCCTCCGATAGCGAGGTGGCGAAGGCTGTACGCGCCCTAAGTCCTCATGTAGATATTTACCGCATCGAAGAAGAACGGGAAAGTTTGGAATCCTTATTTATTCAGGACACGCAGAAGGGAGGCAGATCCATTGATTAGTATGGAATCGAAAAAATACAAAGGCTTGGGCCTCTATCCCCTTCTGTTTCTCATGCTTTGTGTTCACGTCCCTGTCTTAGGTGTCATTGGCTTTACAAATTCTTTTACAGAGGAAATCTATCCCCTTTTCTCCCTTTTAGACGCCTACTTTTTGTTTCAACTGATCTTCAATCCGGTGCTTCTCTCCTCTCTGGTGAAAAAAGTGGTTGAGATCGAAGAGAAAAACAATATGTTTCAGCTTCAGGAAATGCTGGGCGTGGAGCCGTCGACCCTTCTCTTCAGAAAATGGTCGTGGCTCAGTTTGCGCCTCTTCATTCTGCAGTTGATTGAGTGGGCGTTGATCCTTCTTATGGCCGCCCGATCGAGTCATTTCCACCTGTCCCAAGTGGCAAGCGCCCACGTGGCCGTAGTGTTTTTCAGCCAATGGCTCATCGCCTCGGCCTTTGTCGCCCTCTTTCTTATTTTGGATACGCGGTCCAAGAGCCCTTACTTTACCCTCTTCTTTTCCATGGGCGGGGCTCTGTCGGGCATTCTCTCCATGTTGACTTCCCGCATCCTCACGCTCATCAATCCCTTCGCATGGAACAGCTCCCTTTTGAGCATTTCCTTCGTCAAGGGAAACGAAGGATTTGACCGCGTACTAAATCCCACGCCTTGGCTATCCTTGGTCGTTTCCCTCGCGGGTTTATTGATCTGCTTGTTCATCATAAAAAAACACACGCGCATTCGTAGCGACAAAACCATTTAGGAGGCATTATGTTTTCTGTTTTTTCAATTGAGGTCAAGAAAATAAAATGGTTCCCCCTTCTCTTGGCCGTTCTCGTTATTCCCCTCTTGGCAACAAGTTTTGGCACATTTAATTACATGGGAAATCGATCCGCCCTCACCCATCAATGGGAAAGTTTATTCACCCAGATCGCCCTATTCTACTTCTCTTTTTTCTACGTGCCCCTTATCGCCATCATCGTCGCCCTCTTGTGGCAAGTGGAGCATAAAGCGGGCTTAAATTTTATCCGTCTCAGCAGTGCAAAATACAGCCAATTTATTTTTGCAAAATGTTTCCTGGCACTGACCCTCATCGTCATCGCCCAAATCTTCTTCTTTTCCTGTTTCTTCCTGGCCGGCCGCTTCGTCTGCGGTTTCGGAGACCTCGATTTTACTCTTTACCTCTATTACTTCCTCGCGAGTATTCTTTTGGCAATACCCGCCGTCTTTGTTTTTTCCGCTTTAAGCATTCGTATGAAATCCTTGGGCGGCGTCACCTTGCTTTCTGTGGCATTGACCATGGTAGGTTTTTTAACCTGTGCCCAGCAAATCATTCCCATAATCGAAAATGCTTTTGCTTTAAACACCCTGGCCTATGAAATGAATCATTTCGCCCGGTTTACAATGCAGGATTCCCTCGTCGTCATCGGTTTTGCCGCCGCCGAGAGTATTTTCGGCTACGGTTTCGCCCAACGACGCTTAAAATACGAATAAATGAAAAAGCCGCCCCTGTGTTTCCACGGGAGCGGCAATTTTTTATCTATTTCTTTGTACCGATGTAGTTCGGGCTTTCTCTCGTAATCGTAATGTTGTGGGGATGGTTTTCTTGAAGGGTGGCGGGGGTGATCTTCATGTACTCCGTGTTGGTCTTGAGTTCATAAATATTTTTTGCCCCTACGTAGCCCATACCGGATTTTAAACCGCCGACGAGTTGGTAGATAACGTCGCCGACTTTTCCCTTAAAGGGCACGCGACCTTCCACGCCTTCGGGAACGTATTTCTTCGTTTCCGATTGGAAATAGCGATCGCTGGATCCGCTGCTCATGGCGCCTAAGGAACCCATGCCGCGGTAGGTTTTGAAGCGACGGCCTTCCACATAAATTTCTTCTCCGGGACTTTCGTCGGTACCGGCAAACATGGAGCCCATCATAACCACGTCGGCTCCCGCCGCAATGGCCTTGGTCACGTCGCCGGAATACTTGATCCCGCCGTCGCCAATAATGGGGACGCCCTTTTCTCTGCCTGCTTTCGAACAATTTAAGATCGCCGTCACTTGAGGCACGCCGATCCCGGTGACCACGCGGGTGGTACAAATGGAACCGGGGCCGATACCGACTTTAACGCAGTCGGCGCCGGCTTCGATTAAGTCCATGGTGCCTTGATAGGTGGCGACGTTCCCGGCAACCAATTGAATGTCGGGGAAGGCTTTTTTAATTTCGCGAATCGTGGTCAAAACGCCCCTCGATTGTCCGTGGGCCGTGTCGATGACAAAGAGGTCCGTGCCCGCGGCGCGAAGGGCTTCCACTCGTTCGTAGACGTCGTGGGTGACGCCGATGGCGGCTCCGGCGAGGAGGCGGCCGCCTGCATCTCTGGCGGAATTCGGGTATTGAATGGATTTTTCGATATCCTTAATGGTGATCAAACCCATGAGATGGTGGCTGTCGTCGATAAGAGGCAGTTTTTCGATCTTGTATTGCTTCATCACCTTCAGGGCGTCGTCCATGGAAATGCCTTGTTTGCCCGTGACCAAATTATCACTGGTCATGACGCTGGCGATTTTTTTGTTTAAATCGTCTTCGAAGCGAATGTCGCGATTGGTAATGATGCCTTCCAAAATATTGTTTTCGTCTACGATGGGCACGCCGCTGATGCGGTAGTGGCTCATAAGTTCCATGGCATCTTTGATTTCATGCTCTTTGGATAAAGAGAAGGGATCGGTGATGACGCCGTGTTCCGAGCGTTTGACACGATCGACTTCCTTTACTTGTTCTTCCAAGGGCATGCTCTTGTGAATAATGCCGATGCCCCCTTCGCGGGCCATGGCGATGGCCATTTGCGATTCCGTAACCGTATCCATGCCGGCACTCATAAGGGGAATATTCAGTTCGATGCCCTCGGTGATCTTCGTCTTTAAATCTACTTCGTTGGGCAACACTTCAGAATACCCGGGCATGAGCAAAATGTCGTCGAAAGTTAAACCGTCTCCTAAAAATTTCATCAAAGCCTCCTCTTTTTTCTCATTCTACGATAGACATTTATTTTAGCAAAAGACCGGCCGCCAATCAAGACGAGGATGAGAGACGTTTCGGCGTAATACGAATAATCTCTAAATCCTTCGGCCCTTTGGCGATCACCTTTCCTTCGCGATCGACGCTTAGCTGAATGTCCGTCTCCCGAAGGGCATCCACCAAAGAGGCGTCGCCGTAAATTTCCACGTCGATCTTCTTCGGCACGTTAAAATCGCTGAGATTGACATCTTTCATGGACGTCATGTGCTCCGTGGAGACTTCCATGGTGCGCCGCGCCGATTCCTTTTTCATGTAACGTAAAATCACGGATTCGTCGGGATTGACGAGATGGATTCCCTCCGGCACGTTTAACTGCACGGGCACGGCATTGGTGCTCATGAGCTCTTTCGCATCCACCGGCCGGGTGGGAATGCTCTCGATGCGATCGATGACGTCGGTCTCGCCGGTAATGGTCACGGTGGCCGGTGTAAGTATGGCTCGATCCCGATTAAAGTCGCCACCCTCGTCGTCGACGAAGTTCACTTCCACGGGCACACTTTTCGCCTTCGATATGGTCGCCTGAACGCCGACGGTATTCGGCGTCACTTCGATGCCTGCAATCAAGTTTTTATTTTTATCCAAGGGCGAAAGCTCCACAGAGGATAATACCGTATCTTTCGCACCGGATATGGCGATGTAGCCGGCCACGGAATGCACCTTGTCGACGGCTTTTTTCGGGCCCTTGACGGTGACTTCTTCTTGATTGACGATGATTCTGTCCAGCACCATGCCGTCGGCGGGCTTGCCCTTGGCCGTCACCGTCACCGGTTTTTGCATCGTCACCATTTCATCGACAGCGATGGTAATGGCCGAGGGATTGGATTTTTTAATTTTTATACTCTCGTCGGAGAGGCGGAAGTGAATGGGCAGCCGTTGGGAGCCCGGTTGCACTTCGCCTAAATCCACGTAAGCGGAAATATCTTCTTCTTTTAATCCCACGATGGCGCTGCGATTGCCGGAGACGACGATATTGGTGGTGTAATCGTCGTTTTGCAAAAGCTCCATTCCCGCTTCCCGCATGGTGGATTGGTTCCGAAGCTCCACTTCCACATTGGTGAAGTCCTTGGTGATCACCGGATCGATTTCCGTAATGATGAAAAACCAAAGCAAAATTGCCAGGACCAGGGAGAATATTTTCGTAATCGTGTCCCGATTGTTCGCTATAAAATTTACATATTTATCGCGCATCAAATTTCCTCCTCGTCACTCTTTGGGAAGTAGATCCCCCGCAGCATTTGTTCCAAGGTGGAAAGATCCAAATGGCGGTTAATGTTTCCGAATTCGGCGACGGAGATGGATCCCGTTTCTTCACTGACCACGATGGCGAAGGCGTCGCTTTTTTCGCTGATGCCGATGGCCGCACGGTGGCGCGTGCCCAATTCCTTGGAAAGGCCCTTTTCTTCCGTTAAGGGCAGAAAACAGGCGGCGGAAACGATCTGATCCCCATTGATGATCACGGCGCCGTCGTGAAGGGGCGTGTTGGGGATGAAGATGTTGATCAACAGACCGGAAGATAAGTCGCCGTAAATGCTCGTCCCTGTTTCGATGATTTCATTTAAGCCCGTCTTGCGTTCGATCACCATTAAGGCGCCTATCTTCTGGCGGGACAGAGAGGCCACGGCGCTAATGATTTCATTAATAGTGGATTCGTCCCGGGTTCCCGACAAGACGAAGCCTTTTCGAATGGAGCTGTTTCGGCCGATAAATTCCAGGCCCCGTCGTATTTCCGGTTGAAACACGATAAATAGGCCCAAAAATCCCCAGGTCAACATGCTCTTTAAGAGGTAATTGAGCATGTAGATCTGCAGGATTTCGCTGAGCTTCGTAAGGATCAGGACCACGACGATTCCCTTGCTTAATTGCTCGGCGCGGGTGCCCTTGATTAATTTAAAGAGCCAATAGATGATCACCGCGACGATGGCGATGTCGATGACGTCTTGAATCCGTAGCATCGATAAAGTTTCACTTATCCATTGCATGGTGATCCGCCTTTCCGAATAAATAAGAAGTAGCGCTCGCTACAAATAAAAACAAACCGAAGGCGATAAAGCCGTCGCCGATGCTCATGACCTTTGCACTTGAGACGGCCGAGGAAAAACAGAAGCGGTCGCCTAAAAAACGAAGCCGCGTCGTCTCGTTGGCCAAGCTGTGGGTCAGAACCCGCCCCTCGGTGATTAAGGCAAGGGCGCGGCTGTCGCCGATCTTTAACAGGGCATTTGCTTCCACGGGCATGGCGCCGTTTAAGGCGACGACCGCACCGTTTAAGGCGAGCCCTATGCCGGCGAAAACGTAACCCGGATGGCGACCGATCACGCAGCCCACGGCCATGATAAAAAGCAGAAGGGCGTGGATGGTGGAAAAGTGCGCCGCAAGGAAAGGCACCGAAGGCGCCGCCTTTAGTGCAATGAAAAAGAGGGCGGCGCCGGTGCCTGCGACGATTAAATTTTTAAAGTGGGGTTCCTGCAAAAACGTCTTGTTTTTCCACGCCATAAGAAGCCCCAGGCATACGCCTAAGATAATCCCTTCAGTTGTCATTCTTCACCTACAAAAAATGCGCTCTCCTTAGAAAGCGCATTTGTTTTATTATTCTTCGTCTTGGGATTCTTCCGCATCGACGGTTTCGAGTTGATCGAAGTTGATCAGATCGCCGATCGCCATGGAGAAGCTTTCTTCTTCAGGTTTCGCTTCTACTTGCGGTTGTTCTCTGCGACGAGGTTTTTGCTCTTTCTTTCTTTCGCGAGGAGCTTGTTCGTCTTCGCCGCCCGGTTGAAGGGCCTTCATGGAAAGAGAAATCTTCTTGTCTTCGAAGTTGATATCGGTGACGCGAACGTCGATTTCTTGACCGATTTCTAAGACATCAGACGGTTTTTCGACGTGTTGTCTGGAAATTTGAGAAACGTGCAGTAAGCCGTCTACGCCGGATTCCAGGCGAACGAATGCGCCGAAGTCCAGAATGTTTACGACGGTACCTTTTACGTCGTCGCCGACTTGTACGGTTTCAACAAAGGTATCCCAGGGTTTTTGGGTGGTTTGTTTTAAGCCGAGGGCGATGCGGTTCTTTTCTTCGTCGATTTTCAGAACCAGCACCTTTACCTTTTCGCCGGGGCTTACGACATCGCTGGGATGTTTCACGCGGTTCCAGGAAAGTTCAGAGATGTGAATCAATCCGTCTACGCCGCCGACATCGACGAATGCGCCGAAGTTGGTAAGGCGTTGAACCGTACCTTCGATGAATTCGCCTTCTTGAAGGGTACTGTACACTTCTTTGCGTTTTTCTTCGATTTCCTTGGATTCGATGTTTTTGCGGGAAAGGACGAATTTTCTTCTGCCCTTATCGAAATCGATGATTTCGCATTCTAAGTCTTCATCGACGTATTTGCTTAAATCTCTTTGGAAACGTACGGAAACGTGGGATGCGGGAATAAATCCGTTTAATCCGTCGACGTCACAGGTCAAGCCACCTTTGACGACATTGGTGACGTGAGCCGTAACCGTTTCGCCGTTTTCAAATTTTTCTTCCATTTCATCCCAAACTTTCATGTTTTCCACGCGTTTGAAGGATAAAACGACATTACCGTCTCCATCGTCCATTTTCATTACGTAAACCTGAATTTGATCTCCTTGGTTGAAGATTTCACTCGGTTTTACATTGGGATCGTTGGACAATTCATCTCTGGAGATGATACCGTCTGCGCGGTAGCCGATATTAACCATAACCTCGTCGTCGGTTACGTATAATACCTCGCCATCGACAATTTCACCACGACGTACGCGCGTGAAAGAGTTTTCAATGGCCTCCATCATTTCATTGTTCATTTCGTCCCTGTTCATATTATCCATTCTACTAACAGCCTCCTTGATTACCGAATCCGGAGTGGATGCCCCGGCGGTAATACCAATTTTATTGAATTTTTTAAATGGACGTAGATCGAGTTGATTTATGGTTTGAATATGGTAGACATTATCGCAATGTTCTGACGCAATCTTTACGAGCTTCTTCGTATTTGCACTATTCTTACCACCTATAACGAGCATACAATCCACATGAGTAGCCAACATGCGACAGGCATCCTGACGGTCGTTTGTGGCTTTACATATGGTATTATACCTTAAAATCTCCCCGGTGAAAACACCTTTTAGCCTTTCTTCCACAGAATCAACCAATTTATTGGGATTTGTCGTCTGGGAAACAAGGGCAATTTGATCTTTCTCACTTAAAGGCAAGGCGTCCGCCTCATCGGCGTCTGCGACGATGTAGACCTCGTCGCCGTAAGAGGCGATGCCCTTCACTTCCGGATGGTCTTTGTCGCCGACGATGACCACGGGAATGCCCTTGGCGTTGTTTTCCTCGACGATGGTGTAAATCCTCGAGACAAAGGGGCAGGTCGTGTCTATCACGCGGTTGCCTTTCGCGCTCAACTCTTCCTTTAAGGCTTTCGTCGTGCCATGGCTCCTCGTAATGACCGTGGCGTTTTCAGGCAGATGGGCTTCGTCGATGAGCTCTACGCCTTTTTCCCGCAGGTCTTCGTTTACTTGGGCGTTATGCACAAGCTCCCCTAAGATCTTCACGTCGTCGTAGGCCTGAGCCGTCTGAAAGGCGCTTTCCACAGCGCGCTTCACGCCGCCGCAAAAGCCGTAGCATTCACTCAACAGTATTTCCAAGGTAGTTTCTCCCTTCGTAAATGGTGGCCATTAAGGCGCGCATGCGTTTTTGGTATTCCTCTTCGGTGAGTTTTTCCTTTTCGAAGGGAATCGGCACACGGAATATGTAGCGCCGTTTGCGAAAGAGTTTGTAGTCCCCTTCGATGTATAGGGGCAGAACTTCGGTCCCGGTGCGGGAAGCGAGAAGAATGGTGCCGGGCTTAGCCCGGTCGTAGTCCACGTCCTTGACCCGCGTTCCCTCCGGAAAAATGCCCACGATCTCGTTCTTTTTTAATGCCCGCATGGCGATAATGGTGCTCTTCGCATCGCCGTGGTCCCGGTCGACGGAGATGGCGCCGACGCCCTGAAGGATTTGCTTTAAAATCGGCTTTTCAAAGAGCTCCCGCTTCGCCATCCAGCGCACCTGTTTGGGAAATAGAATCGAAACGAAGAGGGGATCCCAATTGCTCTTGTGATTGGCCACCAAAAGATAGGCCTTGTCCTCCAGCTCGGGCATGTTCACCACTTCGTAGGGATAGAGGATTTTTAAAAGCCATCCGGTAATGCCCTTCACGAAATTATAAAACATGGCCGTTCTCCACGTAATTCACCATGGTGTCCAATACTTCTTCTTCGCTCATGGCGGTGGAATCCACGAGAATGGCGTCCGCCGCCTGCTTCAACGGGGCCACGGCGCGATTTTTATCCCGCTCGTCCCGGGCATGAATGTCGGCTTTAATG
>QWCQ01001801.1_pt1 | contig 14167 bp, 12 predicted proteins | sample 1972701 | NCBI WGS metagenome assembly QWCQ01 (sample SAMN09866704, study PRJNA288562) | Human gut metagenome isolate pre4_stool, whole genome shotgun sequencing...
CTCAAACACTGAATGAACTATGTCAGAGAACGAAATCATTACACAACAAGACCCGCAAATGCAGATGTTTGCACAACTTATGGAGAGCGTCTTGAAGAAGCTGGAGCGTTATTGTGCTACTGCACGTCCTATGTTGGGCGGAGAGGTTTACCTTACAAGTGAGGAAGTCTGCAAGCTGTTACATCTGAGTAGTCGCACGCTCCAAGAGTACCGAGACAGTGGAACAATAGCTTATCACAAAATCGGAGGCAAGATACTCTACAAACAGAGCGATATTCAAGCGATGCTTGAAAGGTACTATAATCCTATATATAAGAGAAATAAGTAATTGAACAGCGGGGTAAAAGAAGTGAGTTGAGATATGGTTTAGCGGATACTCATTTGAACTCGGGAACGCTGACGTCAAGAGCATACAATCTCTCGGGGAGTGTCAATTCTTCCATCGGTGTGCGTGCTTTTGTCCCTCTTTGGGGATTGTTCATTTCATCGGTGTGTTTTCAGCGTTTAATCTGAGCTTACAATTACCTACGGTCAAATGAGTAAGCCATAGGGGTTTTCGGTTAAGAGTTGGGTAAGTCAAGATTTGGTATGGTCAAGAAGTGGATTTTAAGTCAAGTCAAAATTGAGTTGAGTCAAAATTGACCAAAGTCAAAACTGAGTCAAGTCAAAATTGAGTTAAGTCAAAACTGAGTTAAGTCAAAACTGAGTTAAGTCTTAACCTGACTCAAAACTTAGCTCCGAAAGTCAAAAGCTAATTCCTAACCTGAAGCAGATGCGTGGCATCAATTCTTGATATTGGCAAGGTGTGTCTTTGTACCACAAACTGCCGTTTGTACCACAAAGACCCTTGCCCCAATTGGGGGATTAAATCACTCCAAAGTCGTGCTTAAAAAGCAATGAAAAAGCAGAAACAAAAGAAGCCAGACGGCAGATGTGCCACCTGCCCAAAATGGGACAGATGGCATATCAGGATACCTAATTCTGAAGACCAGCAGAAACTTATCAGACTCTATCGCAAGTCGGGAGCAAAAACGAAAAGTGATTTTGTCCGAGCAAGGCTTTTGGGTGAAGCCTTTAAGGTCATCACGGAAGACCCTTCAAAGAAGCCTTACTTGGAGAAACTCTCAGAAATCGTCGTCATGACTAATAAGATAGGCGTGCTGTACAACGAAGCCGTGAAAGCCCTCAATACTTATCATTCTGTTGCCACTGCTCAACGAATGCTGGATCAACTCGAAGCTTATTCCCAAGCTCTAATCAAACTGCAACAGCAAGCTGTGCAATTAACAGAATTGTTTGAGAGAAGACAAGAATGAATGCTGATAAATCATAATTTAGAGGCGATGGCAAAGCAACTCTACGACTACTGGTTTGTGCAGTTCGACTTCCCCGATGAGCATGGCAGACCTTACAAGTCAAGTGGTGGTAAGATGGTGTGGGATGAAAAGCTGAAAAGGGAAATACCTGATGGGTGGGATATGATTTTCGCTAAAGATGTATGCCCTATAATTACAGGAAAAGAAGATGCTAACTTTTCTACTATCGATGGTCAGTATCCATTTTTTACATGTGCTAAAGAGACTCTCAATTGTGACACCTATGCGTTTGATGGATCATCTATTTTGATTGCTGGTAATGGCGATTTTAATGTTAAACACTACACAGGGAAATTCAATGCTTACCAAAGAACCTACGTCCTAATTCCGAATCCAAAGTATTACGCTTGTCTATTTTTTGCGGCAAGTAGCAAGATAGGACATTTCAAAGATAGTTCAAATGGTTCAATTGTTAAGTTCATCACAAAAGGTGATATTGAAGATATAGAACTCCTTGAGTCAGAGGACAGACATTTGTACAACATGCTCAACTATATTTTATTCAGTATTGAACAAAACAATCAAGAAATAATTGACCTCACTAAGCTGCGGGATGAATTGTTGCCACTCCTGATGAATGGACAGGTATCGGTAAATTATGATTTAGTCATTCTCTGCTATGTCGAATTTTCATTATCATAGCCTATCACTAAACCACAGATGTATGAAAGAGATGATAATAGAGAATGTCCTCGCAGAAATGTCGGATACCTTGGACGCAAAGCAAAAAGAAAGACTGCGAGAAGTCTTAAGCACGACTCTAGAGCAGGTTATATTGATGCCTGCGGAGAGCGATGAGCATCAACGAGTGCAAGCTAATGGCGCATTACTACAAGCCTTTCTCTCTGCTAAGAAGATAGAGGGCTGTTCGGGAAAAACGTTGCGCTACTACCAGTCGACTATTGAAGCTCTACTGGACACAGTGCAAAAACGTATAGGTGATCTTGATACTAACGATATCAGATCTTATCTAGCTTGCTATCAAGAGGAGCGAGGGTCAAGTCGAGTGACGATAGATAACCTGAGACGTATATTCTCCAGCTTCTTTGCTTGGCTAGAAGATGAAGCCTATATTGACAAAAGTCCTGTGAGGCGCATACACAAAGTGCGTACAGAGAGCTTGGTGAAGGAAGTCCTCAGTGATGAGGATCTGGAGGAGCTTCGAGACATTTGCTCCGAAATCAGAGATCTGGCGATGATTGACTTGCTAGCGTCTACAGGAATGCGTGTCGGAGAACTTGTAAAAATGAATCGAGAGGATATAGACTTTCACGAGAGACAATGCGTGGTCTTTGGCAAAGGGAATAAGGAGCGAGAAGTATACTTCAATGCTAGGACCAAGATACACTTAAGACAATATCTGGATAGTCGCACGGATTGTAATTCAGCCCTTTTCGTTTCGCTTGCATCCCCCCACAATCGACTGACGATAGGAGGCGTAGAAAATCGGTTGAAAGAGCTAGGCAAACGGGCAGGGCTGAACAAGGTGCATCCGCACAAGTTTCGTCGTACCTTAGCAACTATGGCTATTGACAAAGGTATGCCCATTGAACAGGTACAACGGCTATTGGGGCATGTAAAGATTGATACCACATTGCATTACGCTATGGTAAATCAAGCAAATGTAAAAATGGCACACCGCAAGTATATAGGCTGATAGTCGCCATTTTATCTTTGATTTCTTCGTCATTTTGCTTTTAGAACTGTATCTTTGCAGTACAAAAAAAGAAGAACCGATGAAGTTGTCAGAGATAGCCACATTCGTAGAAGATAAAATTAGTAGTAACAGCATTTCATTGGCAGATTATGTTACTACAGATTCTCTTTTGCCTAATAAAGAGGGGAAAGCCCTCGCAACCAACCTTCCCCCTATAATATGTTCGCTAACACACTATCAACAAGGTGATGTACTGGTGGCAAATATACGTCCCTATCTAAAAAAGGTCTGGCGTGCGGATAAGGAAGGAGGATGTTCGTCTGATGTTCTTGTTTTTAGAGCGAAAGAAGGTTGTAGAAGCTCTTTCCTCTATGCGGTCTTGTTACAAGATAGATTTTTCGATTATGCCATGAAAGGCGCAAAAGGGAGTAAAATGCCACGTGGTGATAAAGACCAGATAATGAGATATAAGTTACCGACATTCTCCCTACAAGAGCAAGAGAATATCGGTAACTTCGTTATTGGCATCACAAATAAATTATGGCTCAATCGCACGATAAATCATAATTTAGAGGCGATGGCAAAGCAACTCTACGACTACTGGTTTGTGCAGTTCGACTTCCCCGATGAGCATGGCAGACCTTACAAAAGTAGTGGGGGCAAGATGGTGTGGGATGCTACTCTAAAGCGGGATATTCCTGAAGGCTGGCACTGTGGAAGCCTACTTGAAATTGCAGCGTTTACAAATGGGTTGGCCTGTCAAAAATTTCGTCCCAAGGCTGGAGAAAGGTCATTGCCAGTTATCAAAATACGCGAAATGCGTGAAGGCTTCACCGCTGATACAGAGGAAGTCTCTTTTAGCATTCCCGACTCCGTAAAGATATTTAATGGAGATGTCCTTTTTTCGTGGTCGGCATCATTGGAGGTTATACTTTGGGCTTATGGTAATGGTGGACTTAATCAGCACATCTTCAAAGTAACTTCTAAGAATGACTTTCCTAGGTCGGTCTACTACTTCCAACTACTAGACTATGTAGGTGTGTTCAAAAAAATGGCAGAAGCGAGAAAAACGACAATGGGGCATATTACCCAAGACCATTTGCAACAAAGTACGATTGCTGTTCCTGACGATGTCGATATAACTCATTCATTTGAAGAAAAGCTTTCTCCAATCTTCAACCAACAAGTCAAACTCCAAGAAGAAATACAACAACTAACTAAGCTGCGCGACGAGTTGCTGCCACTCCTGATGAATGGACAGGTGTCGGTAAATTATGATTTATCGCACGATTAAGTTCAATCTTACGATCAATATCGAATAACAATTGCCCTATTCGCTTTTGCTCTGCCAGAGAAGGTAGCCATACGATGCATTCTTTAATTTTATCAGGAGAAGTATGTCTGATTTTCGTTTGCTGGGCTGCTGCACCTAGTTGCTGCTTCACCATATTTGAGGAAATAAGATAATAGGCAAACTCCTTATTAATCAGTTCCTCGTTACAGATAATCTTGGCTATATCCTGACTTTGAATATACTTCCCGCTTTCAGGGATCCATGCGGTAGATCCCAAGAGCCCTATAGCTTGTTCTGTTAGTGGGGTTATCAAATCCCCCTTTTCAAGAAGAAACTCATCCCTGAATTCTCCTTGATAAAATAGATCATCCTTAGAATTGTTGAGCTTAAAGCAATTGTTGCGATAGTCAAAGTTGCCACAGGTCAATCGAATATACTTGCCGTTAGTCGCATAAAACGCTCCTTTTAGGCTTGTGCCTCTTGTTACATCTATTACATCTCCGAGCTTGTATTTTTCCATTTCTTCCTTTATTTGTTTTATAGGTCATATTTCGATCTGTGAATTGCAATTCACAAAAGAAGAGAGCCGCCTTTGAAAATAGCATTTCGGGAATTGCAATTACCGAAAAGGCGACTTAGTCACTTCTAAACGGCTAAGATAAATGACTAAGATAAAGCCCGTACATACTTTTGATTTCTACTGTTGGGCTTTTCAGGTATTGTCATTTCAAGAAATCCATTCTCTATCAATGGGTCGATATACCGACTTTTGGTGTTATTACGGTGCTTTAGCCCCAAGTGTGCCATAATCTCCGTGAGACTTTTGGGTCGTTCACAGAAAGCCAATACCTCGTTCATTGTTTCTGTTGACTTAGTCGCTGACTTAGTCACTTTTTCTCCGTCAGTGACTAAGTTAAGTGACAAAGATGGTTGCACCATCACTTCGAAAGCTGTAATTCGATTACTGAACTGGTATATTCTGATAGGCATATTAGACTGATAGTCACGGTGCATACAGGCGTTCATCAGCAACTCCCGAAGAGCTAACTCAGGGTAGTTGAACACAATCTGTTCTCTCAGCATACTCACAGGCATCGGACGTGCTGTGACGATTGCATCTTTCACAAAGCTTTCCAGCTTAGGCAGTATTGAAAACAGACTGCCACGAATCTGCCTTTCGTTAAGAATTTCACTTCCTGTGTCTTCTCCTGCGAAATGCACATATTGAACATAACAACCATGCAGGAAGAAAGAGGCATTTTCCCCGAAAAGAATAATGGCGGCATTTGTAGGGCAATCGTTGGTAATGTCATAAAGATGGATTGCGGCTAATTGCTCTTGTAAAGACCGATTATCCGTCATTAGGATACCAGTATCTATTATCTGTGAGAGATATTCTTGCTTTATAAACTGAACATCAATATCCTTCAGTGATGAACCGAAACAAGGCATAGCATCGAATGTAGCCATATAGGATGTCCTTTTTTCCAAAAGCACTCTTTCTTCTGACTCTGTGGCAATGTCCCTACGTGGACCTATTCGAATGAAGGTTCTTCCACGATAGCGCACTGGCGGAATCAAAGCAGGCGACACCTCTACGACAAGCAAATCGCCTTCGGTAAACTCAAACTTTTCTACAGACATAATCGGTAAAGGCAGTATATTGCCGTCAGAACGAATCCCCGCTATTTTCTTCATCAAGGCATCATCGACCCTTAGTCCAGATAAAGCTCCATTGTCATGAGCACCCAAAATAAGATAACCTTTTTCCCGGCAGTTTGGTAAATCATTTGAAAATGCACAAATAGCCTCCTGAAACTTATCCATGTCGCCTGTAGAAATCGTACGTTCTATTCTGTAGGTCTCTGTGCTACGTAAAAGTTCCAGAACTTCATCTTTTGTCACCATATCCTCTACTGTATATTCTCATTAAATTTCAAGCTATCCAGCTGGCGCATAATTTCCTTTTCTAGTCTGTGACTCTCGGCAAACTGCTCTGTGAGCGTCTGACGATAAGAATCCATACGAGCTGTGAACTCCTCCTCTGTAATATCTACGTAATCAATCTTGATGTCGAAATATTGACCAGCGGAGAGAGAGTAGCCTTTTTCCTTGATTTCGTCGTAGGTTACTGCAACGGAGAAATCGTCTACAGCCTCACACTCTCGAAATGTAGAGACTATTTTCTCTACCTCGGAATCGCGCAGACGCTTCTTTTGATTGTTGCCCTCCTTGTACTCTTCGCCCATCTTGCTGGCATCGATGAGTATGACTTTGTCTGCCGTGGCAGACTTGTCAAAAAAGAGTACCGAGACGTTGGTTCCTGTGGTTGCAAAGACGTTACTAGGCATAGAGACGCATCCATAGACCCAGTGCTCGTCGACGATCTTTTTGAGTATCCTCTTTTCGATCCCATTTTTGGCTGTAATGAACCCTGTGGGGATTACGATGGCACCTTTGCCTGTTTTCTTCAACGAGTTGAGTACGTGCTGTATGAAGCAAGTGTAGATGGCCATCTTTTCTTTCCTCTTGTCGGGGACATTGGGTACGCCAGCCCAAAAACGTGCTGGTTGTGCAGCGAGCTTTTCTTGAGTTGCCGAGAAGTCCATCTTGAACGGAGGGTTACTCACGACGAAGTCGAATTGACGTAAGCTCTGTCCATCATCGCTCTTGTGATAAGGAGACACGAGTGTGTCGCCCTGGATGGCATAATCGAGAGAGGAGACAAGACCATTGAGGAGGAGGTTCAGCTTGAGCATCTTGTTAGAGCGCTGTGAGATGTCTTGAGAGAATATGGTACATCGCTCTTCGCCTATCTGATGGCTGAGTGCCATCAAGAGTGTCCCCGTACCTGCAGAGGGATCATAGCACTCTTGGCTATGTAGATCGGCATTATCTCCCACGAGCAGGCGTGCCATAATCGTAGCGATAGCATGTGGGGTATAGTACTCTGCATATTTACCACCACCAGCGGTGTTGTAGTCTTTGATAAGGTACTCGAATATGGAGGCAAAGAAGTCATAGTGCTCCTGAAAGGCTGCTTCAAAAGAGAAGTTGACCAGTTTATCAACGAGTGCTCTAGCAAAGGCTGCTCGATGGGCTGTGTCTGTCACGAAGTGGGTCAAAGTCTCAAAGAGAGGGATCTTCGTATTGTCTGTGGTCTGAGTAGAGAAGATGGCAGCATTTTTCTCGGCAATATCCGTCATCGTATTGTCGAAGATGGTATCGAAGTCTCCCTTGCTTTGCTGATTCCAGAGGTGCGAGATAAGATGGTAAGGCTCAAGAATCGGTACATCTGGACTCAATGAGCATTGCAGTAGCTTGCGCTTCTCATCAGAGAGTGCCGCATAAGCAGACTCCCACTTATCGGCATTCTTGATTCTTGTAGCTATCTCACTTTTAGCATTCTTCAGCTCATAGCCGAACTTATCGTTAAGGAACTTGTATAGAAAGACCTGTGTGATGATTTTATATTCGTTGCCATCGTTTCCCATTCCATAAGCGGCACAGGTGGCTTTTAGTTCATCTATGAGTTGGATTGTTTTTTCTTTGATGGTCATAACTAATTGTTAGGATAGGTGCTATGATACTGATTGAGATACTGCAGAGCAATGCGCTTTCGTATAAATTCAAAATCATCCGTATTCGGCGGGATCTGCGGGAAGTGGTACAAGCACTGGTTGATAAGAGACAGCACGGTGCGAGAGAAGTAATCATCCTTTTTCAAGATGTCATTTCTGTCGTATACTTTAGAGTCTATATCACTCTTGATGATATTAAGGATAGCCTTAATCTCGTCTTCGTGAAAAGAGAACATCGGGGCTCTCTGCTGAGTCTTGCGCTTCTCATTTTCTTCACGTATACGCTTATGCACACGAGCGAACTTGGCGTCTCCATTATACTTCTTCAGTAGTGCGTTGTTTCTTCGCTGCATCTCTTGAAGACGCTTGACTACATCATCTAAAGCTTTCGTCTCTTCATTGAATTTGGCTACCGTGTCTACAACGAATCCGTGCTCTCTGAAGCGCTGCGTAAAGGCTTCTCTTAGCGTGATAAACTCGGGGTCGTCAGGGTCAATATTGTTGGTAAAAGCTGTAATGGCTCGTTGCCACTTTTCCTTCAGAGCCATAGTTCCTCCGATGATACGCATCTCCTCTGAGCCAATCTTTGAAAAGTCAAACTCAATGTCCAGCATAGCTTCATTGATGAGTTGCTTAGTATCATCGCTCAGCTGAAATGCCTCTTTTTGATTGATGAGACTGATGCGATGCTCTACCTCTGAGAGTAGATCGGGTAGTTTCTTTAATTCCAGCTTATAGAATTGCTTTCGCATATCTTCGTCTCCAAAGGTCCGAACCATATTGGCCATATCCTTGGCAGAAACTAACGCATGCTTGAGATCTAGAAGTACGCCTTTGTCCTCTAGGGTTGAGATCTCGGAGGAGAAGTCCTCTGCATTGTCATACGAGTACTCAAACAATGTCTGCCTGATATCTTTCATCCGCTCAAGGATCTCCTCCTTGCTTTCGAGTACTTGAGCAAATGTGTCTGTATTGCTCCCTTCGCCGGTCTCCGCGACGTCATTAAATCGGTTGAGCTCTTGAAGATAAGCTTCGTTGGTCTCTTCAAAGTTTTGCTTAATATCTGCAAAGTCAATGAGGAAGCCATAACGCATATCTTTGTACGGGCGGTTTACTCGTGTGATGGCTTGGAGCAAATTATGATCTCTCAGTTTGCGTCCGAAATAAAGTCGCTTCAATCGAGGCGCATCAAAGCCTGTCAGTAGCATGTTGAAGACGATAAGGAGGTCTATAGAATTATTCTTCTTAAAGTCTTTGATGATTTGCGTGCGAGTCTCTTTATCTTCATAGTCATGAAGTATCAAGCCTGCACGAAGCTGTGTGTCGGGGCTTATCTCCTTTTGTATGCGGTCAAAATGAGCATACATTTTCTCCGCTTGCCCACTCGTCTCACAGATAATCATACCGTCTAAAGTCTCGTCTCCTTGTATCTTTCGGAAGTTCACTAAGTCGGTGATGATGTAGTGAAGCAGCTCATCTACATAATTGTCGTGCTCGATAATTTGTTTTTTCTGGATGTCTTTCTTCTCTACCAGCGTCTCGAGCTTTTCATGTACTGCCGTTAACCGCTCTCTGTATGATGTCTCAATATCCTCTCGGATAATTTTAAGTGTATATCCATCAGCTATAGAGCGATCGTAATAGTAGGTGTGTATGTAGTTCCCAAATATTTGGCACGATGCTCTCTCTTCTCCTAGCAAAGGCGTACCAGTCAAAGCAATTTTGATAGCCTCTCTATCAGCATCAAAAAGATTGGCAAGGAAGCAACCTCCAGGGCGGTATCCTCTATGTGCTTCGTCAAGAATAAAAACACGCTGTAGATTGGTGGCATAGCTATTTAGTGCTACTCTCTCATTGTCTTTCTCAAAGCGTTGAATGTTCACCACCGTTATCTCAGCTTGTCCACTGGGACCTTGTTGAGCTTGGTTGGTTTGGAATTGTTGCATCAATTCTTTTCTTGTATTTGCTGTTGAAACAACCAATCCACGAGCTTCAAACTCTTCTTTTGCTTGCACTAACAGATCGATCCTATCTACGATAAAGTAAAAGCGAGCGACCTTATTCTGTCGAGCAAAGTAATCACTGAGGATATAGGTAAGATGAAATGCAAGTGCCGTCTTACCACTCCCTTGTGTATGCCAAATCAAGCCTGACTTAACACCTTCCGAGAGTTTTTGTGTGACGGCTTGGGCAGCAAATAGTTGCTGATAGCGCATAATATGCTTTTGATCCGTAGTCTCAATCTTTCCGTCTTCTTCCCGCTCCTTATGAACATAAGCAATACCATATTTGAGTATGTAGAGCAGACGTGACGGACTGCACATCGAGGTTAATATGCGATTGGTGGGAGTATACGGACCAAGATTCCTCTGATACTCTGGACTCGTATGGATTACTTGGTTATTGTAATCGGCTAAGATTCTTTTTTCCTCGTCAGCGTTTTTATCGAGATATGGGTATTCTTTGTGAAAAGGGGCGACCTCCAGTCCTAACGGGTTTTCTTCTCTAAAGCAATTGAATGGTGTAGCGCCCCTTGCTCCTGTACAGTAAAACGCACCCTGCACAGGAACAATGCCGTCTAGGGTATCGTACTCCATATTGTTGGAGAAGATCATCAGCTGAGTGATGTTGACGAACCTACGAAACTTCTTATTAGGAAAGCGCTCTCTAATCATTCGATTGCTCTCTGCGACTATGCCACCATGGTTGTTGGGCTTTTTGACCTCAACAAAGCAAAGAGGCAAACCATTAACAAACAGAGTTATATCGGGCCGAAACTCGTCATCTCCATTCTTACAGGTAAACTCTGCTGTAAAATGAAAGGTGTTATTCTCTGGATTGTCAAAGTCGATGAGCCTTATCGGAGAGACTGATTTCAGACGCTTATAGAAACCTCGTCCCAAATCATCATCGTTGAGTTCTTTGCGAATTTCTCTCAGTGTTTCTTTGTACGCCCCCGCATTCTCAGGATTAAGTTTCTCAAACTGACTCTGAAATACGTCTAGCAAGATATTGGTGTCTGGATCATAGATGGTTCCAGCGTCTTTCTCTTGAATTTTGCCAAAATACTGGTATCCCAAACGGGTTAGATGCACCATTGCGGGCATCTGTACTCGAGTGGCTTCATTGAAGTTTCCCATAGCTCTTCTACTTATTTAATGTAGGTCTAACCAAATCACGAATATCTACTTCCAAAACGTCGGCAACTTTCACAAGATCTTCAAGAGAAGGCTGTACTTTATTGGAACACCATCGAGAAATGGTATTCTCTGTACGACCAATCTCCTTTGCCAGCCATTTGCCTGACACCTGCTTTTCTGCAAGTACGGCTTTAATTCTATTTATCGCCTTCATCTGTTGATTTACTTTACCACTTTGTAGAATACTCAGGTACAAAGATACTCATTTTATGAGTGTTGTCCCAAACAAAAATAAGGATCATTGTTGCAAGGTATAAGCTTCTTGTGTTTCACACATTCTCCACAAAATAAATACGTACCTTTGCAACGAGAAGCAAGGGTTCTTTGAAGTTGTGTAAAATAAGGAGTGTGAAAGAGCTTCGCTCGTTTCCTATTCGTTCTCCTTTTTTGTCTTTTGCGTCATCAAAATTCTATTAATCAAGCATTTACTTCTCGTAAAATGATTTTATGCGGAGATTTGTGACTATCGTACCGCTAAGGATATCGGCATCGACCGCCCAGAGAAGAACGAGATATTGCATAACATACCGCCCACACCCGAGCAGGAAAGAGTGTGGGGCAAAAGGGTTACGAGTTGGAAACGAGCAAGTTTCTTTACCTCTCTTCATTCTGCAGTACCTCAAAGAACTCTTGTTTTGTTGTTGCAAAGGTACTGTTTTTATGACAGAGAAGATTGACCTGCCCCAAGGTTGACGCACTGCGTACATTCCACCCGATGCCCGAGCTATTGGGGATTTCCTTGGGAGAGATCCGAATAATCGTAGCGTAAGAGTACTCAGAACTCGGCTGTAGCACTACGTTGAACCATCTCAAAGATCTTTGCAACAGTACTAGCTACACTTGACTGCGAACTTTTCGTACAGATCCATATAAATCATGTCCATAAGGACCAATAGAGTAAACCAAGTTGCATAGTTGGCATTTTCCTGCTCTTTTATCTTTTGTGGACTCATCACATTGCCTTGGTATGAGAGGACGTTGTGAGCACAACGATTTCGATACCTATATAAGGTGTCATATTTCTCCTTGAGAGGGCTGTTAAAGAGATTCTCTCCTGCCCAACAGCCCGAGTCAAATAAACTATCTGTTTTGAGGTCTTGTAGTTCTCGAGGGAGCCATACTTTGAGAATGCTTTGCGTGAGAATCTTGTCCCTGAAGTCTATTAGAGAGTTTAATAGCTCCTCCTTTTTTCCATCGCAAAACTTTTCTCCCTGATTCATAAGGGTCCTATAGACCATATTCTTACTATTGTATGTAGAATATTCTCCCTGTTTAGAATTGTCACGCAGAAAAATTCGACGATACTCAAAGTCGTGAGTTGCAATATCCCATAAAATACACTTTGCTTTTTGCTCCATACACCCTGTTAGCTTGATAAAGAGAGATTGTAAGACGTATTCCTTCATGATATAATTACAAATCTGCCCCTTATACAAGTCCATAGGTTGTAATGTTTGCTCTATAAGAGAGGAGAGAGGGGTGAGAATGAATTCTTTATGCTTCATCGTTTGAGGTTGTTAGATCAGATGGATAGTTGTGGTAGATGTTGATAGAAGTCTGAATTCGGGAACGAAGGGCGTTGAGAGCCGATGGAGATTTAGAGTGCTTGGAGTCATTCTTAAAGTGCCTTATCTCTTCTTTTATTTTGGTGAGTAAGTCTTCAGTAGGACGTATGGTTTTGCCCTCGGCGAGAGTGTTGTATATTGCCCCAAATAAATAGACATCAGCATCTATAATGGAAGTAAATTCTTTGGGAAAACAATCTGCAGTTAAGTATGCTTCAAGTTTCTGATACCTAGGTTTATTATTTGCAGATAATAATGGGGTAAACATCGTGTTGTTTTCATTGTTAACTTCAGCTAGGATATAAGATTCGTAGTATTGCTCCATTCTAGTCTTATAGTTTTGAGCAAGCTTGCTGGTCTCTTTGTTTGTCTTGTATTGAGATAGCAGTGATAGATATCGCACAAAATCAATAGGAGCATTATTGATAGTTATACTATTGGCAAACTGAGGAGCAAACCATTGATCAAAGTTGTCTCGTAAGAAATATAGAGATTTGCGACTATCTAATGGCGAGAGAGGCTTACCTTTAATATTAATATTGCGAAATACTGAAGAATAGAGCTTCTGCTGTTCTGTCTCTTTATCACTGATTGGGATTATAAGTGAGAATCCAATATAGGAGTTCTTCCAGAAGTTTTTACTTAGTTTGTAGTCTACAGAGTCGTACTTACTACGATCTATGTTTTCGAGTATGCTATTCCTATTCTGTCCTGCTTGAGTGAAACAATTGAATTTCCATTCAATGGGCATTCTATTTTCATCTTCATCTAATAAATCGTCATTTTCATTGGCGGTAGATGCATATGCTTTATCTCTGAATTTAAACATCTTCCTTTTCGGAAACAAGCCTAAGTAGGCAATAAGAATTGCAGATAGTCGCTGCTGACCATCTAAGATATAGTTGGTCTTGCCTCCATAATTTCCTATAGTTATAGGTGGAACAAAAGAGCCACTCTTTAGGCTGTTAATGAGATCTTCAACATCTTCTTTCTCCCAAACAAAGGCTCGTTGATAATCAGGTAAAACGATTTCTTTAGCGAGCATGAAATTGATCCATTGCTCAAGAGAGTATTCGCCATAGAAGTTTCTACTACCTTTTGTCGTATTCATATCCATAGAGTGTGCTTTATGCATTTGGAGAGGCGTTCATTGAAAATGGTTGACTTGTTTTTTTGCTGAAACGGATGTCGGTTGACATCGTTTTTGTCGTCAAACTAGAATGTGTTGTCTTGACTTTTCAAAGATACTGATTTTAGTTGACTCTCACACCACACTGTACGTTGGATATTCTGTCAAGAAACTCAGCTCACACCTACAAAAGGATTGAGTTCTAAGCCCAATCCAATACATTCTTCAGAGAAGCAGAGAAAGGGAAAAACGTAGGTTCATAGATGCCATTTCACTGCATAGAAAGGGTAAACCTATGAACGTCAGAGAAAAAGATGACAGAAAATTTGGTTTCAACGATTTAGTTTCGTACATTTGCGACATAC
>QWCQ01000896.1_pt1 | contig 14144 bp, 24 predicted proteins | sample 1972701 | NCBI WGS metagenome assembly QWCQ01 (sample SAMN09866704, study PRJNA288562) | Human gut metagenome isolate pre4_stool, whole genome shotgun sequencing...
TTTAATTCTTCAAAATATTTACTCTTACTATACCCGTAAACGTTAGTATTTACACTAGTAGGGCGGAGCTTTCCAGCCTTGTTAAAGTCTTTGTAAAGTTGCCTTTGTCTTTGTAATCTTACTTGTGCGATAAGCTTACTTTCATCGTCTCCTACCTTGTCATACATCATAACTCTATGCTTGTATTTTCTGATGGTTCTTTCTATTTGTCGTTGTTTTTGGGTTGCTTCGTAGAAGGTGTATTCCTTATCTTCGAACTCAAAAGGCTCTGGATCTATATCATCAAGCATTTCTTTAGTCCACGCTCTTTCTGATATCCCTTCAAAAAACGGATACCAGTTGTGGCGACAATTCGCACCTAGAAATCCACCTACATCTCCGTAGCCTATATCGTCAAGGCTTAGGTATTTAGTGTTATCCCCTGATAAGGAAACAATCTGCCCCTGCCATTCAGCGTGAGATGGTCTTGCTCCAGCGTGAGCGGATATCTCCATAAGGTCTTGCTCCATATCCTTTGCATTTGCCAAAGATATTTCCCCCGTCATTTGGTTTAGGGTAGTTCTTACAAGCATCTTGCTTGCTGATTCAACTGTGTAGTTTCTTCCTGATTGTTGGTAGTTTATAACTCTTATACCTGAGTTAGATAAATCATTTACTAGACTTCTTACTACTTGTTGACTAGAGAAAGCCCCGCTTGCAACTTTAAAGGCTGCTTGATTTAGGGTTGTTTTATAGAAGTCATTAAGTCCTATATTCTGTCCGTTGTAGACAACTCCTAAAGACTTTGTAATATTAGCATTTCCTAAAATTAAACGCTCCATAGCGTTATCTATGATGTTTTCAGCTTGCTTATTCTTACTTATATCCACTAATATTTTATTTACTGACCTATAAGCCTTCGCCTCATCTTCATAGTGCTTTAGGCTCGATCTGGCGATTATATCCGATATCTCTTCGTCTATATCTGCAAGGTGAGGTTTCAAAAGACTTTCTATTTCCTCGGTTGTATATCCATTTTGAATCAATACTTCCGCCTGTCTTTCAGCAGTAGCGGTTAAGTAGCCGTTTTTCTTTATCCTTTTGGCTATATCTTCAAGGATATCATCTTCTAAGTCTTGGTATAGCTCGATAAGGTAGTCGGTTACCCTTTCCATATATTCTGGGCTAAGCATTATTCTTCCTCAGCTACATCTTCTCTATTTTCAGAAACATTAGCTTGAATTTCTCCTAACTCATCATCAGTTACTCCATATCTCCATTTTAAATATGCTTCTGGTTTTAAAATTCCTGCTGCCACTTCTTGGAGCCTTATTTTTTGTTCTGTCTCTGAGTCAACTACAAGGCTATCGTCAAAATCAAAGGATACTTGGCAATTATCATTAAACGGAATTGATAACTCCTTATACCAATACTTTAATATTTCGATAAAATCTTCTAAACATCTTGCCAATTCATTTTGAATATCTTTTACAGTAGAATAAGACCTCTGTTGGCTTGTATTGATTTCAGTTGCTGTCTTTGCGGTAAACTCCATATCGGACAAAGTCCCGTAAGCAAGTCCGCATAAGAACTCGATTTTCTTTAAGATCCCATTAAGTCCGTTAAATAAAGAGGAATCTCTAATATCTGGACTAAACACTTCATAGAAATCTCTTCCGCCGTCTCCCATATCAAGGCCTAGGTTTCTAAATAGCCTTTCCTTACCTGCTGGCAATTCATTTGCATTTTTAAGGGCGGTTATATCTGCGTCTATAGCAAGTTCTGACCCCTTATATTCCCAAATAATTCTTTGGTACTGTTCATCTGCGTCTTGTATCAAAGATAAAGCCCTAGCAAAACAAGATATACCTTCGTTGGAGTCTAGGTCTAGGTTGTTAGCCTGTGGATTTTTAAAGTAAGCGAATAATGGCCTGTCTGAATCCACTATCATCTCTTCCGCCATGTCTGCCCACTCTTCCACCACTCCTAAGCTTATCTTATCCCCTAAGACCTCTTGATTATTTGATAGGTAAGCTGTATTTGTAATTAGATACTCATCACCTATCTTGTGCTCTTCAAGTCTAGTAAAGAAGATATCTTTATCTTTCTTATCTTTTTTCTTTATCCTGTCTATAAAAACAATATGATTTATATCTCCAAAGCTTGTAAATCCTAAAATTATAAACTTATTAGCTGGCACTATATCAATATCAATAAGCTTTCTTGAATAGTCCTCTACATAGGGTTTTACTACAATACCACCTAAAGCTAGGCCGTATTCAGTAAACTTTCTAATATGCCTTATAAACTTTTGATATATGATATCAAGGTTTTCATCATCAACCCTTGTTTCAAGCTCCATAGTTGTTAGCCTTGCAAGTTCAGATGATATCGCTGCACACAAATTTAAAGATTGCGACGTGTCGGCGTCCCTCATATCTTCTAGCCAAAAAGGTTCACCATGGTAGCAGTCTAGCCATATCTTATAATTATTTTCTATATTGAGGGCGAGGCTACCCAGCCTCTCCCTTATTTCTCTATCTAACATATATACTCCTAAGCATTCATGAACACCTTTATAAACTTCTCTATGGAGTACTCAAAGGCATCTAGGGTATCAATATCACTTGTACCATCATCAAGCCTTATATCTTCCATTTCTTCTCCCTTCCATACCGCAGTAGATAAAGCATCCACTAAACTTTTACAATTTTCAGTATAAAAAAATCTATCAGAAGCCACCAAAGTATTGACAAGTCTTATCCTGTCATTGATCGGGTTCTTGATAGAATTCTTAATCTTTATATTCAAATTTGCATCTAGTAGGTCTTTTTGCATACCTTTAATTAGAACTTGTTCAGCACTATCTGCATAGATTAAGCCGACATTTCCATAAGTAGATTGAATTACTCGTACAAAGTCTATAAGTTGATTGTATAAGTCAGTGGGCTTATCAGGTTCTAATCTCTCAGACCTTAAAGCATACCCCTTTTTAAATCCTCGACTTATGCCTGTACAAACAAAAGCATGCTTTGAATTATTACCGCCAAAGTCCACTCCGATTTGTATCATCTGTAGTTCGTGAGGTTTTTCTTTAATTAAATAATTCTCCGGACCGTCAGCAAATTGCTTATATATGAGCCCCTCGGCTACTACCCTAAGTCCTTCTATATCCCTTTTATACCAAACCGAATTAGGGTCATACTGGAGTTTTATCTCCTTTTTTCTTTGGTCGGAAATATTGATATTATCATCAATAGTAAAGTGCTTATAATTATATCCGCCAAAATCTATTCCATCATCAAGCATATCTTGGTACTTGTCTATATGGTCTAAATATATAAAATGGTTAGGACTAGAAGGGTTCAAATCCCAAAAGAACTTACGTCTTTTAGCTGCTGCTGTACGGTTAAAGGCTTCCTTGATTGAGTCCTTGTGGTGTAAGTTTATCTCTGTAGCTATCCACATACCAAAGGAATTACCACGTATCTTTTTATATGAGTCAGCCTTGGCAGCACCAGCAAATATCACTATTCTTTCTCTAAATTTTGTATAAGGACCTTTAATAATTAAAGCTTCATTACCTTTATGTTTCCCCCATCTACATTGACCACGGAAAATGTATTCTAATCCAAAGCCATTGGCATCTCCTATGTTTAGTTTGGCATTTGCAGCAGTAGATCCAGTAGCTAAGTGAAGCCTATCTTTAGTGGTTCGCAATTCATGGGCAAAAGCGTAGATATTATCCACGGTTTTACCTGCTCTTACCGCACCCTCTGCAATATTGTAGGTATTATCAGCACACTTTCTAATATAATCAACGTGCTTATCAGAAAAATTAAAGGGTATGGTTTTTCTTTTCTTAATCTTCTCCATAAATCATCCTATCTATATCGTCAAGGTCTTCAACTTCTTCAGATATACCCTTCATGATTTCAATTTCTGTTTTAGTTTTCTTGATTTGAGTTTGTTGTTTTTCTTTTTCTAAATCAGAGTAATTCATGCCAAATCTCTTCATCAGCATATCCATAGCTTTTATTCTATCTTTATCAGTAGTCCTTGTCTCTATAACCTCTTGCCTTCCTTCTCCAACTCCTATAAGAGTCTGTTCGGTCGACTCACCTCTAGCAATTGATGATAAAAGCTCCATTATCTCTTTTTGTGAAACAATTTTTTCAGAATCAATTTCTTTTAATCTATTATCTATATATTTTTTTATCTCAGGTTTCTTCAGGTTTTCATTACCGATAGAATAACATGTTTTTTTACTATAACCTGCATTTATAGCCGATTGAGTAGCATTCCCAGTTTTGATGTACTCATCAGCAAATTTCTTCTGTTTAATTGTCAATTTCTTCAAAGCACATCACCTCCCTTTGACTACTCACTACCTAAAAATATTATCGAGACTACCATGCATGAATTTAGTTAAAAGAAAAATTGAAGTAACCGCTAGTAAATCTATACAAAAGGAGAAAACATGGTAGCCTGGATAGTACTTTTAGGCATAATAAAAGGCGGTAAAATACCGCCTCATGATTACAGAGTTAAACACTAATTGTCCATTTGTTTATTTAGTTACACTTTAACATTCTACTTAAATCATATCATTTTACTTGATTTTGTCAACCTTATAGTCGCTTAATCTAAGTATCTTATATAATTTAAGCAAAGCAACATCTGACTTCTTCCATATGGCATTATGAGATACTCCATACTTAGTAGCAAGGCTTCTTATGCTATCGTCTCCATATACCCACTTATGATATATAATCGCTTCAAGCTGTGGGCTATCAATCATCTTGATAGCTTTCCTCATGGATTTAACCTCTTCCTTTGTATGGTCGATTTCTTTTTCGATTTCTTTTATCTCATCTAACACCTTGATAATCTTATCTTCCTGCGATGAACCACCTCCTTTAATAGGGTCTGTATTTCCAAGGCCTGACCTTACACCATCTATACAGTCTCTCTTCTTGATTATTTCATCTTTCTGAGCTTCTAATAGTGCTAGGTTAGTCCCATATATAGCCAATTCGTCTTTTACTAACTGTTTTCTTCTCTTATTTCTTTCTTGCTTTAATTCTCTTACAGATTTCCCCAATTTCTTCCTCCACTAAGCTAATCTTCTGTTTCTTCCTCGATACTAAGAAGAGACTCATCTTCCTTTTCCCAAAGTTCTATCTGCTTTTGTCTGTAGAACTCCTTAGCTTCCTTCAAATCATTGAACTTCTTAAGTACTACCCAATCTCTAAACTCTGAGTCAAATATTCTTACTTCATAAGTACTCATCAAGCAAGACTCCTTTCTTTCATCTCTTCCGTCTTCTTCTTAATCTCGTCTCTTTGATAATCTGTAAGCTTTACAAGCTTTTGAGGTGTGATATTAATCTCTTCTAGTAGGTCATCAAAGGTTACAAAATCAAGATTAATACTATCAAGCAAAGAATTAACCCTCGCTCCGTACCTATCAATTCTTGATTGCCCAAATCCAAATTCTAACTTTAAGGCTTCGACTGTAAGGGCTAGGAATTGAGATACTAGTTGGCGGTTTTTCACTTCATTTTCCTGTCTGAAATGCTCTGATAAATTATCAAGCTCCTTACTACTTAAATTTAACTTCTTGCTATATCTACGCTTTTCTTGCCTGTTCATATTATCTTCCTACCTTCCACTAGAACCAAATTCTTTCTTCCTTCTCTCGTCATAGCTTCTTTGCAAATTAAGCCACGTTTCAGCACTTATATCTGTAAGCTTTTCTAACCTCTTAGCAAGGTCACAATCCACTGCTAAATCTCCTGCCAGCAAATCTCCGTACTCGTCAATGCTTATACCTAGCTTTGTAGCGTAATCAGCAAGCATGATATCCCCCAAGTACTCGCCTGGCGGGAAATATCCACTATAACTCTCATGCTTCTTCTTATTCATCTTTTAACTCCTTGACCCTATCAAAAACATAGTCAATGCTTCCCTTTATTTCATCCTTAGTCATCTTATACACATCTTCCGCCTCATAGTCCTTAGTCAAAGCCATCATATACATCTCCTCCTTAGATGGTATGAGTATAGTAGCCACAAGATTAATTACAAAAACCACCCCAGCAACCTTTAGAAACCTTTTAATCATTTTTTCTTCACCATCATCTATCGTGTCAACAGTATCAAGATAGAACCAACCTCCAATAAACAAGACCATCATCTGTAATCAACCTATATATCTTTTCTCCACATCCACACTTACCAGCATATGATATACTTATCATTGGGTATTCAAATAATTTGATAGATTTCAAATCTTTTATCCTTTTTTCACACCATATATGATATTTTCTCAAAGATGCAGCTATTAACCTGTTACAATAACGTATTAATTGATCCTCATATATAGAAAATCTTATTTCTGACCTATTTAAAAAATCTCCATTTATCCTATTCTCACGGTAAAAAGTCCTTTTAAAATTGGGTTTTAAATCTTTCATTCTTCAACCTCCATTGATTTTTCAAAACCTTGATTGAACCCTAGTTTTGAATTAAGATGACACGCTAAAGATATAAGTTCTACGCCATTGTCTACCGCTTCATTCATATCACTAGCTAATTGAAATTTTTCTTTGATTAATTTGTTTATCAAATTTACTTGATTTTCTGTTAAATCGAATTGATATTTTTTATCAGTCATCCCCCACATCTTTTTACCTCTCATCAACTGGTGTACCTGCATACTCAAAACATAATCTATATAAGGCATTTAGATCATATCCTCTGCGATATATTGTATGTCCCTCATTAAAGGTATTAATTGCATATGTTGATGCAAGCCATATTTTAGCAACTAACTCTTCTTCACACCAAATCTTTAAGATACTATCTTTTCCACACATTGGACTGAAAGGATTTTCATCTTTAATAATTTCAACATTAAATCCTAAGTTATTGACTTTTTCTATAAATTCTTTAGTCGTCAAAAAACTCTCTTCCGCCCTATCCTCTGGAGGTGTCTCGGCAAATTCAACCGCAGCTTTTGTCATATAAAAGTCTTTATCATCACACATCATTGGTGTTTTAACCCATATTCTTTTCTCTTTATTCTTGCTAATACATATGAAATAATTTGTGTGTTTTTTAGTAAATACATGCAAATACTCTAATTCCCAATGTTCATAATCATTTTCTGCCGCAATTTTCTTAAGTTCGTCAATCCTCATAATTTCCCCTTTCTCCTAAAGGTGTTTCCGCAAACTTAATAGCTGCTTTCATAACATTAAATTCTTGTTCTTCACAATAAAGCCCTGTTTCAATGACAATATCCTTGGCTTTTGACTTACTTATCCAAATTTCTGTTTTAAATTCATCGGAAATAGCGTGCGAATATCCGTAAATATATACTGCGAGCTCACTATCTTTTATATTAAATCTATTTTGTTTTGTTATCTTGTATAATTCGTCAATCTTCATAAATTTACCTACTCCCTGCTTCGTAGTCGCTTTCGATAGCTTTAATTTGATTCTTCTTCTAATTTGAAAAATGACTCTACCAACCTATTAAGTTGTTCTTCCGAACAATCGCCACTTAACATGTAAGGTAATAATCTTTTAGCTTTCTTGTTATCTGATTTTTCCACTAATTCTTTAAAGTTTTCCAATGTTAAATTTCTCTTTTCTAATTCTTTTATCATTTGTTGTTCTCCTATTCTTGATTTTTATTCTCTTCAATATTTGCTTTTGCTTCTGATATTTTTCCGTCTACTTCCTTAATCAACATTTCAAAATAATCCTTACTTTCTTGCCCGTATTCAGTTTTTAGTTCTCTTTCATAATTTCGTCTTTGGAGCTTCAAATTTTCTAAGTAGTACTCTTCACTTGTAAGCGACATACAAAGCACTAGCTCAAAACTCGCTCTTATATGTTTTCCGCAATTAGGACACTCCACTAGTTCGTCTTGTTCATCACCACCTAAATCAGTAACTTCCACTACATCGTCTGGATCTATTTCTGCATCACAATATGGACAATAATCGCTACTTAACATTTTTTTCTCAACTCCTTCTCAACTTTTCTCAACTTTTGGGCCTTTCACTCAACACTTAGGCTAAATACTGCCATTGCCTATAAACCAAAACCAAAAACCTCAAGCATATAAGTATCAGTATTCCACTAGTAACAGTCTTTGCTCTCTTTACTCCTGCTAACTCACAACCTTGCTTTACAGCGTAAACCGCCATAAAGTAGGTCAAAACTCTAATCATTTGAGGTGTCATGCTCTATTAACCTCCCAATCCTGCTTATAATTCTTAATCATCTGGCAATCCCTATAATAGCCATTATCAAATACCGCCAATCTATCAGTAAGATAAACCAATCGTCCTTGCCTAATTCCTTCCTTTCTTTCTGTTCGGTTGTAATTAAAGTATTTAATCTTGTACACCTGCCCAACCTTTAAATCGGGCTTTACAACTAAGGGTCTAGTTAATCCTGCCATCATATCTCCTTAAACTCATATTGCGGATATTTATACAAAAACATCTTCTTTTTTAATTTATATACATCAGTCTTAAAGCCTTTTACATCTTCTACGACTGTAATTCCCCTTTGAATGTCCGTATACTTGAAATCTGCAATATAATTCGCTTTCCTTATAGTCTTGCCATCGTGCTTTTGTTTAGGTATCAGCTCAAAAACTGGCTGCAACTCCAAATCTTTAATCGCTCCGCCCCTAACTAAAAGCTTAAGCTCTTGATATCTTCTAGCTTCTTTGAGGCTGTCAAACTCAATGCCATCAACTGTTGTCTTCCTGTTTTTGTATTTGTTATAAGTCAAATCAGCCTCCTAGAAGGGGATTCTATTATCGTCTTCAATTTCTTGGAAATCATCTTCGAAGAAATCGTCGTTATTTTGTCCTGTATAAGATTTTGTTCCCCCACTAGTATAATTCCTTGCATTTTGTTCTTTCGTCGCTCCTGCGTTATTCTGTGCATTATTTTGACTATTTAAGAACTCAACCCTATCTGCGATTATGTCTGTCATGTAAATTGTCTTACCTGTCTCCCTGTCTTGATATGATCCCGTTTGGATTCGTCCAATGACTCCACACTGGCTGCCCTTACTTAGGTATCTGCTCACATTCTCCGCCTGCTTGCCCCAAACCATAATTCTTGGGAAGTCGGCAGTAGGTCTCCCTGCCGTCTCCAACTCCTCCCTTTTGTCTCTAGATAAGCCCTTATCTACTGCAAGGGTAAAGGTACATACTGCTTGCTGGCTTTGTGTATATCTAAGCTCTGGGTCTCTCACTAGCCTGCCGATTATATTTACTGAGTTCACTTAATCCTCCTCGTCTAAGGTTTCTGCGTTCCTAGCATCTGTTATTTCTTCGTCATCGTTCTCGAACATGCCTTTTTCAAATCCCTCAACTATTGCGCAACCCATCTCTATCGCTGTTGGCAGATCTATTTCGTCTTTGTTAAATTCAATTTTCATAAGTTCTCCTTCATTTTCTTGATTTCTCTATTAGCTACAAAGTCTAAAACACCTTGATCTATATCCTTTTGACTTTTAAGCACCTTATCCACATATTTAAAGCTAGTTACATTCGCCTTTTGCTCATACTTCAAATACCAAAGAGTATATAGGACCCTCTGCCATCCGTACTGCTTAATCGCTGATATAATCAAATCTTTATCACTTGTGCTGGTATTATTTTTAACTAATCGATAATAATAATTAATAGTTTTAGTCTCTTTTTCAGACAAATTTGCTATATTATTATCGTCTATCTCTATATCTATATCTTTATCTAATCTATTCTTATTCTTATCTATATCTGGTCTGTGAGATAACGTGAGACCTAACGTTAGGTTTTTGTTTTCGTATATATCTTTTAGCTTATCTACATCCTTTGTGAAACCGTCCTGATATGGGTCCAAACCAATGCTTACAAGTTTTTTTCTCCAGTAGTAAAGCTGTTGTCTTTCTGCATTTCCTGTCTTTACTCTCTCCATCCCTTCTACATTTTGGTTTTTTTCCCAATTAGTTATGCTTATAAGTCCATCTTCACTAAGGTTTATCATGTTGAATTCTTCAAATGTTCTTAAAGCAAACCTAGCAGTGTTTAAGGGTTGGCCACATATAGTCGATATCATTTCATCCGTGTAATTCATATGTTGGCCGATATATACTGCTCCACCGTCATTTGTCTTACCAGCTAAACAAAGAAGCTGGATCCAAATTAAGATTATTGAGTCCCCCTCTGGCATGGACTTGATAAGTTTTATTTTTTCATCATCAAAAATATTCACCGATAGCTTAATCCAACTTATTACTGCCATCTAACACACCACCACCTCTACTCCTGTAGTTTCTTGGATAGTCCTTTTAATTAAATCCTCATTGCTGTTACCGTCTGATAAATGCATTAAGTATATATTTTTGCACCCAGATAAGTCCGCCACCTTCAAGGCTTCTACCAAGCTTTCCAAGGACAAGTGATTCTTTAAAATCCTGTTTCTAAGACTAACGTTGATTTTCCCTTGTTTGACTCGCTCGTCTAAAACAGACTTTACATAGTTACATTCAATCATAAGACAGTCGCAGTCGGGGATTTTATACTTAAGATATGCAGTATCAGTAACAAATACTAGCGATTCTTTGTCGTCCCTAGTTTTTATGAAATAACTTACTGGCTCGGTCACATCATGGACCGCTTCAAATGGTAATATTATCAAATCTTTTAACTCTTCTGAATAGTAGCGGGCCTTTTCAAAAGGTCTAAAAGTTTTTAATCTATGTCCGCTAACTTCTAAAGCTTCAGCTGTGCCTTTAGTCATGTAACAATCGACACCCGCCTTCATCAGGTCTTTAACTGCTTTTGCGTGATCCATATGCTCATGAGTTACTAAGCAAGCATCTATATCTGATACTTTAAATTTAAGTTTTCTCTGTATCACTTTGTAAGGTAGGCCACACTCCAATAAGAGTGTAGCTGTACCTATTTCAACCTTGTAGCAGTTGCCACTTGATCCAGTTCCTAAAACTTCAACTTTCATTAAAATGGTGCCTTATCTAGTTCTTGAAAATCATCACCAAAGAAGTCTGATTGACCTTCTATGTTCTCTTCTTGCTTTTCTTCAACATCATTGCCTTCCTCGTCTATAATTTCTCCTGTATCCAAATCAACATTAGAAGGAGGTTCGATTATCAGTTCTTCCTTGTTTGCTTCCTCTTCCATATCAATTGCTAAGCTTGTATCAGCTTCCATCATTTCTGCATTTTGCATTTCAACACTAAGCACTCCGTACTTAGTTAAAATCACTCTAGTAACTGTCTTTAAAGCCATCTTATCAAAGTCGACATCCCAAACAAATTTATCAGGCTTGTAATATTTGCCTTGTTTTGCTTTTTCCATACTCTTATAACCTTGAGAATACTTCTTGGCATGTTCTATAACCTGTTCCCTGGACCAATATAATACTTTCTCGAAACCGTTAACTAACTTAAAGTAACTAAAGTATCCGATTATTTTATCGCTCTTCTTCTTGCCACCGATTTTGATAATCCCAGTTAAATAATCTTCACTTACTTCCATGCCTTCGTAAATAACATTGGTATTAATTGTCTGGTATTGACCTGTCCTAATAGCTAATTGTATCAAGCCTTTATATCCCATTTGAAATTGAGGGTGGGCTACCTTGACCCATTGAGTTCTTCCACTTTCATCAATGATTTTTGTATTCTTGTTATAAGGGATAATCCATGCAAAGCCTAAGTTTTTGTTTAGAGGTAACTTCAATGTTGCGGCTTTTAAAGCTTCCATCACAACCTCTTTAGGATCACATTCGCTTAAAGTTCCTGCTGGGTCTGAATAAACTTCAATTAGTGATGATAGGAAAGCCCCCGCATTTTTTCCTAAACTCTCCTGGAACATCTCTTGAATACCCGCATTACTTAATAATTGCTTCATTCTGTTTGTTGGTGATAACTGTTTATTTTCTCTTTTTGCTAGTTCTGTCATTTCATCCTCCTATAAATTTTCGACTCTTATATTTTTAAATTTACTTACTGATAATGTTATTAATTGATTATTTGTTTCAGCTATATCATTTATGGATTCAGCATTATCCACAAACACTGGGATTTGCTTGTCATAGTGCCTAGATAAGCTTTTAATTACATCAAGGCCTGCATTAATCTTAGCTGCACTATTTAGTGATCCATAAGGCACTCCTTGATAAGTCGCTTCGGCTGTTTCCTGGATTCCTCCATTAATTTGCATATCAAATAGCTTAAATTCTACATAGTTAAAGAGGTTATTTATTTTATCACTTACTAATTCTGTGTAAGTTTTGATGTATTCTTCGCATAGATATAAGTCTCTTTGCTTTTCCTCAAATTCTTTGGATAGTTCTTTTTCATCTTCCATGTATTTAGCTATTTTCTTGTCTAATTCAGAATTTAGACCTTTCTTTGATAGTTCGCTATTAATACTTTCTAATTTGTCATTGTAGCTATCTTTTTGAGCTAGTATTGAGCTTGTATCAATCTTATTTACATCTGATATTTCTTCTTCAATCTTCGCTATTTCATTTTCAAAAGCCTGTATTTTTTCTTTATCTTCTTCTGTTATTTCAATATTGTTTATTTCATCAATCTTTACTTGTAAGGTTTTTAATTCTTCTTGATTGTCTATCTTGCCATTATTTAGTTTTTCAATCTTAGTTTTCAAATCTGATATTTTTTCATCATATCCATTTAGCTTTTCCTGGGTATCTTTTACACTAGCTTTTAGCGATTCAGCTTCTAACTTGCAAGCTTCTAATTTCTTGCTCTTATCTAGGTTAAAGTGTTTTAGAATTTCTTCCTTCTTGTCTGGATCAAATTCTTTACCACATGTTGGAGATGTTAAACTGCCATCAAATTTCTTGTTATATAGTTCAAGGTATCTCTTTCTTAAGCCCTGGAGGTCTTCTTCCACATTTTCGACTCTTTTGATATCGTGTTCTTTCATGCTTTCTAAGTCTTTAATCCTTGACTTAGCATTGTCTATCTCAAAGCTTGCTACGCTTTCTTTTTGCTTAATATCTTGAACCTTAGCTTCATAACTTCTAGCTTTTTCTTTTTTATCTTTTTCAAAATCTTCTTTGATTATCTCAATAGATTTCTTGTACTTGACAATGAGGTCATATCTATTATCAAGCTTCTCACTTACGCTACTTAATCCAGCAAGTTCTTTATCAATTTCTTCTAGTTTCTTTTTGATTTCTTCCTTATCTTTTTCTAGCTTTGTAAAATCTTCGCTAGTTTTAGTAGCTTCTAGTTCATCGATTCTAGCAGGTATCTCTTCTAGCTTCTTATTAATTTTCTTGCAAGTTGACTTTGCCATAGCCTGGATTTCTTCTATGGTATAATTTGATAAATCTAAGTCTTCAAGTTCTCTATTAGCTTCAACTACATCATCAATACCTACGTCCTTTACTAAGCTTAGAAGGATTTTCCTTCGCTCTTTTTTATCTAGAATTTCATTAAAATATCTAGGATTTGATAATAGATTAAATTCGTCTTCACTTACTAACCCGCTTATCCTATCCTCGTATTCACTTTTCTTCAAAGGAACTTTGTTGATGTAGAAGTCGGTTGTATTGCCTGTAAAAGTCTCCTGATTGGATCCCCTTTTCTTCGTCCACACTTCTTTGTAAACTCTGGTAAAGATTGTTTCTTTGCCATCTATATCAAATACGCCCTCAACACTTGATTCTAGGTTATGAATTACATTGTTATTCTCATCATAAGGTTTGATTTCATAGTCTTTGCGATTATAGCTATCCTTGCCCCATAAAAGCCAAGTATAGGCATCAAAGATTGTTGTTTTCCCTGTTGCATTGTCTCCGCTTATATTAGTTTTATCTGAAAAGATTACTTCTTTTTCTTTTATCCCCTTAAAATTTCTAAGGGTTAATTTCTCTAATTTAACTCTCATAGCCTTTTAGCTCCTCTCATAAGTGTTTCTTTTCCTTCGATCATGATATCTATAAGCTCCAACTTAGTTTTCCTATCATCATCGCTTTTATCTCTCTTTAATTCTTGTCTCATTCTTTTTAATTTAGTTATATTCTTGCTAGATATAAAATTTATATATTTATATTGCTTGGTAAAATTCATCTTTACTCCTTCTTAGCT
>QWCQ01000909.1_pt1 | contig 13955 bp, 14 predicted proteins | sample 1972701 | NCBI WGS metagenome assembly QWCQ01 (sample SAMN09866704, study PRJNA288562) | Human gut metagenome isolate pre4_stool, whole genome shotgun sequencing...
AAAGAAAAAGCCTATATCAACAAGGAAAAGTACTTGCAAAATACCATAAGAGGACTTTCCCACGATATTAGAACTCCCCTTACTTCCCTTGATGGTTACTTGCAGGTTATAGCAGATAATAAGGAAAATTCTGACAATTATAAGTACTTTTCCATAATGAAAAATCGCATCAATAGCTTAAATAACATTCTGGACCAGCTCTTCACCTTTGTAAAACTTCAAGAAGAAGAATACCAGCTTGAGATGGAAGAAATAGACCTCTCATCCCTTGCCTTGCAGACCTTGTTTAACTATTACGAAGATTTTAAATTTAAAAATATTGAACCCGAAATAGACTTTACTGATAAGAAAGTATTTGTCATGGCAAATGTTGACGCCCTAGAGAGGATTTTTCAAAATATTTATAAAAATATTCTAGAACACGGGCAAAATCCATTAAGCCTAAGTCTTTTTGAAGAAGAAAACAAAGTAATATTTGTAAGCAAAAATAAGATTAAGGATGACCTTATAGTAAATAAGGACGATGTTTTCAAGGAATTTTACAAGGCAGATGACTCCAGAAATAGTTCATCTACTGGCCTTGGCCTTGCCATAACCAAGGGCCTTGTTGAGAAATTAGATGGTCAAATATCAGCAGATGTAAAGAAAGGTTATTTCATCATTAAAATCACTTTTGACCCCATAAAAAAAGCTTCCAAGTAAATGCTCTTGGAAGTTTTTTCTCTTAAAGTATTATTTTATAATTTTCTAAAGTCTTAAAGATTATAGCTCTTTTTTCTGATTTTTTGTCAATTATTAGCTTTTCATCTTCGATTCCATTTTCCCTTAATATATAGAGAGTATCTAGAACGAAGTTTTCGCTACCTACTACATAAAAATAGCCATCTTTTTTGTCATTTGCTAGCTCTATTATTTTCTCTAGGTAGTCGCTTCTACTGTCTAGCCAATATTTTAATAAAAGTGACTCATCTATGGTTGAAAAGTCCTTTTCGTAAAGGTGGGTATCTTTGGCATTGACATTTACGCTAATAAATTCTGGTATATTACTATTATCTTCTTCAAATCTTTTTATAAGTGGTCTTATAGTTGACATAGCTAGTCCTTGGGATAGGGCTATGACAGGGACATCTTCCCTTCTTAGGGCCATATGGGATTTGATCTTAAAGATTGTCACCATATCGCCTGCTTCAAGAGATGCTAAAACTTTTTTAAATGGTGACTTTCTTATAGGGATTTTGGTTGAAAATCTTATATTTCCTTCACTTATCAAAGTATTTATACTAAGGTGGTGGATTAGCTTTTTGTTAACTTCATCTCCCTCATCGTAGCCAGGCAAGGCAAGGTGGAAGCTAGATCCCTCTTCCCAGGTCAAAGCTTCTGGCTTTTCTAAGGTGTATGTCCATACATTTTTGTATTCTTCTTTTTTATCTAAAATTTTAACTTGATATTTGTCCATAATCTCTCCTATTGATAATTATTATCACTAAGTCCACTATACTTATTTTTTATTAATTATCATCCGATATGTCTATATTTCTTTTACCAATGTTTAAAGTATTAGAAACATATTTGAAGAATTCCTTGTAATCATATATCCAATTATCAATTATTCCAGACCTATAAATGCCTACAATAAATATAAATATAACTGGCAAAAATATGGCTCCCATCACTCCAAAAAGTTTAAGTCCAGCATAAAGGGCTATGACTGATAGAATGGGGTGTATATCTGCAGAACTTCCTATTACCTTTGGAGAAATCACTTGTCTAAGCCCAGTCCAAGCTGTCAATACTATCAATAGTCCCAAGGCCTTAAAGGTATTATCAAAAATTAGTAGTTCAATAATAGACCATGGCAAGAGGACTATTATAGGACCTATCATAGGAAGTAAGTCCACAAATCCAAGTATTAGGGCTATTGGTATGAAGTATTGTTGGCCTATGAAAAATAGGAAAATCGCCATAATTATTGTGCATAATAGGGCTAATTTTAGCTGGGATTTTATATAATTCCAGGTCGAATTCTTAAATACAGTCCTTATCAAAGAAAGGTTATTCTTTGACTTTTCTGGTATTAGTAGGTGGTATTTATTTGAAACATTTTGCATATCGCCAAGGATTATATAAAAGGCAACTACAAAGGTAATAACAAAAAATATTATATCATTGGAGGTGTTTATAAAGGCTTGGGTAAAACCAAAAGTGATGTTTATGGCGTTTTTCTGTAGGCTTCCCAGCCATTCATATAAGGAGTTAAGTCCAGACCTTATGGTGTTTGATACATAGTCTGGCATCAGGTTGATTTGTGAATTGGCATCATTAATCCAAGTATTGACAGAACTTACAATCTTATCCCAATTGCTAATGATATTGCCAACCAAACCAGATACTTGATTTACTATAAATTGTATGAACCATAGCAAGAAAAATAGCAAAAGCAAGAGTAAAACCGTACCAAGTAGATAAGATACAGCCTTGTGTTTTATTGGCAAGATGTCGTCAATTTTTCTAATAGACGGAGCCAAGAGTCCCACTAATACTAATGCTAGTATTATAGGCATGAGGGCATTGATTAATGCTGGTGCAAGAAACACTAAAAATAATATGGTTAAAACAATTATTGTCGTTCTTAAAAATATTCTTTCATAAAGTTCTTTATTTCTCATGGCATTTCCTTTAATTTTTGATAATATTATTATATCAGAAAGATTGTTTGTAAGAAATATTAATCTCAATTGTCTTATATATGAGGGGGCAGGATGGATATAGAAAAAATATATAGAATATACTTTGAAGATGTGTATAGATTTTTGCTCTCTTTGAGTAAAAATAAGGACATAGCTCAGGATATAACAAGCGAAACTTTTCTTAAGGTCATATATAATAGCAAGAAAATCGAAAACACGACTAATATAAAAGCTTATATTTTTACCATAGCAAAGAATACCTACATCAACTACTATAAGAAAAATAAGCTTATGATAACAACAGATGACATAGAAAAGTTTGATCAAGGAATTGATTCTTTTGAGGAAAGTCTTATAGAAGATGACAAGCTAAAGATTTTAAGAAATGCCATAGATAAGCTTGATGAGCCCTATAAGTCTATTACAAAACTTAGGCTAAATGATTTGTCCTTTAAGGAAATAGGCAAAATCTACGGGAAAACTTCTAACTAGGCCTGTGTTTGCTATTACAGAGCAAAGGAAAAATTGAAAGATATATTGGAGAATGATTATGGATTGTGAAGTAATAAAAGACTTAATACCTCTCTACAAAGAAGGAATATGTAGTAATGAGAGTAAAAAATTAGTAGAAGACCACATTGAAACTTGTCCTAGTTGCAAAAGTTATTTTTTAAGCCTTGATGATAATGAGATAAATAATAATGAACCATTAGAATTTATAAGTAAAAGCATAGATAAAAATAAGAAAAATCGCTCTCGTATGATTGGATCCTTAGTCCTTTCACTACTATTGATAGTATTTTCATTTTTGACCAATCCTAGGCAAGTAGAATATGACAAGGATTTGATCAAAAAGTCAACAACTGATGATAAGATAATCTATGAATTTAGGGACGACGTAACTAGGATCTACACTGACCATGCAAATGGCGAATATGGAGACACCCTCTACATAGATGGTAGTTATTCATATCTAGATAAGATATTGGGAGGAGAAAAGCAAGTCTTAACCCTTGATAAGAAGGACTACAATGTCATTTTCTATAACAATAATGGAGACCAAGCAGCAAAGGTCTTGTACGATCCTTACTCTTATACAATAAATTCTGGTTCTTTGTCCCTACCTAGACTAATCTTTGCTTCTTATGCAAAAATAGCTTTATGTCTCTGTGCCCTTGTACTAATCTTATCCCTAACTATTTTTAGAAAATGGAATAGGTACAAGAAAATTAGACTTGTAAGTCTCCCTCTTTCTTATGTCTTAGCTACTTTTTTGATAAAAGGCTACGACTTAGCAAGCTTTCACCCAGTCCGTGACCTAGGATTTATTCTAATAACAGCTCTCGCTATTTACCTATTTATTTTTTCTTCTAGCATGTATTTTGAAGAAAAAGAAAAATATAGAATTTAATAATTACTGGGTAATAAATAAATAGGAACTTAAAAATAGGAGGCTATATGTTAGATCACATCACTTTAAAAGTTTCTGATATAGAAAAATCTAAGGAATTTTATGAAAAAGTATTAGGAGAAATAGGAATTATAAAAAAGGCTGATTATGATGAAGCTGTAGGGTTTGGAAACAAAGATTCACAAACTGCTCCAGAATTATGGATTGCTAATGGAAATCCAAACAACACTCATGTTGCATTTAGAGTTAATAGTGAAGAAGAAGTTAAAAATTTCTACAACAAGGCTCTAGAACTAGGTGCAAGTGACAACGGCGGTCCAGGCATCCGCGAAAAGTACGCACCAAACTACTACGCAGCATTTTTCCATGACTTTGATGGAAATAATATTGAAGCAGTATATTACGAATAATATAAAAAAGTGGCTCTTGGGCTACTTTTAATATGCAATAATTTATTTATATTTGTAGAAACCTTCGCCTGTTTCTATTCCCTTAAGTCCCTTATCAGCTCTTTCTTTTAGTTTTGCAACAGCTTTTCCAAGGGCAGAATTTGGATCCTTGGCTTCTGGGTTTGCGCTTGTGATGTTAATTACTGTTGTAATTCCTACTATGTCAATGATTTCAAATGGTCCACGTGGCGAGCCTGTTCCTATCTTCCAGTCCATATCTATATCTTCTGGACTTGCTATGTCATCTCCATATAGTTTCAGTCCTGCATTTATTAGTGGAACAAGGATTGAGTTTAGAATATAACCTGGTTGTTCTTTATTGATAATAGCAGGATACATGCCAATGTCTTTGGCAAATTGTACTACTGCTTCAAAAGATTCATCACTAGTCCTATCATGTCTCATGACCTCAGCAAGGTTTTGTCTGTGGATATTGTTTGCAAAGTGTAGACTTAGGAATTTGTCTTCCCTACCTGTATATTCTCTAAAGGTAGATGGCAATAGGGTTGATGAATTTGTAACTATAATAGCATCATCTTTTAAGAATGGAGCCATTTTTTCATAGAAAGCTTTCTTTTCTTCAACAATCTCAGCAATAGCTTCTATTACTAGATCAGCATCTTTTACAGCTTCTTCTAGGTCTGTGGAATATTTCATATTAGCATATACTGCTTCATTTTTAGCCTTTAGTTCATCTATTCTTGCTTCTGTTATCTCAGACTTGTCAGCAAAAAATGACCTTGGGTAATTAGGGTTTTCACTTCCAATATAAGTTGGAGCTATGGCCAATTCTTTAGTATACATATTGTAAATACTATCAATTCTTGGCTTTACTCTTTCTATAGAACCTTCACTTCTACCCCAAATGGTCACATTAAATCCATGAAAGGCTGCTGCATATGCAATTTGTGCACCTAATACTCCACCACCAGCTATTGTTACATTTTTTATTTCCATATTTATATCCTCCTATCTTTGTTATTATTATAACATAATCTAAAATAAAGATAAATATTAAAAAAACAGCTATTAACCGTTTTTATTTTTCGTCGTCATCGTATTTAAGTACTGCAAGGAAGGCATCTTGTGGGACTGCTACGCTGCCCAGTTGACGCATGCGCTTTTTACCTTCTTTTTGTTTTTCAAGAAGCTTTTTCTTTCTGGAGATATCTCCCCCATAACACTTGGCAATAACGTCTTTTCTTAGAGCCCTTACAGTTTCTCTTGCAATTACCTTACCACCAATTGCTGCTTGAATAGGTATCGCAAATTGTTGACGTGGTATTTCATCTTTTAATTTTTCCACTATTCCTCGTCCTCTAGCATAGGCACTATCTCTATGAACTATTATTGAAAGAGCATCTACAACTTCATCATTTATTAGAATTTCAAGTTTAACAAGATCTGATGGTTTATAACCTATTACTTCATAATCTAGTGAAGCATATCCACGTGTCCTTGATTTTAGACTATCAAAAAAGTTATATATAACTTCATTAAGTGGTATTTTATATTTAATAGAAACTCTTGTTTCATCAATATAATTCATATCAACCAATTCCCCACGTCGATTTTGAGCAAGACCCATTATTTGACCAATATAATCACTTGGACTTATGATTTCTGATATTGTCATTGGCTCTTCAATATATTCAATAATAGTTGGATCTGGGAAATCATTTGGATTTTGAATTTCAGTCTTTTCTTCTTGACCTTTTAATTTTACTTTGTAAATAACTGAAGGAGCTGTTGCTATAATATTTAAATCATATTCACGCTCTAGTCTTTGAGTAATAATGTCCATATGAAGAAGACCTAAAAATCCAGCACGTAAACCTACTCCAAGAGCCTGAGAATTTTCTTGTTCAAAAACTAATGACGCATCATTTACTTGAAGTTTTTCTAAAGCATCTCTTAATTTATCAAAACTTTCTCCCTCTGCTGGATATATACCAGAATAAACCATAGGTAAAACTTCCTTGTATCCAGATAGTGCTAGATCGGTTGGATTAGCTGCATTGGTAATTGTATCACCTACTCTAGCATCTTTTACTTCTTTAATACTTGCCTCTATGAATCCAACATCTCCAGAACGCAAATCTTTTGTTTCTATACGATTTTTCATGGTATAACCTACAGTATTTACTTCATAAGTTTTACCAGTATTCATCATTTTTATAGTATCACCTGGTTTTACAACTCCTTCGAAAACTCGTACATAGCAAATTACACCTCTATAAGCATCATAATATGAGTCAAAAACAAGTGCTTTTAGTGGTTTATCATCATGATCTTCAGGTGCTGGGATATTTGCCACTATATCTTCTAAGACATCTTCTATATTAAGACCAGTTTTTGCAGATACCAGAGGTATACCATCAGTATCTAGACCTATTTGATTTTCAATTTCCTTTTTTACTTCATCCACTCTTGATGATGGCAGATCGATTTTATTAAGGACTGGTAAGATTTCCAAATCTTGATCAAGAGCTAGATATGTATTTGCAAGGGTTTGTGCTTCTACACCTTGGCTTGAATCTACTACTAAAATAGCTCCTTCACAAGCTTTAAGAGATCTTGACACCTCGTAGTTAAAGTCTACGTGTCCTGGAGTATCTATTAAGTTTAAATCATAAACATTGCCATCTTTGGCCTTATAATGTATTTTTATAGACTTAAGTTTAATAGTTATGCCACGTTCACGCTCTAATTCCATATCATCAAGCATTTGATTTTGCATTTCTCTTTGAGATAGATTTTCTGATTTTTCAATTAATCTATCAGCGAGTGTGCTTTTACCATGGTCTATATGGGCAATTATAGAAAAATTTCTTATATTGTCTTTTCTTTGTGTCATCTAATTACTTTCTCCGTATGGGTTCTTGTCTACATTTCCCATATCACTAAATGGGTAAAATCTATAAAATGCATGTCCTACAATTGAATCTTTATCAATAGGACCATAGTTTCTTGAATCATTGCTAGCACCTTCTGCTCTGTTATCTCCCATTACAAAATATTGGTTATCTAAAAGATACCATTCATAAGTATCACTTGTTTGTAGGGTATAATCAACAGAAGTATATGGTTCGTCCAATTCTTCGCCATTTAAATAAACTTTTTCATCTTTTAAGGTGATTGTATCACCAGGTACACCAACTACTCTTTTTACATAAAGTCTACCTGGATAATCAGGTGCATCTAGTATAACTATATCTCCTCTTTCATAATCGTGGAAATGCTTGCCTATTTTATTCATAAAAAGCATATCTCCATTATGCAAAGTGTTAAGCATTGAATTTCCTGATACCTTTGTGGCATCAAAAAATAACCATTTAATAACACCGGCAATAACTAAGGCTATTACAATAGATTTTATCCATTCCAAAACTCCATCTTCTTCTTTTTCGTTTTTAGGTGGTTTTTGTTTTTTTGTAATAGTTGGTCCCTTATTAGTTTCTGTTTCTATTACTACTTTTTCATTTTTATTTTCACTATTCATTTATTAATCCTCTCATTCATTATTATATTATAATATAAAAGTTTAAAACCACCAATTTTTTTACCAACTTTTTTAAATAAAACTTGTATGAATATAAATTATATGGTAAAATGTATCAGTCAAGCAAAAAAGACTAACTAAGAAAGAGGGTGAAATAATGGCAAATATTAAATCAGCTCAAAAAAGAATTGATGTAGCAAAAAGAAATACTGAAATAAATAAAGCTAAAAAATCTGAAATCAAAACATACATTAAAAAATTTGATAAAGCTATAGAAGCTGGAAACGTTGATGAAGCTAATGAAATTTTCAAAAATGTTGATAAAAAAATGAAACAAGCAGAAGCTAAAAACATCATCCACAAAAATAAAGTAGCGAAAACAACTTCTAAATTACAAAAAGCAATCAATGAAGCACAAAATGCTTAATAAAAAATGAGCAATAATCAGTAATGGATCCACACATATGTCTACTGATAATTGCTCATTTTATTTTGCAGAAATTTTTCTAAGTAAAAGCAATAATTCTAATTCCATATCAAAATCTACTGATTTTTGCCTATATTCCATATCAAATATCCTGCTATGAATATCAAACAATTCAGTTAATGAAAAATTTCTACTAAAAGATTTTAATTTTTTTAATTCATAAGATCCTATTCCAAGACTTTTCATCATAAAACTATCATTATAACCATTTATATAAAGACTTTTGACTCCTATTAGATTTCTAATTTGTCTAATAACCATATGATATATCATAAATATATCTTCATTTGCCCTAGTCATTTTTAAAAAAGTTTCTACAGTATCTTTTGGATTTTTACTACTCATAGAATCAGTAAGATTAAAAATATTAATATTTAAAACTTCATCCAAATGGTCAAAAACATCTTGAGAATTAACAATTTCGTTACTAGAACTTGCAATGATTTTATCAACTACATTTACTATTTCATATAGGTCAATTTCACTATCTTTACTTAAATAAGAAAACCTACTTACAATTTCTCTTACCAAAAACTTTTGGATTTTTTTACCATTTCTCACAAATCTTTTTCCTATAAAAGATTCTAACTCTTTTTGATTCAATCTGTTTATTTCAACTATTTTACCGTTTTTTGCAACAGATTTATAAAATTTTCCTTTAAAGGGTGGATTATCTGAAAATATTAAAAGTAGGGCAAATTCTGGAAATTCTTTGAAATCGTCGGCTAATATATTTAAAGTATTTTCATATTCTTTAATAGATTTTTTTGATATATCTATATTTCTCCAGATAATATATTTTTTCTCATCCATCACTGGATATGTTTCGTAAGAATTTTTTATAGTCTCTATGTTAGTATTTCCTTTTATTTCTACTAGATTAAAATCAGGAATATTTACTTTATTTCTAACTTCTTCAATTATAGTATCATTTAAAAACTCTTCTTTAGAATCAAATAAATAAACTCCTTTCAATTTATCATCTATTAATAAGTTCATAAATTCTTTAAAATTCATTTAAAAAATCTTCCTTTCAAATATCTCTCTATTCTCACATCTTTATCAAAATAAATCTTAACCATACCATCATTTTGAGTATTATAAATTTTTACACCATTTAGATTTTCTATTACTTCCGCTGTTGGATGACCATATCTATTATTTCGACCAGCTGATATTAATGCAACTTTTGGGTTTACATTTTCTACGAACTGCTTTGATGTAGATGTTTTTGAACCATGGTGGGAAACTTTTAGAATATCTGCTTTTTGATCGATAAGATTTTCATATTCTTTAGGTAAATCTCCCATAGTTAATATGCTAGCTCCTTTTATATTTACTAATAACCCTAAGGATTCTGCATTTTCTTCTCCAGCTACTCCCTCGAATATACATTTTATATATCCATCTTTTAATCTTATTTTATCATCTTCTTCTATTATTTTAGGATTATATTTTCTTAAAGTATTTATATTATTTTTGCTAGTAACTACATTTTCTATATTAAAATTATTATTTAATATTTCAATATTTCCACTGTGATCACTATCTTCATGAGAGATAAAGACAGCTTTAATATTTTTAACTCCAATTGATTTTAAATATGGAATAAGAATTTTTTCTCCACTATCATAGTTATCATATTTCGGACCACCAACATCAATTAAATAATAATCTCCCCTATCATTTATTAAAAACGCGTCCCCCTGACCAATATCTATCATAGAATAGCTTATTTCTGTATTTAACCTATCATATCCTAAACTTAATACTATAGCTAGTAAATTTATAGTATAAAATTCTTTTATAAGTTTCTTGTTAGATTTTTTTATATAAACACTTACTAAAACTAGAAAATATAAGTATATAGAAACCAATATACTTTGATGAATAAAGTCAATATTTAAAAACTTTATACTATTTAACATAAAAGTTAAATTTAAAATTGAATTTATCAGATAATTTAACAAGGTAAACATCGGTAACATTATAAAATGAATAAGCGGATAAAATAAGACTATGACAAAAATAATATACATGCATATACTAAAAATAGGTAGTATTAAAAAATTTGCTAAAATGCTTAAAATATTTATTTTTCCATAATAATAAGCTACAAATGGCAAAATACTAGCTTGTATACAAGTTATAAATCCTATACTTTCACTTATCAAACGATTATTTAGATATTTTTTTAATTTTGGATATAGCAAGTAAATCCCACTAGTTGCTATAAAAGATAATACAAATCCTACGTTTAATATAGCAAAAGGATTTATAATTAAAATTAAAAATGCTGCAATCATTAGCGATTTTATTTTATCCTCTGGGAATTGATATAAAAATGCCAAAAATCCTATAAGATAAATTATTAAAACTCTAATTACAGAAAACGGAAAGGATATTAAAGATCCATATAATAAGGCTATTAGCAAAGCAAAAATATAGCCGTACTTATAATTAATATTTAATTTTTTAAAGCAATATAAAATAAAAGTTACAAGCAAATCTATATGCAAACCAGAAACAGCTAATATATGAGTAAGTCCCAAATCTTTTATATCATCATTTTCAATTAAGTTTTCTCCCAAAATAACTGAAACTACTAAATCGGATGCTTGTTTATCCAAGTGGATTTCAAAAATATTATGTATATAAGTGTAAAATTCATTTCTAAGTTTTAATATAATTGAGGAATCGTGAGATTTTTTATAGATCTTATTGATTTTTATATTAGAAGCAATACTTTTAGAAAGTAAGTAATTTCTATAATTAAACAAATTGGGATTAGTATTTTTATTTGCTAAAGAAATCTGCCCATCTATTAAGAATTTATCACCTATTTCAAAATTTTCATCAGTAAATATTAAAGATTTTTCGTCAATTCCTTTCCCTCTAGCTTTAACAAAATACCTATAATCATCATTTACTTTTCTTTTTTCAATTATAGTTATTTCTAACTTACTTTCCTCATAATTTCTAAGCTTATAACTATCTAAATTTTGTGAACTAAGAAAAAAACCTAAAACAAAAGTTAGGGCAAATATTGATAACTTTTTATCTATTAAGGTAAAAATAAGCGCAGAAACAAATCCAATAAGCATTATTAGTAAAGGATTTATCGTTTCAAAATTAATAAATAATCCTATTCCTGCTAAAATTCCTATTAAAGCGATAAAAATATTCTTTCTCATAGTCAAACCTCGGGTATATTATATCATATGATTAACAAATAGTTTTAATTATAGAAAGGCTTACAATGCAAAAAGTTTATTTAAAATATCCAGAAATATATGAATTAAAAGCAAATATAATTTCAAGAAGAGTACAACATGGCACTACTCAAATAATTCTAGATAGAACTATTTTTATGCCAAAAACGAATGGATTTCTAAAAGAATATGGAAGTATTTCAAATCTTGATATTATTTCAGTTGAAGAAAAACGTGATAATATAATCCACACAGTAAAAGGTAAACCAAACAAATCAGAAGTTATATTAAATCTAGATTACAAAAATCGCAATAAAAACTTGGTTTATAATACAGCTTTTATAATTTTTAAATTAATTTTTGAAAGCTTTTACCAAGCCAAGGATTTAATTTTAAACCTAGATGCGGATAGAGCAGTTATAAAAATTACTGATTTTTATGAAGTATTTGATAAAGATTTAATTGAAAATCAAATTAATTTTACTGTTGAAAAATCTTTAAAAATAGAAAACATACAAGGAATTACATCTATTTATCCTTTAGGAGAAGTGATAAATAATGAAATATGCTTTGACAATACTAGTAAAATTCGCGGTTTTAAAATAATAGAAAGCGAAACATTTGGCAATGATTTAGAATTAGAGTTTTTAGCAGGCGGGGATTTGCTAAAATAATGATGGCAATATAGCCATCTTTTTTTTATATTATATTTATCAAATTTTATACATATTTACATTTATAAGTTACCATACTATAATCAAATACATAAAAAGGAGGATAAAAATGAATATTAATATAAATAGTAAACTGGGAGAAACAAGTAACTGAATAGTCAAAGTAAGTACATATACTCCTTGCTTTGACTATAAATAAAAGACAAGGAGGTCGTGGGAAAATTTCTACACTTATGAAAGAACTAAAATTTATTTTAAATCAAATGTGGTACAAAGACCATTTCATGTATGTCATAGTGAACCTTAATTCCATAATCAATGGTGTTTTGCAATTCATATGGATATTTGCTCCTGCTTATGTTATAGATAATAAGGATAAAAAATTAGATTTTTTTTATTCCATTTTTTATAAGATTATTTATCCTAACATCTTTAATGAAATTCTTAAACTCGTTCTTAACTGGCAATTACAGGATGAGAATGAATAATATACGTTATAGTCTAAATACAAACATTATAAATTATAGCCTTAGTTTGTCATACCCAAAACAACAAAATAAGAAATATAAAGAGATCATTACTGACGCAATAAGATCAATACAATATCCCTTTGATGGTTTTTGAAATGACATTGATTATACATGGGAACAATTACAACAATTTAACTATGAACTTCAAAGTCCAATTAGCAAGCTTGATATACTTATGTATGATTTATAATACGTTGTTTAAAAAGTATTATTCCAGTATTACAAAACACTGGGATAATGAATTTGTAAAATCAAACAGTAAAGTTTTTACACTCAATTTAAGGGCTAAGGCCATATCTTTAATCCGTGATGTACATATTTTCTATTGGCTGATATCCAATCTTCAAAATGGAAATATAAGACTATCAAAATTTTATATTTTGTTTGCTGGCTTATTTTCTTTTGTAATTATCGTTGACAATCTAGCAGATGGAAAAGAAAATTATTTAACGACTGTCTTTGACAATAACGGAGTATCTACATCAGGTGGTTTAGGTTAAAAATTAGCCTTAGCACGTTCCATGCAACACAAAGGTAAGTTTATAATTATGGATGAACCAACAAATGCTATTGACCCTCGTAGCGAACAAGAAATATTCGAAAATATGCTAATAGAATTATTGTTTGTAATAATGGTCACATTGAAGAAAATGAAAGTCACACTGAACTTCTAAAAGCCAATAAACTATACGCAGAAAATGTTTAACACACAAAAAGAACTATATGCATAAAATAAGGAGTACTTACAAAATAATGGATTATCATCATTTTGTAGTGCTCCTTTTCAAATTATATTTTATTAACGATCCACTCTAATCCCATTGCCCATCCCATTGAATATAAGAATATTGAAGGGGGTTTACATAAAAGAATTATAGTTGAAAATTTTTTAAAACTCATATCAGATAAACCGGTTAAGTAGCATAGAAAGTCATCTGGAGCTACAGGTAATAAAATAGCCCAAGCAAAAAACTTCTCATAAGTCTTATCTTTTATTTTATGC
>QWCQ01001862.1_pt1 | contig 13770 bp, 7 predicted proteins | sample 1972701 | NCBI WGS metagenome assembly QWCQ01 (sample SAMN09866704, study PRJNA288562) | Human gut metagenome isolate pre4_stool, whole genome shotgun sequencing...
CAGACCCAAACTGTCGCGTGCCGCCGCCAGTTGCTCCGGCGTCATATGATCCAGTCTGTCTCCGTAAAATGATTGCAGCGGATCACCCGGTGCATAAGAGGCCACAAAAAAAACAACTGCCGACAATACCAGAAGCGACAGAAGAAAGATCAATACCATACGTAACAAAGATTTACTAAATATTGACATCCTGTATTCATTTCCTTTTCTTTATCTCCGACAGTTTCGGAGATTTTATTATTCAAAATAACAGTCATGAATTGAACATAATATTCAATATTACTGGACTAGAATAACAAACTAAGTTTCATTTGTCAATTTATTTTTAATCTTATTCTTTTTATTTTTAATCTATTTATCATTTAATTAATCAATTTAATATTGATAATTAAAATAGCACTGATAAGTTTCTGAACCGGCACGTCATTTTATTCTGCTTTGCTTACCGGTATTCTCCGGTGATTTCCGCAATTTTGAATTTGCACAGTTCGTACTCTTTTCTCTGTGCTTTTCGGGATTACATAGTATTTTCGTCTGCACTTTAAGGAAAAATATGTAATACCCCATTGTTTATTTTCTGCCCGCACAGCCTGTTTTTATTTCACCGTTTCCACCGGTAACACAGCATAAAATTAGAATAAAAAAATACCCCGCCATATCAGGGTTCATAAACAAATATATAAATGAAGTGCGTTCGGAGTGGCTTGTAAAGGCTCTCTTTGAGGTCATTCAAAACGATAATGAAATACCCCGATACATCTTTTACGGTTACTTCAAAAAATGAAACAGCAAAGAAAGATATGGATAGCATTCATGAAGTCGAATTACCTATCTTCTTACTTTCAGTTCTTTCTTTTATTCTTAATGAAAGAAAAGATAATTCTAAAAGTCGTCTCACATTTGAATCGTGGCATACACAAAGCGGTTCCAAAGCTCCTTGGAAGTATAAAGCTGATGTGGGTACTTCAATAGAAAGAAGCATAGCAGTCAAGATTAAATGCGAACCAACTGAACTAGAGATTATTACCACAAATACATCCACTTCTTCAGTTTCCAAAGCCCCGAAAAAATCAGCAACGAAAAGGATTAATGATAAAACTCTCGCTGCTGAGCAGGCACGAGCGGATGCTTTGGGAAAGGAAATAGAGAATTTAGCAGATGAAATGGATAGAAAAGAATCTCCACTCGATGATAAATCAGATTCTCAGGAACGACTAAAAGAAGAAGCAAACACAACAGTGATTCAGCAACAAACTAATGTTGTTCAAAACGGAGATAACAACATTAATCTGACAAATAATGGAACGATAAATATCAAGCTTTAGGAGGTAGGCAAATGAATAAAAATAATAATTCAATAATCAACAGCCCTGCTCCACCATCGATACAGCAAACAGGTCAGAATAATGTTAATGTAACAAACCTTCCAGGAGGAAATGTCAATCTTATTCAAAACTCACATGTTGAATACGATGAGAATGGCGTTCCATATACTCCTGTCAATCATGTCCGTTTTGATAGTCAAAACAGCATTATTTATTTAGGAAATGAGCAGGTATCTATACCTGTTGAACTGGTACAGCCTGGATTACTCAACCCAGAAGAGCTGCCATATGTAAATGCCCTATGCGATGTGTATGCAGAAAAATTAGGAAAAGCCGCTGGCAGATGGCAGAAAAAGCGTGTCACGTCCTTTCGTCTCTTCGTGTCCCTCTTTATTCTGCTGTCCGCCAACAAAAAACAGGCACCCTTTATGAATGCCTGTCTTTTTGATTGCTGCCGTTTTATTTCTTTGCGGCTAACTGGGCGATCTGCGCTTTCAATTCTTTAATTTCAGATTCCATTTTTTCCATCTTTTCGCCCTGCTTCTCAAGGCGGTCTGCCATTTCAGCCTTGGAAAGGCCGCTGTATGTGCTTCCGGAGCCCAGCTTCACGGATACACCGGCGTTGAACATGTTCCTGTCGTCTCCCATGGTGGCGCTCAGGCTGAACATCGTCCTTTCGTTCGGGCGGTAGAAAAGGCCTACGGCTGCGGCGCTGGCGTTCCGGTAATTACCGAAACCTGCAGCAATATCCCACTTGTCATGGGGATCGAAATCCAGCGGATGGAGGGCTGCCAATGCGGCGGCTCCGGCGCCTACCTTGCTGATCCGGTTGTCCAGATTGCTTACCTGTCCTCCCAGTTCATTGATCATCTTCGTATTGTTGGTGATATTCCGGGTGTTCGTGCCGACCTGTGTGTCCAGAGCAGAAAGGTTCTGTCCGGCGGTATTATCTTTCTTCACATAGTTGCCGTCTTTTTCCACTCTCGTTTCCTTGTAGACCGTATCTCCGCTGATAATCTTCGTATTTCCGTTTTCCACCTTGCCGTCAGCTTTCACGTTGATGGTGTATTCCGTTCCTCCCAGCGTATTGGAGACTTCCGTAAGGCTTACATTTTCACCTGCTTTTACAGTGTTTCTGGTATCCTTCGTAGCTACCGTTACACTCTGGCTCTTTCCGTCGCTGCCTGTCATTGTGATAGTCGTGGTGTTGTCTGCATTTTGCGTGCCGGTCATCTCATAGGTGGTGTTCGTATCCACTTCTCCGGCAATAGCTGCCAGATCCACGCTGCCCTTGACTTCATTGCCTGCGGTATCCTTCACGCTTAAAGACAGCTTCTTGCCTTCCAACTTCAATGCATTACCCGTAGCAGCAGCATCCAACGTTGTGTCTTTAGCGGAAATTTTGTAGCTGTTCGGTGTAGAACCCGCTTCCACAGTTACATTCGTTCCCGCTTCAATCGTTGTCTTCGCCGCCGCGGCTGCTCCGGTAACAGCCTTTTTCAGCTGTGCCACGTTGACAGCGTCCGTGTCCTGCGCGCCTGCCGCCACGTTGGTAATCTGACGGGTCAGCCCGGTGGCGGCATCGCCTACGGAAACAGCGGCAGCATTGGCCTGCCAGGTACCGAGAATTTGATTCTTCGTTGCCACAGCGGCCGTATACTTGCCTTCTGCCGTGGCATATGCCGTCTGTGCCGAATCCATGGCGGTCTTAGCCTCATCCATGGCAGCCTTGGCGTCATCCATGGCCTTTTTGCGGGCTAAATCATACTGATCACCAGAGTGATCATACTCGTGATAGGTCTGATAGGCAGCTGTATATGCCGCACTCTTGGACAGATAATCCGCCAATCTCCCGTCATAATCCGTTTTCGCCGCCGTATAATCGGATTGCAATGTAGGCAGCGCCGTATTTATCTGCGTGATTTCCGCTTCTTTTCCGGACAGCTTAGCGATTTCCGCTTCACTTTCCAGTTTCTTGCCGGTAAGCGGATTGTAGCCATATACGCCTTTATCCACAGAGGCTACGGATTCACTGCCAAGAGCCACGCCTCCGTCTTTTGTGACATCCGTATTGTAGCCCAGCATGACGGCATTATTCACATTCTCCATATGCTTTTTCGCGGCAACGGTCGATTTGACCGTATAGGGAACGCGCATGCCCGTCAATGTAGAACCATCGTCATTTGTCGCTTGCTGGAGATAGGTTTTATCGACAGGGATTTCCTTAGTTTTCATGGCTCCCAGAATGACGTTGTTTTTACCGCCCTGTACTTCATGATAATCACCAATCACCACGCTGGCAGAGGAATCTTTTACCTGGTTCCCTGTCCCCATGACAGATACATCGTTCAGGTTATCCCCTGTATTCCGGAATCCGGTCAAAGTCGTATTGGTACTAAGAGCGTTTTTCTTTCCGGTCAGAGTATTTCCCGTACCGGTAAGCTGGGAACGCACAGCATAATCGGCAGTATTTCCATTGCCCAATGCCAGAACGGACCCGCCGCTTTCAGAAGCCACTTCACCCATGAGTTTGGCGTACCGGTCTATATTGGTATGCTCATGCCCCGTATCCCAATGCAATTCGCCAAACGAGCCCTCAAGAAACATGCCGTTCAACCCATCACCAAATCCGGCAAAGGCATGATCCACTTTATTGCCTGATCCCAAAGCTAACGTATTGGTTGAGCGATCCACCTTATTCAACGTGCCCACGATGCTGTTGGCAAAGCTACCATTGTCATCCTCCGTCATGGCGTTAAACGAGCCATAAATAGACGACCACATAGGAGAGAAGCCCCCAGCATCACTCTTTATCAGGGAATTGGAACCGACTACCGTGGTTGCCATGCCGGCGGACTTGGTATTATGACCGATTGCTATACCCATTCCGCCGTTAGCGACAGCGCCATACCCTACAGAAACGGTTCCCCCTGCTACTTCTAAATCCTCCACATCCCGTTCTTCCGGCTTCATAGAGCCAATGGTTACGGATTCCTTGGCCGCAGACAGGTGCCTATTGTCACCAATAAGGATAGAAGCAGACGGATTGACAGCTGTATTGTTATTCCCGATCACCGTCAGGCTTTCATAGCCTTTCATGTAGGTATCGTTGCCTGAAATTTTATTTCCCTTGCCGATGACCAAATCGGAAACGTTTTCGGGTCGTACATCATGTTTCCCTGAAACGGTACCGACATTCCTATCGGTGACGCTGTTCTTATCGCCGATGACTGTCTGTCCGGAGCTTGATGTGATTGTATTTTCGCTGCCGATCACTTTATTATCAATAGTTTTGAGGTCAGGATTTTTTTCAGAGCTTTTGGTAGTTACCGTATTTCCCTGACCTGCAATAAAATTACCGCTGCTCACATTAGATTTGGCACCTGTCAATGTATTACCGGTACCGATAATGGCAGAAGATTTCGCCCAGTCTGCCGCATTCCCCCCGCCAACGGCAAGTATGCTTCCGCCGCTTTTGGATACATAGTTTCCAAGCACTTTGGCCACGCCGGCATACCCTTCCGAGCCATATGCCGCCAAAAGTTCCGCCTGCAACGCAGAAGGATCTACCGGATTTCCATCTTTATCCCGCAGTTCCCCATAGGAGTTTTTCACCAGGTTCCCTGCGCCGAAAATAAGAGCCGCATTGGCATTTTTTGTCACATTCACTGCGCCGACGATGCTGTTTGCTACACCGTCATAGGGTTTATCCGCAGCAGTGGCATCAATCTGGTTCATGGCGCCGTAAATGCTGGCAGTCGCCCCCTGGAACTGGGTGGATGTTTTTACTTCACTGCCTGTTCCTTCAACCGTTGTTGCATACCCGGCCGCATTTGCCGTATAGCCGCCCATCAGGAGGCCAAGGCCCACTGCCGCCGCCAGAGAGGCTTTCACCACTTTTCCCGATGTCCCCTTCGTGTGGCTCTTTGCGATTTCCGACGTCACCACATAGGCATTCTTCGCCTTGCTCCAGATGATTTTGTAGATCCTGTTCATACGTTTCCTCCCAAAAAAATAAATATATAATAATATTACACAGCCTTTTTTATCATACCGCCAAAGAATGTCATTTTCTGTCCTCCCCGCATTCTCCGGCAGAAAAACCTTATCATAATCTCAGATAATATTTGAACAGAAGCACGATACCGTCTCCTCTCCGCCCGAAGGCCATACAATCCCCATGTGATACCGACAACCGCTCCGGCACTATCTGAATCCGTTCCGGATATCGGATAACAGATTGCAGATAGCGGAATAAACGGGACACGGAACGGCCGATTTCAATAAACTATACTTGCTTTTTTATTTTCCCATCTTTAACTTATTTTTAGTCATTTTTATTATATTACAAATTTATTATATTGTACCCCCCTATTCTATACGTATTTCTCATCTATTTTTCATTTTCCATGATTAAAACTCATTTATTGCAAACTGCCCTTCCAAAATTCACAGTACGATGGATCTCCATCGTACGGCAACTCATATTTTGCGTTTCCCATATATTCTATTGCAGATTTAACAGGCTTCACCAAAAATCTATCATCATAAACTCCACCTATGATTTTTCCATGATAATAAATTATATATTCGCCCATCATTGTACGATAAGTAATATCTTCCAATTCTGATAACTGCTCTAAAATGAAATTTAAATATTCCTTACTTGATGCCATACTCTTTCCCTATTTATCCTCAAAATTTCAGCAATCCATTTTCATCAAATTGAAAATTCGGTCCCCATTAAGTTTCCCAATAGTATCCATCTAAATCAAAAAAATACCCCGCCATATTGACGGGGTATTTTAAAATACTCTTTGTTTTTACGGTAATACGTCTTCCGGAGTTTCTTCCACAACCGGTTTAATCGGTTCGCCCTTATGCTCTACCGAGAGCTTACGGTAACGGGACATACCTGTTCCGGCAGGAATGAGTTTGCCGATAATGACATTTTCCTTCAAGCCGAGAAGCGGATCTTCTTTTCCTTTGATTGCTGCTTCGGTAAGTACTCGTGTTGTCTCCTGGAAAGAAGCGGCGGAGAGGAAAGAGTCGGTAGCAAGTGCCGCCTTGGTCGTACCGAGAAGCAGGTTCTCTCCGACAGCCGGTTCTTTTCCTTCATCTTCCAAACGCTGGAACTTCTTTTACAATATAATTCTGTGTGGCCTTCACGCCGAGAACACGAAGAATATCGTGAGGATTGATGTTACCTTCAATCAGGCGGGTGCCTGCTTCGATAACCTGTCCTTCTTCTACGGAAATTCTCTTTCCGAACGGAATCTTATAGGTATCCGAAGTTTCTTCATTTGTTACGGTAATGATTTTGATATTTGCATTTTCCGAAGAATCTTCAATCGATACCGTTCCGGCAATGTTGGAAATGATAGCATTTCCTTTCGGCTTGCGGGCTTCGAACAATTCTTCGACACGCGGCAGACCTTGTGTGATATCTTCCGCCGATGCAACACCGCCTGTATGGAATGTACGCATCGTCAGCTGTGTACCCGGTTCGCCGATGGACTGGGCTGCAATAATACCTACAGATTCACCGATTTCTACATGGCGTCCCGTAGCCAGGTTACGGCCGTAGCATTTTGCACAAATGCCGTGCTCGGACTGGCAGGTAAGAATGGAACGGACACGGAGAGAATCATAGTGCTTTTCGATTTCTGCCGCCTGGTCATCAGAGATTTCTTCATTCTTTTTCACGATGACTTTTCCTGTTTCGGGATTCAATACATCTTCTACAGAACAGCGGCCGGAAATACGATCGGCAAGCGACTCGATAAGTCGTCCCATTTCCGTAATTTTACGAACTTCAATTCCCTTTACCTGGTCCATGCGGACACGAATCAGCGGAATATCGGCTTTGAGAATTTTCTTTATCGCCGCATCATCAATAACTGTATCAGCAGGAAGAATTTCTTTTCCTTTCCGGTCAAGAGCGGCCTCTTCCAGCTTAGCATCCCGGAAATGTACGGTCAGATGGTGCTTCATGGCACGATCATATTCATTGATTGCCTCTGTTACATCAAAAGCAACCGTTTCCGTTGTACTTTCTTCTTCTCCCGGAATTGTTATCGTTACGGAGTCGATGAGATTCTTATTCATAAGAACGACATCTTCGGCATCGATAGTTTTTCCTTTGACCAAAAGAATTTCTCCGCTGCGGCGGTTCAGAATGTCTTCTTCCAAAATGGAACCGATCAGCTTATTCTTTTGTTCATTATAGATATTCCGGACAGCCGGACGGGAAGCTATGAGATTCAATTCTCTGTCAAAGTTCAGTACCTGGACATCACAATCTTCTTCACGGACAATGACATCTTGCGATACATCGACAAGACGGCGTGTCAGATAGCCGGAATCGGCCGTACGGAGTGCTGTATCGGCAAGACCTTTGCGGGCACCGTGGGAGGACGTAAAGTAATCGAGTACCGTCAATCCTTCACGGAAGTTTGCTTTAACAGGAAGTTCTACCGTTTTACCTGAGGTATCGGCAATCAGACCGCGCATACCTGCGAGCTGGCGAATCTGGTTATCGTTACCGCGAGCCCCTGACTGGGCCATCATGGTCAGCGGATTCATCTTTGTCATGGAAGCTTTCATGGCCTCACCGACATCGTTGGTCGCTTTTTCCCAAATTTTGACGACTTTCCTGTATCTTTCTTCTTCTGTCATAAGACCGCGGCGGTAGAATTTTTTAACCTTTTCTACCTGCTTGTCACTTTCGGACAAGATATGATCTTTCTTTTCCGGTACGGCTACGTCGTAAATGCCGATGGAAATACCGGAAATCAATGCGTAGTGGAACCCGAGTGCCTTGATGGAGTCAAGAAGATCACCGGTTGCCTTAAATCCGAGTTTCTTGAAGCAGTCATTGACAAGTTTACCCATCTGCTTTTTACCGATGGTAACACCAAGTCCGGTGGTGCCGTCATTCCGCTTATAGAAGAAACGGAGTTCTTCGGGAATAGCATAGTTGAAAATGAGACGTCCCGGTGTAGTTACAACAAGACCGTGTCCGGGTACTTCTACCTTAATAAAGTCGTGTATGCCCACCTGTTTCAATGCGTAAGCAAGCATCACTTCATCATAATTCGTATAAGCATGGAACTTGGAGGAATCCAGTGCGTCTTCCTCTTCTTTATCTTCCTTGACAATCGTCAGGTAGTAAGATCCGAGAATCATATCCTGGGAGGGGATGGCCACCGGTTTTCCGTCTTTAGTGGACAAAATATTATTGATAGACAGCATCAGTGTTCTTGCTTCCGCCTGTGCTTCTACGGAAAGCGGCAGGTGGCACGCCATCTGGTCACCGTCAAAGTCCGCATTGTAGCCGGGGCACACGAGAGGATGCAATTTAATCGCTCTGCCTTCCCAGAGAATCGGTTCAAAGGCCTGAATACCCAAACGGTGAAGCGTCGGTGCACGGTTAAGAAGTACGGGATGTTCTTTGATAACATCGCCCAATACGTCCCACACTTCAGGTGCTAATTTATCCACCTTTTTACGGGCTACTTTCAAATTGCTTGCCATTTCCCGTTTAATCAGCTCATGCATGATAAACGGCTTGAATAATTCAATGGCCATTTCCTTAGGCAATCCGCACTGGTACATCTTAAGTTCCGGACCTACTACGATAACGGAACGGCCCGAATAGTCTACACGTTTTCCGAGGAGGTTCTGGCGGAAACGTCCCTGTTTCCCTTTGAGCATATCGGAAAGGGATTTGAGAGGTCTGTTTCCCGGTCCGCTTACGGCTCTGCCGCGGCGGCCGTTATCGATAAGGGCATCGACAGCTTCCTGGAGCATACGTTTTTCATTGCGGACAATGATTTCCGGTGCACCCATACCCATCAAACGTTTCAGCCGGTTATTTCTGTTAATGACACGACGATACAAATCATTTAAATCGCTGGTAGCAAACCGGCCGCCGTCAAGTTGTACCATCGGACGGAGATCCGGCGGAATAACGGGAAGCACGGTAAGAATCATCCATTCCGGTTTATTTCCGGAGTGCAGGAATGCTTCTACTTCCTCCAAACGGCGAATACTGCGTATCCTGCGCTGGTTACTGCTGCTTTCCACATCTTCTTTCAGTTGTTCTTCCAAAGCGAGAAGATCGAGGTTCTGCAAAAGTTTTTGAATTGCTTCTGCCCCCATCTGTGCTTTAAATGAACCTGCACCGTATTCCTGGACAGCCTGCTGGTATTCCTGTTCATTCAGTACCTGCTTGTCCTGGAGCTTTGTATCTCCTTTATCGATAACGATATAGGCTGCGAAATAAAGAACTCTTTCCAGCTGACGGGGAGATACGTCAAGAATCAGTCCGATACGGCTCGGTGTGCCCTTGAAATACCAGATATGGGATACAGGTGACTTCCCCATGAGACCATTCTTTGATCTTTTCCGGAGAAGCGATACCGATTTTCATAGAGTCAAATTCATTTACATCTAACAATTGTTTAGCGCTCCTTTCCGGAATTAGGCTTCAGGGTCATCTGCAAGACCCGCTTCAATATCAACATCAGTTTCAGTAAAGGACGAATCTTCAGGTTCATCGGCAGTAACTTCCGCCTCAAGAGTATCGTTAAAGGAAGCGACATCATTTACCTGCGTGCCTTTCCCTTCCCCGGAAATATTGGATTCCATAGCTCCGCGGGATGCCGAAACGGCATCGTCACCTTCCATGGCCTCCTTTACTTCTTCTTTGCGGAAACGTCCGCCGCCGAATCCCTGTTCTAAATCAGATTCATCTAATTCCTTCAGTACTACTTCTTCATTGTTTTCATTTAAGATTCTGACGTCAAGTCCGATAGACTGGAGTTCTTTCATAAGTACTTTGAAAGATTCCGGTACTCCCGGATTCGGGATATTTTCCCCTTTGACAATCTTTTCATAAGCTTTGACACGGCCGATGACATCATCGGATTTTACCGTCAGGATTTCCTGCAGTGTATAGGCAGCACCGTAAGCTTCCAATGCCCAAACTTCCATTTCGCCGAAACGCTGTCCGCCGAACTGTGCTTTACCGCCGAGCGGCTGCTGGGTTACAAGTGAATACGGACCTGTGGAACGGGCATGAATCTTATCATCTACCAGATGATGGAGCTTCAGCATGTATTTCCAACCGATAGTGACCTGTCCGTCCAGCTTTTCACCAGTACGGCCGTCATACAAATCAGACTTCGCATTGACAGGAAGTCCTGCTGCCGCCAATGTTGCTGCGAGATCTTCATCACGGCAGCCGTCAAAGACGGGGGTCGCTATATGGATACCCGAGTCTGTCGGTTCCGGCATGCCGTAAGTATCAAAGTCATATCCTACAGCACGGAGTCTCTTCTCCAGAATCTTCGCCTGTTTGGGATCTTTTTGTGCAGCTTTGATTTCTTCCCCAAGCATATGGCATGCCCAGGATAAGTGGATTTCAAGAATCTGTCCTATATTCATTCGGGACGGAACGCCGAGAGGATTCAAAACCAAATCGACGGGACGTCCGTCAGGCGTAAAGGGCATATCTTCGACAGGCAGAATTCTCGAGCATACGCATTTATTCCCGTGGCGGCCTGCCATTTTATCGCCTTCACGAATCTTACGCTTCTGTGCAATATAGACACGGACAAGTTTATTGACTCCCGGAGCAAGCTCATCGCCGTTTTCACGGGTAAATACCTTAACGTCAACAACTTTACCGAATTCACCGTGCGGCACACGTAAAGAGGTGTCCCGGACTTCTCTTTCCTTATCTCCGAAAATAGCTCTGAGAAGTCTTTCTTCAGGAGTAAGTTCCGTTTCCCCCTTCGGTGTTACCTTACCGACCAGGATATCTCCCGGACGTACGTCGGCACCGATACGGATAATACCGTTTTCGTCAAGGTCCTTTAATGCATCTTCCCCGACAGAGGAAAGCTGGCGTGTAATTTCTTCTTCGCCCAGCTTTGTATCACGGGAGTCGCATTCGTATTCTTCAATATGGATAGATGTATATAAATCATCTTTGCAGAGCCGTTCGGAAATAAGAACAGCATCTTCGTGGTTATAGCCTTCCCAAGATACAAAGGCAACAAGGACATTATGTCCCAATGCAAGCTCACCGCCATCGGTCGCCATACCGTCTGCCAGCGTTTGTCCCGCTTCTACACGGTCTCCCTTATAAACGATAGGACGCTGGTTTATGCAGGTGCTCTGGTTGGAACGCATGAACTTAATTAAATCATAATTATCATATTCGCCATTATCCGCCTTAACGGTAATTGTGCGCCCTGTAATTTCAGTGACCACACCGGAGCGTTTCGCAAGAACGCAGACACCCGAGTCCTGTCCTGCTACCCATTCCATTCCGGTTCCTACAAGCGGTGCTTCCGGACGGAGAAGCGGAACTGCCTGGCGCTGCATGTTTGCGCCCATGAGGGCACGGTTCGTATCATCGTGTTCCAAAAACGGGATAAGGGATGTACCGATGGAAACGACCTGCTTAGGTGATACGTCCATCAGATCAACTTCTTCAGGGAGTGCTTCCAATACGTCGGCACCACGGCGGCAGGCAACATAACGGTCTACAAATTCACCGTTTTCCTTCAGAACCTCACTCGCCTGGGCTATGATTTTATCTTCTTCAATATCAGCAGTTACATATTTACATTCATTGGTAACACGATGTGTTTTCGGATCAACAAGACGGTACGGCGTTTCAATAAGACCGTACTTATTCACAATTCCGTAGTTGGAAAGAGAGGAAATCAGACCGATATTCGGACCTTCCGGTGTTTCTACCGGGCACATACGCCCATAGTGGGAATAGTGTACGTCACGAACCTCAAATCCCGCACGTTCTCTGGAGAGACCACCCGGTCCTAATGCAGAAAGACGGCGTTTATGTGTCAGCTCTGCCAGCGGATTTGTCTGATCCATAAACTGGGAAAGCTGGGAACTTCCGAAGAATTCCTTTATAGCGGCAACTACGGGACGGATATTGACCAGTGCCTGGGCTGTCATTTTATCCTGATCCTGGGTCGTCATTCTTTCACGGACAACACGCTCCATACGGGATAAACCGATACGGAACTGGTTCTGCAAAAGTTCACCGACAAGACGGACACGGCGGTTTCCCAAATGATCTATATCATCGGGACGGCCGTAACCTTGAATCATATTGAGCAAATACCCGACAGTGGCAATGATATCCGCTCTGTCCAAAGTGCGGAAATTATCATCATGCATACCGCTGGAAGCAATCACTTTGACCGGTGTACCGTCCTCTTTCTGAGTCATGACTTCCACCATTTCACTGCGGCTGAAAACCCCGCTCTTACGGATGATTTCCAAAGCTTCATCATCAATGATAGCGTTGGCACGGATAATAACTTCACCCGTTTCCGTATCGACAATCGGACCTTCCGTTCTGTGTCCTTTCAAACGGTTTTCCCAGGATAATTTCTTATTTAATTTATACCGTCCCACTTTTGCCAAATCGTAACGGCGGGAATCGTAAAAGAAATTACGAAGCAGGGTAATACCGCTTTCTTCCGTAGCCGGTTCGCCGGGGCGCAGCTTTTTGTAAATTTCAATAAGTGCTTCTTTCGTCGTTGTCGTCTGGTCTTTTTTCAATGTTTCTTCGATATGGATATCGTTATTGAAAAGCTCCATGATTTCTTCATTGGACGAAAAACCTAATGCGCGAATCAGATAAGTGACCGGCATTTTTCTGTTGCGGTCAATACGGACGAAAACGACACCGTTCGCATCGGTTTCCAGTTCAATCCAAGCTCCGCGGTTCGGAATCAGCTGGGCCGAATAGATTTCCTTACCGAAGGTATCCATTTCCTTCTTGTAATAAACGCCGGGGGAACGAACAAGCTGGGATACGATAACACGTTCCGCACCATTGATGATAAATGTCCCCGTATTCGTCATAATCGGGAAATCTCCCATAAAGAGATCGTGTTCTTTAATTTCGCCGGTCTCTTTATTGACGAGCTGGACCTTCACCTGCAGCGGCGCGGAATACGTAGCATCTCTGGATTTACATTCATCAATGCTGTACTTTTCTTTCTTGAAATAGTATTCTCCGAAATGAAGCGCCCACTTATGGGCACTGTCTTCAATCGGAGAGATATCCGCAAATACATCTTTTAACCCTTCCTCACAGAACCATTCATAAGACTTGGTCTGCAAATCGAGGAGATGGGGCATCCCCAAAACCTCTTGAGATCTGGCGTAGGTATATCTTTTTTTCTTACCTACTTGGACGGGTCTGAACATTTTGCTGTTGGGCATTCCACGCCTCACCCTTTCCTTCCACACATAAATTCATAACTTTGAAATGAGGAAAAACAAAGCAAGGTCAAATAACGTATAACCTTGCTTTCCTATACATTTCCAAAACTGTAAATAAAACTTTCACGAAAAATTATTATAATATATTAAATTACTTATTTCAACAAAA
>QWCQ01000918.1_pt1 | contig 13767 bp, 13 predicted proteins | sample 1972701 | NCBI WGS metagenome assembly QWCQ01 (sample SAMN09866704, study PRJNA288562) | Human gut metagenome isolate pre4_stool, whole genome shotgun sequencing...
TGTCAAAGTTTGTCATATGATATATTTAGATTTATGATAAATCAATGTTCATAATCACATTGAGACCTCTCCTTTTCCCCAACACCCCTTATGTCTAATGGGTCTGGCCACAATGAACGTTAGTGAATTGATGGCAGCCCTTAATCGAGGCTTTGCGAGCATGAGACGAAGTCGAATCCGCAAACTACCGTCGAGCGTAGTCGAGACATCTTCTTGGATTTCATAAATTATATTAGCTCTATTATCCACACGTCATCATAAACTGTAGATCTCTCGTCGCTTCGCTCTATCGAGATAGATAGATAGATAGCGATAATTGTGTGAATTACTATATTTCAAAGCTTTTAATTACTTGCTCTTTTACTATAAGGCGTGAGGTTTCTCCGCTTCGGTCGAAACAAGGGAAGAGGAGAGAAAACTTTGTTTTCTTTCACCTCCCTTATGTCGAGCGTAGTCGAGACATCTATTGGATTTCATAAACTACATTGTCTCTATTATTTACGTGTCATCTTAGAAGAGAGACCTCTCCGGTCCTCTATTAGCCGGACGGGCTTGTTTCGAGGTAAGGGAAAGGAAATGTCGAGGTGAAGTATAAGCAAGGTCTAGGCAAGGGGATTTTTCATTCTAGCGAAATGAGGGCGTAGGAAGATTTACACTGACTTATAAATCCTATAATTTGTCTTATTCCTCCCATATTAGTATACTTATGATATATAGTAAAAAGAGAGGTAAATATGGCAGAAATTTTATTTTACAATCCTATAGATATGGATAAATACGATAGATTTAAAAAAATCGCTAAGGATAATGACATAGAAATAATCGAAGTGGGTAAGGATGATCTCGATTACACAATAGGACACCTTCTTGGAATAGAAGGCTTTAGCGAAGAGAAAAAGGAGGTTAGAGATGATGATTACGATCTAAACTTTGACTTCACCTTATTTAATGGATTCGAAAACGAAGAGCTCTTCGACCTTCTAGATACCCTAAGAGAGAATGAAGCAAGCGTCCAACACAAGGCAGGTATTACAGAAAACAACGTAAAATGGACCCTAAGAGAACTTCTCAAAGAAAACGACAGGGAAGCAAAGACTATGGGACTTATATACAAAATCAACCAACTTATAGAAAAATCAGAAAATCTTGCTGACAAATACGGCGAAGATGAAAAAATCACAAAACTTATAGGAGAAATTGGCGACTACTTCAACGATTCTTCAATCTTTGAAATAGAAACAGCCAAAAAATACTATCTAACCCTCCTAGACGAAACCCTAAGAGTGGAAAAGGAAAATGAATAATAGATAAACAAAAAGGTAATCTCAGGAAAATTTCTGGATTACCTTTTTTTGTGAATAATTTTATTTACAATATCTTTCCAGCCTTTTCAAGAAGTTTGTCGAATTCTTCCTTGCTTAGGCCAAATTTTCCTAGTTTGTGTTTAGCTGGGTCGTGGAAGTCTGATCCTCCTGAACCAATGAGATCATACTTTTCTGCTAGGTCTTTTGTTAGGTCAAAGTCCTCTTCTTTCATTAGTCTGTGGGATATTTCTATTCCCCTTAGGCCGAAGGATACGTATTTTCCAACTTCTGGGTAGTTTTCGTACTGGCATGGGTGGGCAAGGATTGGGATAGCTCCATCGGCAAGGGCTGCCTTTATCCCATCTTCTACGTCAATATAGCCCATTTCTAGGTTTTTCTTTTTATCTTTCATAGAGCCAAAAACTTCCTTGAAGGTAAAGTTTTCTTCTGGGTATCTTTCATTAAGAGCGTCAAGGATATTGGACTTAAAGACTATGGAGTAAGGGGAGAATTTCTTGCATGCCGCATAGTCTATATCGTAGCCTTTGTCCTTAAGGTCCTTTATTAGTTTTCTATGGTTGGCATCTCTCTTTTCTAGGAAGGCCCCACAAAGTTTATCTATATGAGGAGTCTTGTCAGGTAGAAAGAGGGCTACTATGTGGACTTTTTTGTCTACTTGGTAATCGTAGCAGCTTATCTCAACTCCCTTTACTGTCCTTATGCCGATTTCTTTCGCCTTTTCTCTTATTTCTTCGTAGTGGTCTGTCGTATCGTGATCTGTTATGGCAAGGACTTCGATTTGGGCATTTTTCGCAAGCTTTAAAAGCTCATCAATTTCCAAGAGTCCATCAGAGTGGTTAGTATGAGAGTGTAGGTCTGCAAAAATTTGTTTCATTTTATCTCCTTTATTATTTATAATCATAAAAATAAGACCTCGTGCTCATGCAACAAGGTCTAATCTTTAATTAGCTACAAGTTTAACAGTTGATGTCAATATATCTGAATAAGTGTAAGACACTGTTCTTTCTACATCGAAATCATTGTTAACCTTAACTGTAAATACGCTTGGGAAGGCATTAACTATGACACCAGTCTTAGTTTTGATTCTTTTTCTTCCCATATCTGCTTTGAGAATAACTTCCTTACCCACATTACTTCTTACTTCATCTCTAATATCTTGAACTGATTTATGTGCCATTTAATCATCCTCTCATTCGTTATGGTTACTATTATACTATGAATCATAAGTAATGTCAAATTTATAATTATACGCTCTTTAATGACCTTGTCAAATATTTTCGTAGAAAGATTTGTAGGCCCTGTAAGTCTCGTAAACATCGGCTTTGCTTACAAGCTCTAGAGGAGCGTGCATGGAGATTACTGGTGTTCCGCAGTCGACTACCTGCATGCCGTATTCTGCAAGGATATAGGCTATGGTTCCGCCGCCACCTTGGTCGATTTTTCCTAGCTCTCCTGTTTGCCAGATTGCCTCTCCCTTATCGAAGGAAAGTCTTATTTCTTGGAGGAACTCTGCATCGGCATCGTTTGAGCCACCCTTTCCCCTAGCTCCAGTGTATTTGGTTAGGCAAACTCCGTGGCCGAGCTTGGCGGTGTTATTTTCTTCTGTAGCTTCTAGGAAGTTTGGATCTTCTGCAAGTGTTACGTCTGCTGATAGGACTTTGGAGTTTTTCATAGCTCTTTTAAAGCTTACTAGGTCTACTCCCCCAGCAAGATTCATAAGCTCAACTACAGTGTTTTCGAAAAATTGTGAGCTCATGCCTGTAGACCCAACTGAACCTATCTCTTCCTTGTCTACAAATAGTCCTACTAGGGTCTTTCTAGGATTTTCACTTTCCAAAATGGCACGAAGGGAAGTGTAAGCACATACCTTGTCATCGTGACCGTAGGCCATAATCATTGATGAATCAAGGCCAACTAGTCTCGCCTTATCTGCAGGAACTACTTCAAATTCTGCTGTGAGGAAGTCCTCTTCTTCTATATTATATTTTTCCTTTAGGATATTTAGGATGTTTTTCTTTACTGGATTATCCTTCTCGTCTTCTAATGGGATTGATCCAACCATTATATTTAATTGTTCGCCTTCTATAACTTCAGCAGCCTTTTTTTGGTTGAGGTCTTTGGATAAGTGAACTAGAAGTTCGGAGATGAAAAATACTGGCTCATCTTCGCATTCTCCTATAGATACTTCAATTTTTTCCCCGTTCTTATTAAAGACAAGACCGTGAAGGGCTAGAGGAATATTAATCCAGTGGTATTTTTTGATTCCGCCATAATAGTGGGTCTTGAGGTAGGCTATGTCTTTTGATTCGTAAAGAGGAACAGGCTTTAGATCAAGTCTTGGGCTATCTAGGTGGCTTCCTACTATGCTCATTCCAGCTTCAAAATCTTCGCTTCCTATTACGAAAAGAGCTACGGCCTTTTGTCTGTTTATGGCATAGACCTTATCCCCTGCTTCAAGCTTTCCTTCTGCTATGACTTCATCTATATTTCTAAAGCCAGCCTCTTCTGCCCTTCTTACAATTTCTTTTACTGCGAGCCTTTCTGTCTTGGACTTATTCATAAAGTCCATGTAGTCGGTAGATAGGCTTTCTAGCTCGTCTCTTTTTCCTTGGTCAATGTTTAGCCAAACATTTTTTCTTTTGTATTCCATTTTTTCTCCTAAATTAATTTCCATATATTTTTAGTATAGGCTACTGGGTCGTCTATTTCTAGGCCTTCCATTAGTCTCGCTTGGTCTAGTAAGAGATTTACAATCATCTTTGCCTTATCCTCATCCTTGTCCATATTTTCCTTTAGGATATCAAAGGCTTTGGTTTCCTTGTTTATTTCAAGAACCTTATCTGCCTTGATTCCCATGGCTTGTGGTTGGTCCTTCAAGGTCTTTTCCATCTCGATTGAAACTTCTCCCCTTTGCTTGATCATTGATGGTAGGTCAGCAAGTTTGTCAGTAAATCTTACGTCTACTACATCCTCTGGGGTGTTTTCCTTTACAAAGCCAATTAGTTTTGTAAGGGTTTCGTCCTTTTCTTCGTTTTCCTTTTCTTCTTCTTGGTTGATTGATTTGAAAGGAAGGTCCTTGTAGTCTTTTAGCATCTTGATTAAGAATTCATCTAGCTTTTCGTCTAGGAGAAGGACATCTTTATCTTCATCTACTAGGGCAAGGGCTGGAGAATTCTTGATTTTTTCTAAACTATCTCCAACTGCGTATAGGATTTCCTCATCGGTTGACTTCATATTTTCCTTGTATTCGGCAAGGCTTATTAGCTTATCTTCTTTTCTTGAATTAAAGAGCAAGAGATCTTCAAGATCAGACTTGTTTGCTCCAAATGATTCATAGATCGATACCTTTAGGCTATTGCCAAATTCCTTAAAGAAGGTCTCGTATTTTTCCCTATCGTTTTTCATCAAATCTTCTAGGGCTTGTTTGATCTTCTTGTTGATTTGCTTAGCAATAAGTCTAACTTGTCTGTCTTGTTGGAGGGTTTCTCTTGAGATATTTAGGCTAATATCGTCACTATCTACCACACCCTTTACAAAAGAGAAGCTATCATCTAGGAGGTCTTCTGACCTATCCATGATTTTGACCCCGTGGGAGTATAGCTCAAGTCCCTTCTTGTAATCTTTGGAGTAGAAGTCAAATGGAGCCTTCTTTGGTATATATAAGAGAGCCTTAAAGCTTACCAGGCCTTCAACTGCAAAGTGAACCCAAGAAAGTGGCTCATCAAAACCGTAATGACTTTCCCTGTAGAAGTTGATATAATCCTCATCCTTAAGGTCGCCCTTTTTCTTTTTCCAGATTGGCTCGTTGGAATTTAGGATATCATAGCCCTTGTAATCTTCATATTTAGGTTCATCTTCTGTAGAGTCCTCGCTTTGTCTTGTCTTTGTTACAAGCATCTTGATAGGGTATCTGATATAGTTAGAATACTTCTCTACTAAGGCCTTGATCCTGTATTGATCTAGGAAGTCATCGTAGTTGTCATCTTCTGTATTTTCCTTAAAGAAAAGCTTGATATCAGTTCCGTGACCTTCCTTAGTAGCTTCCTTGATCTCGTAAGATTCTGCGTTGACAGACTCCCACAAATAAGCCTTATCCTCGCCGTACTTTTTAGTGAGAACTTCAATCTTATCTGCTACCATAAAGGCAGAATAAAATCCAACACCGAATTGGCCTATGAGGTCTTTGATGTCAGAGTCTTCAACTGATTTTCTGAAGGCTTCTGTACCAGATTTAGCAATTGTTCCGAGATTTTCTGTAAGATCTGTCTCATTCATTCCAATTCCCGTATCTCTGATGGTTAGGCTTCTTTCGTCCTTGTTTGGGATTAGTTCTATATAGTAATCGCTTTTATCGGTAGAATTATCGCTTTTTAAATCCTTGTAATATAATTTATCTAGTGCGTCTGAAGCATTGGATATCAACTCTCTTAGAAAGATTTCCTTGTTTGTATAGATGGAGTTGATCATAAGATCCATTACTTTTTTGGCTTCAGCTTTAAATTCTTTTTTCATTTCTCCTCCTTAGCACTCTTTGCGTCTGACTGCTAACATTATACTAAGCTCTTGCGATTTTTCAATCCAAAAGCCTAGCTTATATCGCTAATATAGCAAAATAGCCTTAGAGAAATTTTTTAGCTTTACTCTTACTCATCCTCTCTTAATCTCTTAGTCTTTTCGAAGATCTCATGTTGGATTTCTTTTCTTTTTTCAATCAATATTTCCTTCTCTTGACTTATTATCTTCCTAGATCTTCTCGTAAGAAGAATCAAGGCTAGGGCAAAAGTTATGATGAAAATCCCAATCTTTTGTCCATCACTTAATCCCATTTGTCCTGCTAGTAAAAAGACTATAAAAGAAATCACTAAAGGGAAAAGGAAAATCTTCCAAAAGGAAACTTCCTTATTTAGTCCTTCTATCTCTTCATTTATCCTAAAAAGCTTCTTCCTATCTTCCTTTATATCTTCTAATAATTTTTTCTTTTTGTCCATATTTCCTCCTATATATATTATATAATAAATCAATCCCTAGTAAAACACTTTGAATCGTTTTGTTTTTGTAGTAAAATAATACTAGCAAGAAGGAGGTCTATATGGCTTTAGAAGAAAATAAAACAACTGATAAAACTAGCGAAAAGCAAATCACTCGTGATATGATTATAGGCGAGATAATTCAAATAAAACCTGAAGCTATCAATACACTTTTGATGGCAGGCATGGGTTGTATTGCATGTCCATCTTCCCTCTATGAAAGCCTCGAAGAAGCTTGCATGGTACACGGAATGGATTGCGACTACCTACTAGAAGAATTGAATAAATAAAAATAAATCCACCCCTAAAGGTGGATTTATTTATTTGAAATGCGGATTTTATCCGCTCTTTTTTATGCAATTTTCCCTTTTCTTCTAAGTCTTTCTGTATTTATTATAGCAGCACTTGCATCTCCTGTGATATTTAGGGTAGTTCTTCCCATGTCAAATATCCTATCGATTCCTGCTACTAGGGCGATTCCTTCTACTGGAAGACCTACTGATTGAAGGACCATGGCAAGCATTATCATTCCGCTTCCTGGAACTCCTGCTGTTCCTATGGATGCGAGCGTTGCTGTAAGAACTATATTTATCATCTGGCCAAGGGTAAGGTCAATTCCATAACAAGAAGCGATAAATACTGCGCACACTCCCTGATAGATTGCTGTTCCGTCCATATTTATAGTAGCTCCTAAAGGTAGGACGAAGCTTGTTACGTCATGGTCTGCTCCAAGTTCTTCGCAGCATTTGATGTTGATTGGAATAGTTCCTACTGAAGATGCTGATGAGAAGGCAAACATTATAGCTGGTGCCATGCCCTTAAAGAATTGTATAGGGCTCAGTTTAGCCAAGGTCTTTATGGTAAATGAGTAGACTACAAGGCCGTGTAAGAGATAAGCAAGATAGGCTACAAGCAATACTGATGCAAGAGATCCTATAATCATTGCACCATTTTCTGCTATTACTGGAACAAGCAAGCAAAATACACCTATTGGTGAAAGTCTTAGGATTAATTCCATTGACTTCATAAAGATATCATTTAAGACATCAATTGCTCCTATTGCCTTAGCTTGGCTTTCTTTTTTGATAAGTAGGATAGAAAAACCAACAATCATTGCTCCTACGATTATCTGGAGCATATTAGCTTCTACCATTGGGCTTAGGAAGTTTTTAGGAAAGATATTTACAAGAGTGTCCATAAAGGAAACTTGCTCTCCAACTTCATATTCCAAGTTGGTCGTAGCTATTACTGGAAATATTTTCTTAAATAAATTGGCAAAGCCAAGTCCTATTACTATGGCACAGGATGTGGTTAGGAAATAATAAACTATGGTAAAAATTCCGACTTCTCCGACCTTTTTGATATCTCTCATGGAGACAATTCCTCCAATGATTGAGAAAAATACTATCGGAGTTACTATAAACTTGATTAGATTTAGAAATATATCACCGAATGGTTTGATATACTCATTTAAAATCTCTGCCTTGCTTTGTAAAAGAAGACCTAGGATAACCGCTGAAACCAGGGCGATTAGGATGTTTCTTGTAAGATTGGATTTCTTTTTAGCTTTCTTTTCTGACATATATTCCTCCTTTTTCTTCCTATAAATATATCACAAAGCACAATTACTTTGCAATTAATAAGCGTTTTTTTCTCTTAACTTCCCCTAGATTTCTACTACTCTTAAATCATCATTTAGGTCAAAGAGAAGCCTTATAAAGTTTTTCTTATATCTTACAAATCTCTCCCTTTCCATAAGATCCATCACTTCATCAAAGCTCGCCCACTTACATGCAGCTACTTCTTCTTCCTGAAGACTTACTTCATCTAGATTTATATTTTTCCTTACTAGGTAGAAATCATCGAAGCCGTGTTTGAAGTTGGCTGTAAGGATAGGCCTGATATTTGTAAAATCTAGGCTGATACCTAGTTCTTCTTTAAGCTCTCTAGCTATTGCTTCCTTGCTAGTTTCTCCGGCGCTTGCTGCCCCACCACAAGTGATGTCCCACAAGTTTGCCATAGACTTTGACTTTTGTCTTTTTTGGATGAGGAGATTGCCACAATCATCAAATATCAATAGATGGACGATTAGCCTATAGGTATCATCTGGCATCTGCTCTCCTCTTATGTAAGTCTTTCCTGTCTTTATCCTGTTTTCATCATATAAGTCTAATATTTCCATTTTTCCTCGCAAAAAACCTAGGCCGCTTCTCTTGTGAGAATAAGCCTAGGACATATCTATTTGTCAGCCATTACAGCTGCTGTTATTCTTGGTATTACTTGTTTCTTACGACTTAGGACACCTGGTGCGTTGATGGTACCCTTGTCTGTTATTTCGCCAAACTCCTCTTTTATAGAATCGAAATGTTCACCTACTACAAGAAGCTCACTTCTCTCGTTAAAGATATCTGTAAGGACTAGGACGAAGGTGGATTCGTTTTTGGATTTGATTTTCTTATCCATCAAGTCTTTTAGCTCATCCATAATTGGAAGGAGCTCTTCAGGATTCATAGTCATAACTTGACCAACTCTGAAGTCTTCTCCGCCAATATTGAAGGTCTTTACATCTCCTTCTACCAAATCACTTGCGGACTTTCCCTTTAGGGAAGTTGCTGCCCTAAACATCTTATCGGCAAACTCTTCTGGATTAATATCGGCAATCTTGCTCATCCTATCTAGAATTCTCCTGTCGGTATCTGTTGTTGTTGGAGATCTAAACAAAAGTGTATCGGAAATCATAGCAGCACAAAGAATTCCTGCGATTTCCTTGCTTGGTCTGATTCCACTTTCTAGATACATCTCAGAGATTATGGTTGCGGTAGATCCTACTGGCTCTGCCCTAAAGAATACTGGCCCTGTAGTTAGGATATTGGCTACCCTGTGGTGGTCGATTATCTCTTGGATTTCCGCTTCTTCTATATCGTCGATTGATTGGTTTCTCTCGTTGTGGTCGACTAGGATTAATTTTTTCTTATCAGATGAGATAAGATGGTATCTTGATACAGATCCTACGACTCTTTTGGTTGAGTCCACTACTGGATATGACCTAAATCTTGACTTGGCCATGGCATCTCTTACTGTATCTAGATTATCATCTTCAGTAAAATAAATTAGATTATCTGTAGTCATCACGTGGCTAACTGGAATAGTCATTGGAAGAAGTCTTGCTGTCATGAAGGAATTGTATTCAGTAGATAGGACTGTAACATCATTTTTCCTAGCAAGTTCTACCATATCCTCATTCATCTCTGCCCCATGGGTTAGGATTAGTAGGGCGATTTTCTTATTTAGAATATATTCGTAATAATCATCCCTGTTACCTGAAATGATGATATCTCCTTCTAGGAAAACTTCATCCAAAGTCTCACCATCGTCGTCATTCATGGCAAATACTGTCATCTTTCCATCATAGGCCCTTGGATTTTCTGGAAGGTTTATGATTTTTGCAGCAAGTACGTCAATGATATTGTCGATTGGAGTCTTGCTCCTTCCCAAGATTTTGTCATCCCAAACGTCCATATAGGCACGGGTGATGTTAGAAAGAGAGGCGATTCCTTCGATCTTCCCATTAGCATCGACAACAGAAAGAGAGTTGGCATCCCCTTTTTGGAAGATTTCCCAAGCAGACCTTATGGCAATTGAAGGGTCAATGATATTTCCCTTATCAATGTCTAAGTCTTTGACTTGAAGCTTGATCGATTCCTTAAGCTTTGGTGGTTCTAGACCAAAATAGTCAAGGACAAACTTACTTTCTGGGTTAAGCTTGCCTAGCCTAATTGGAATTGCCTTAACTTCGCCGAGCCTGTTTTTAAGGTCAGCATAGGCTAGGGCGCTCATTATAGAATCTGTGTCTGGATTCTTGTGGCCTGTGATATAAACTACTTCTCTCATAATAACTCCTTTATATAAAATTTACTTTGAGCATCTCGATTTTATATCTGTTGACTTGCAATACTGTAATAGTCATATTGTTAATTTTGACAAAATCACCCTTATTAGGAATCCTAGACAGATTATCAATCACAAAACCTCCAATAGAGTCGTTTTTGATCTCCTCTAGGTTCGTATCAAAATAGTCGTTGAAATCATTTAAGTGGATTGAAGGATTGACCAAATATTCCTTCTCATTTATCTTATAGATTGTCTCGTAGGCAGAGTCGTATTCGTCATCAATCTCTCCTACCAGCTCTTCTACTATATCCTCTATAGTCACAAGCCCGCTTGTTCCGCCATATTCATCGATTACAATAGCAAGGGAGAGGTTCTCCCCCCTCATGGTAGTAAAGAGGTCAAAGATGTGCATATTGTCGTAGACATAATAGGCAGGTCTTATACAATCGATTAGCTTTATGTCATTTTCCTGAACCATATGACTTACTAGATCTTTCATATGAAGGATTCCTAGGATATTGTCAATATTTTTGCCGTAAACTGGAATTCTAGAGTGGTTGGAGCTCTTAAGAAAGGCCTTAAGCTCATCAATAGGAAGGTCTACTGGTATAGCTTCCATATTTGTCCTTGCCGTCATGATATCTGAAACGTCGGAGTTACCGAATTCGAAGACATTATTTATCATTTCACTTTCTTCGTTATTAATCACTCCCTGCTCTTCTGATACATCGACTATGGTCTTTAGGTCTTCTTCTGTTACCCTATCATTATCCACATTCTCGCTTACAAAAAGCTTACTTATGGCACTTGTAATAAGGCCTAGGATAAAGGATAAGGGGGTTAGGATTATATTAAAAAACCTAATAGGCTTAGCAACCTTTAGGGCGAGCCTTTCAGAGTTAGCTGTGGCAATATTTTTGGGAGTTACTTCTCCAAAGATAAGAACAACTATTGTGAGAACAATAGGTGAAATCACAGCTCCCTTTGGACCGAATACATCTGTAAAAAATATGGTCGCTATGGTGGTCGTTACAATATTTACTATATTATTGCCAATAAGAATGGTAGTAAGTACTTTGGTGATATTATCTACTAATTTTTTAAGGATATGGGAGTTTTTAACTCCGTTTTTTTCCATTTGTCTGATTTTAAATGTATTAATACTTGTAAGGGCTGTTTCTGATGAGGAGAAAAATGCCGAAAACATTACTCCCAAAATTATGAGAATCAGCTGAATTATATTGATAGTCGTCAAAACGTCCTCCTTCTTATATTATAAGATAGATTTTAATAAATTAAAAGGGGAAAATATGAATTTATCGGATTTAAGTATATAATAAATGTGTATCATAAATAAGGGAGGAAAAAATGGCAGAAAATTCATTTTTCGAAAAAGCTTTTAAACTAAAAAAGCATGGTACAGACACTAGAACAGAAATAATGGCAGGCATCACTACATTTATGACCATGTCATATATTCTAGCGGTAAATCCTCAGATTCTTTCAGAATCCGGTATGGATTACGGGGCAGTTTTCACAGGCACTATCATCGCAAGCGTGATAGCAATGCTATTTATGGCTTTTTATGCAAATCTTCCATTTGGTCTATCAGCTGGTATGGGGCTTAATGCTTTCTTCACCTATACAGTAGTCGGTCAAATGGGTCACTCTTGGGAATTCGCCCTCACCGCAGTATTTTTAGAAGGAATTATTTTTATGTTACTGTCCTTAGTGGGAGTAAGAGAGGCGATTTTCAACTCAATTCCAACAACCCTAAAGAAAGCAGTTTCAGTAGGTATAGGCTTATTTATAGCTGAAATTGGTCTATTAAATGCAAACATCATCATTAAGGCAGAACCAGCCCTAGCTCTTGGAAACCTAAAGAGTCTTGAAGCCCTAGTATTTTTCTTTGCCCTAATAGTGATGATCGTTCTAACAGCTAGAGGAGTAAAGGGAGCCCTACTTTGGGGAATACTGGTATCAACCGTCCTATCACTAATCCTCGGCGTAACACATTTACCAGATGCAAATATCGTAAGTCTACCACCATCAATCGCACCTGTTGCCTTTAAATTAGACTTTTCTAATATCTTCTCTTTGGAGATGTTTTCAGTCTTATTCTCATTTTTATTCGTAGATATCTTTGATACCCTAGGAACCCTAACAGGTGTTGCAACCAAGGCAAAAATGCTCGATGAAAATGGCAACCTACCAGAAGCAAGCAAGGCCCTAATGGCAGACGCAGTCGGCACAACAGCAGGCGCCCTACTTGGAACATCTACAATCACAACCTTCGTAGAATCTTCATCAGGTGTAGCCGAAGGCGGAAGAACTGGTCTAACAGCACTTGCAACAGCAGGATGCTTTGTAATAGCAGCATTCTTCTTCCCAATATTTTCAATAATACCTGCAGCAGCCACATCAGCAGCCCTAGTAACAGTAGGACTCTTCATGCTATCAACTGTTGTGGAAATCAACTTTGAAGACATCACAGAATCTTTCCCAGCCTTCATGACAATCCTCATGATGCCACTAGCTTATTCAATAGCAGAAGGTATAGCCTTTGGAATGATGAGCTTTGCAGCCATCAAACTTTTGACAGGCAAGGGCAAGGAAGTAAGTTGGGTAATTTATCTTTTAGCAATAATTTTCTTAGTGAGGTACATTATTTAAAAAATTTACTTGACAAAGTGCTAATGTTATAATATGATAAAGCCAACATAAATCTTAGATAGAAGTAGTAGCAAACAATTAAGCCAACAGAAAGTTAATGGTTGATGAGAATTGCAAGGTACAATTATTTGTGAATGGGTCTATCGGATCAAAGGTGAAATTACAGTAGCCGGCGGGTGTTTCTCACCTTACAGGGATAGGATATGAAAGTATCTAAAGAGGTCTATTAATGATAGACAAATGAGGATGGCACCGTGGGCACTAGCTCGCTCCTAATATTAGGAGCGGGCTTTTTTTATACCAAAGCACCAAGAAAGGAAATAAAAATGCAAACAAACACAATACAAACCAGAAACTTAACAGTATCAGCAATCTTCATGGCCCTAGGACTAGTCCTCCACTTTATGGTCCCAGGCATATTTTTCGGAGTAAAACCAGACTTCCTACTCTCAATGATGTTTATCTCGCTTATGATAGTGGGAGATGTTAAAGAAGCCTTATTAATAGGGGTAGCAGGAGGCATCATGAGCGCCCTCACAACAGGTTTTCCAGGCGGCCAAATTCCAAACTTCATTGAAAAAATAATCACATCCCTAGTAGTATTTTACATGATCAAAGCCATGGGCAAAAACTTCTCAATCTCAAAGGTAATCCTAATCTTTGCCCTAGGCACAATAGTTTCAGGCACCCTATTTTTGACAATCGCCCTAACCATAACAAACCAACTAAACTTATTCATCCCATCTTACCCAGCAGTCCTAGTAGCCATGGCCATAAACGCCATCCTTGGAATCTTTTTATACCAAGCAACACAAAGGATGAATCTTTTAAGATAAAAAATATAAGAACTT
>QWCQ01000920.1_pt1 | contig 13742 bp, 8 predicted proteins | sample 1972701 | NCBI WGS metagenome assembly QWCQ01 (sample SAMN09866704, study PRJNA288562) | Human gut metagenome isolate pre4_stool, whole genome shotgun sequencing...
ACCCGGGACCTACCGGTTATGAGCCGGGCGCTCTAACCAACTGAGCTAAAGGCCCTCACCATTGGCGGAGAAAGAGGGATTTGAACCCTCGCGACCCTATCGGGACCTACTCCCTTAGCAGGGGAGCCTCTTCAGCCACTTGAGTATTTCTCCAAATCGAAGGTCACTCTTTAGCAACTTACTTTATTTATTCTAACGGACCAGTTGATTTTTGTCAACTATTTTTTACAAAAAATTTAAAAAGTTTTTAAAGACTAACTTCCCATGGAAATTTCTTTATATATTATCTCATATATTTTTTAAAATTAAAGTTTAATTTGTATTGACAATAATCTTAAATGTAATATAATGAATATATGAACAAGTATCGAATTATATTTTTTGAGAGGTTATTATGAGTAAATATATTTTTCATTTAAGGGGACTTACTTGTGCTAATTGTGCAGGTAAAATTGAAGAGGCACTAAAAAAAATGCCTGATATGGAAAAATTACACTACGATTTTTTAAATGATGAATTAATTTTAGAATCTGAAAAAGAATCCAAGGATTTAAAAATTGAAATTCAAGAAGTAGTTGATTCCATTGAAGATGGTGTAATTGTAACTGAAGAAATAGGTGAAGAGATAGAGGAAGAAGAAGAGGAAGAAAATTTTTCCATTTATAAATGTATTTTTGTTTTCCTAGGATTAATATTTTTACATTTTATAAAATTAGATGAAAAAATTTCTCTTATTTCTTACCTTATTTTGTATGTAATTATTGGCTACGATATAGTTAAGCCTTCTATTTTAAAAATAACAAAGGGAAATTTTATGGATGAAAAATTTCTCATGACTGTGGCATCTCTTGCAGCCATAATTGCTGGAGAATATGCTGAAGCTGTTGCTGTTATGTTATTTTATACAGTAGGAGAAATTATTCAAGACAAGGCTGTTGATAGTTCCAAAAATTCAATTAAAGAGGCTTTAAAATTAAAACCGGAATTTGCAAATTTAAAAAAAGCTGATACAGTAAAAAAAGTTGATCCTGCAGAAGTTTCTGTGGGTGAAATTATTGTAATTAAGCCTGGAGAAAAAGTGCCACTTGATGGAAAAATAATTAAGGGTTCATCAAATCTTGACACTTCAAATATTTCTGGTGAATTTGCACCAATTTCTCTTGAAGTTGGAGATGAAATAACTTCTGGTTTTGTAAATTTAGATTCATCTTTAGAAGTTGAAGTTACAAAAGAATATAAAGAGGGAACTATTGCAAAAATAATAGATATGGTTAAAAACGCTAGTAGTAGCAAGGCAAAAGTTGAAAAATTCATCACAAGATTTGCAAAAATTTACACACCTATTGTCATAGGACTTGCAGTCTTACTTTTCCTAGTTTTAAATTTTGCAAGTTCACTAACTTTTAAAGAATCAATTTATAGGGCTGCCATATTTTTAGTAATATCTTGTCCTTGTGCTTTGGCAATTTCTGTTCCCTTGACAATTTTTGCTGGAATAGGTTCACTTTCTAGAAGATCAATTTTTGTAAAGGGTGGAAATTCTATTGAAGCTCTAACTGATATAGAGGGGATTGCCTTTGATAAGACTGGTACAGTTACCAATGGAGAATTTACAATTGCAGAAGTTGAAGAAATAAAAGCTTCCAAAGATGAGATCTTAGAAATTGCTTCTGTTGGAGAAATGTATTCAACACATCCAATTGGAAAGGCAATTGTAAAAAGTTTTGAAACGAAAAAAATTCCACAAGATTTAAAGAATTTTGGTGGAAAGGGAATTGAATTTGAATTAGATGGAAAAACTTATCTTGTTGGAAATAAAAAATTAATGGATGATTTTTCTTTAAAACTTGAAAATGAATCAAATTCTAATTATGTAGATGTATTTGTTGCAGATAAGAAGGAAATATTAGGAATAATTAAATTAAAAGATGAGATAAAAGATGGTGTCAAAGAAAGTGTAATTAATCTTCACAATAGGGGAATTAAGACTTATATGTTTTCTGGTGATAAAGAAAATGTAGTTAAGGAAATAGCAAGTGAAGTTGGAATAGATTATTACAAGGGCTCACTTCTTCCTGATGATAAAGTTAGAGAAATTAAAAAAATTGAAAAAAATAAAAAAATTGCCTTTGTAGGAGATGGAACTAATGACGCACCTTCTCTTGCAAGTGCTTATCTTGGTATAAGTATGGGCAGTGGATCCGATATAGCAATAGAAACTTCTGATATAGTTTTATTAAAAAATGATATCTCTTCTGTTGTAAGAGGAATTGACATTGCAAAGAAAGTTAAGAAGATTGCTTATCAAAATATATTTATAGCCCTATTTTTAAAAGTTCTCGTTTTAATTTTTGGAGCAGTTGGATATGTATCTATGCCTCTTGCTGTTTTTGCAGATGTAGGAGTTGCCTTAATTTGTATAGTAAATTCTCTTAGAGTTTTTAGGGAAGAATAAAACATAGTAAAATGCTATGAATTATTAGTTTTAATGAATAGTTTAAAAGTTATAAAATAAATTTTTTAAAAATTTTAAAAGTTAAAAGCCTTCTAAAAGCTCATTAATTTGAGAAAATTAATATAAAGTCACAATAAAATAAAAATTTAATCATAAAAAAAGAACAATAATGATTGAAAATTTAAAATTATTATGTTACTATTATGACAGAACATTATGAATATAAAAATTCATAAATTTTGGTATAATTTTATGGAGGTAAATAAAATGGCATATGTAATTAATGATTCTTGCATCGCTTGTGGTGCATGTCAACCAGAATGTCCTGTTGGATGTATTTCTGAAGGAGATATTTATTCAATTGACGAAGCTCAATGTATCGATTGTGGTAGCTGTGCAGCTGTTTGTCCAGTTGGAGCTCCAAATCCTGAAGACTAATTACTTAAAAAAAAGATAGGTTATGGGCCTATCTTTTTTTATTTTTAAAATTAAATTTAAATTGTAAGAGGAGAATTAACTTTCTCTTTTTTTTTATTGAAAAAACTTTAAAAGAATTTAAATATTTCACTAAAAAACACAAAAGTGGTTTATAATAGAGGAAGACGAAATGTTAAGAAATGTTTAATATTTTTATAATAAATATCAAACTTTATTTAAAAAATATATTGATTAAGTGCTTCTAAAGTGCAATAATTATTTTTCAATAATTTTAATAAAAATTATCTTAATTCAAATAAATTATTAAAAAGGTTTTAAAAATAAATTATACTTATTTATTTTTTATTTTGAAAGGAGAAGTAGAGTATGCTAATTCATATGGGATTAGATGTTGGTTCTACAACAGTTAAACTTGTAATATTAGATGAAAAATTGAATATTTTGTATAAAACTTACAGAAGACATTTTTCAGATGTTAGAAAAACTGTAAAAGATGTAATAAATGAAGTTTATGATGATTTTAAATATGATACAGTTACTGTAAACGTAACTGGAAGTGGTGGATTATCAGTTCATAAATTCCTTGATATTGATTTTATTCAAGAAGTTGTGGCAGGTAGAGAGGCAATATCATGTTTTATTCCAAAGACTGATGTTGCCATTGAGCTTGGTGGAGAAGACTCTAAAATAACTTATTTAAAAGGTTCTGTTGAACAAAGAATGAATAGCATTTGTGCTGGAGGAACTGGAGCCTTTATTGATCAAATGGCATCTCTTCTTCAAACTGATGCATCAGGCTTAAATGAAATGGCAAATAATTATAAAAAATTATATCCAATTGCATCTCGTTGTGGCGTATTTGCAAAAACCGATGTCCAAGCTTTAATAAATCAAGGCGCAAGTAAATCAGATATAGCTATTTCTGTTTTTCAATCAGTTGTAAATCAAACTATTTCAAATCTTGCTTGTGGTAGACCTATTAGGGGAAATGTTGCCTTTTTAGGTGGACCTCTACACTTCTTGCCAATGTTAAAGGAAAGATTTGTTGAAACTTTAGATTTAAGTGAAGATGAAATAATTTCTCCAGAAAATTCACAAATTTTTGTTGCACTTGGAGCGGCACTTTCAAGTTTTGATTCAAAACCAATCTCTTTTGTTGAACTTTTTAATAGGGTCAACAATAAGGCAGATATAAATATAAAAGAAAGTACAGTAATGCCGCCACTTTTTACAAGTGATGAAGAAGTTTTAGAATTTCGTGAAAGACATAAGACGAAGTCCTTAAAAAAACTTGATTTAAAAACTTATGAGGGACCAATTTATTTGGGCATTGACTCAGGTTCAACTACATCAAAACTTGTTGCAATTTCTGATAAAAATGAACTTTTATATAGTTTCTACGGCTCAAATAAGGGAAACCCACTTGACATTGCCATAGAAAATCTAAAAGAAATTTATAAGGAAAAAAATGAAAAAGCATATTTTGCAGGCTGTGGTACAACTGGTTATGGTGAAGAATTTTTAAAAGCAGCTCTAAATTTAGATTTTGGAGAAGTAGAAACTATAGCACATTTTACTGCTGCAAAATATTTTGATCCAGAAGTTGATTTTATTTTAGACATTGGTGGACAAGACATGAAGTCCATGAAAATAAAAAATGGTGTAATAGAATCTATTTTATTAAATGAAGCTTGCTCTGCTGGCTGTGGTTCTTTTCTTGAAACTTTTGCCCATTCAGTAAGTATGACTGCAGAAGAATTTTCAAAGGAAGCCACATTATCAAGAGAGCCAGTGGATTTAGGTTCACGCTGCACAGTTTTTATGAACTCAAATGTAAAACAAGCACAAAAAGAAGGTGCATCAGTTCCAGATATTTCTGCAGGACTTGCCTATTCTGTAATTAGAAATGCAATACAAAAGGTAATAAAAGTTAGAGATCCAAAGGAATTAGGCGAACACATAGTAGTTCAAGGCGGAACATTTTTGTCTGATGCAGTTTTAAGGGCCTTTGAAAATTTAACTGGTGTTGATGTAACAAGACCAGATATTGCAGGACTTATGGGCGCCCTTGGCATGGCACTAATCTCTAAAGAAAAATCCACAGGTAAATCTAATTTAATTTCTGAAGAAGAATTAGAAAAATTTGAATACAAATCAATTTCTACAAATTGTAGACAATGTACAAATAATTGTGCCCTTTCTGTAAATATATTTCCAAATGGAAAGAGATATATAACAGGAAATAGATGTGAAAAGGGAGCAGGACGAGTAAGAAATAAGGAAGATGAACTTCCAAATATGTATCGCTATAAATATGAAAGAGTCTTTGACTATAAATCTCTTCCAGAAAAAGAAGCAAAACGTGGTCTAGTTGGTATTCCTAGAGTTTTAAATATCTATGAAAATTATCCCTTCTGGCACACATTTTTAACAGAACTTGGCTATTCTGTAGTCCTTTCAAGTAAATCATCAAGAGAAATTTATGAGAAGGGCATAGAAACTATTACTAGTGAAACTGCCTGCTATCCTGCCAAAATTTCTCATGGTCATATAGAAGATTTAATAGAAAAGGGAATAGATTTTATATTTTACCCAGCTGTATTTTATGAAGAAAAGCAATTTAAAAATGCCGATAACACTTTAAATTGCCCTGTAGTTGCAGGTTATTCTGAAGTAATAAAAAATAATGTCGATGCAATAATTGATGGCAAAGTAAAATTCATGAATCCTTTTATATCCTTTGACGACAGAAAAAAACTTGAAAAGAGACTTTCTGAAGTCTTTAACTTTATTCCAAAGGATGAAGTAAAAAAAGCTGTGCGAGCAGCTTATGAAGAACAAGATAGATATAGGCTTGACCTTTTAAATGAAGGTAATAGAATTTTAGAAGAAGTTAATAAGAAAAATCAGAGGGCAATAGTTTTATCAGGTAGACCTTATCATATTGACCCAGAAATAAATCATGGCATCCCTGAACTTATTACAAGCCTTGGACTTGCTGTAATTTCTGAAGATGGAATTGCAAGAAATGTTGAAATTGATTCAAAATTAAGAGTTCTAGATCAATGGAATTATCACTCTAGACTTTATAGAGCGGCAAAATTTGTTGGTGAACATGAAAATTTAGAGCTTGTTCAACTTAACTCCTTTGGCTGTGGAATTGATGCAGTTACAACAGACCAAGTACAACATATTTTAGAGGCCTATAATAAAATTTATACAGTTTTAAAAATTGATGAAGTTTCAAATTTAGGCGCCATAAAAATTAGAATTAGATCCTTAATTGAAGCAGCAGAAAAAAGAGAATTTGAAAAAATTGACGCAGAATTAGAAGGACTTTTAGATGATGATCCAGTAATGTTTACAAAGGAAATGAAGGAAGATTATACAATTTTAATGCCACAGATGGCTCCACTTCACTTTAGTATTTTTGAACCAATTTTAAGACAAGAGGGAATAAATATTGAACTTCTAGAAGATTCTGGTCACAAAGTTGTAAATGAAGGATTAAAATATGTAAATAACGATGCTTGTTATCCATCAATTTTTGTAGTTGGACAATTTATAGATGCAGTAAAATCTGGAAAATATGACACAAATCGCTTGGCACTTCTTATGAGTCAAACTGGTGGAGCTTGCAGAGCTTCTAACTATGTTGGATTTATTAGAAAGGCCCTAAAGGATGCAGGCTATGGTCATGTGCCAGTAATTGGTTTATCCTTCCAAGGAATTGAAAAGCACACAGGTTTTGAATTTGATAAAAAACAATTGGTAAGGCTTGGCAGAAAATTAATTCAAGGAATGCTTTATGCCGATCTTATTATGAGACTTACTCAAGCAACAAGACCTTACGAAGTTATAAAGGGTTCAGCAAATATTTTACGTGACAGATGGATTGACATTACTACATCAGAAAATTTAAATTACAGCAAAAAAACTTTTATATCCAATATAAATAAAATGATTGGAGAATTTAATAGACTTGAAATAACAAATGAAAAGAAGCCAAAAGTTGGAATTGTTGGAGAAATTTTAGTTAAGTATGATCCAGCTGCCAATAATCATGTGGCAGAACTTCTTGAAAAAGAAGGAGCTGAAGTTGTAATACCAGATCTTACAGATTTTATGATGTATTCCTTTAAAAATGCAAGGGCAAAGGCTGAGAAACTTTCTAAATCAAGACTTACAGCTTTTATTTGTGAAATGGGAATTTCTTACATTGAATCCTATAGAAAATATATTAGAATGGCTCTTGAAGCTACAAGATTTATTGTTCCAGAAAAAATTGAAGATATTATTGAATATGCAGAAAAATATGTAGACCTTGGCAATCAATATGGAGAAGGTTGGCTTTTAACTGGCGAAATGGTAGAACTAATTGAGTCAGGGGTAGAAAATATTGTCTGCGTACAACCTTTTGGATGCCTTCCAAATCATATAACAGGCAAGGGTGTAATAAAGGCAATAAGAAATTCCTACGATAGAGCAAATATTATTCCAATAGATTATGATGCTTCAGCTTCTGAAGTAAATCAATTTAACAGAATAAAATTAATGCTTTCACAAGCAAAGAGAAATATGGAAGAAGGAGAAAACAAATACAATAGAGGCTACTTAAAAAAGGCAGCAAGTTTAAAACACTAAGTTTTTAAATTGATAAAAGTAAAAAAAGACAAAAAATTTCCCCTCAGAGATGAGGGGATTTTTTATGACTTTTTGATTTTAAAATTTCTTAAAAATATTTTTAAAAGTTTCATCTTGCAATAAATTATTTGTTCTATCTTTCTTTTCTATTTCGTCATTGTAAACTTGGATGTCCTTTTGTACCCTATAATCTTCTCCCTTTAGTGCAGCTTCAAAGGAGTCTTTTGCTTCTTGCATTTTCACTTGGAAATCATTTAATTCAACAATAAGTTTTTTGGCGGAATCTTCATTTTTAGTTATAATAGATTCTTTAAGACCTGGTAAAATTTCTAAAGCTTTTTCGCTTGCCTTTAAAGTATAATTGTGAGAATTTTTAAATTTTTCTGGCACATTTGTGTTTTTAATTTTATCAACAATATTTCTAATTTCTGAATTTGCTCTTTCGTAGGCAGCATTTAAATCTTGGTCTGAAAGATTTGCTGCATTTTCAAAAAAGCTAGATTTTAAAGTTGCAATAGACTTAGTTAAATCATTTTGCAAATTTTTAATTTCTTTTACATATATTTCTTCGTCAGCTTTTAAATTTAAAGAAGTCTTTGTTGTGTCATTAATAATAACTTTAAAATTTTCCTTATCCCATTTAACTTCTGCTTTTAAATTTTCAGCAACAAATCTTAGGGGAACAAAAGTACGATTGTCTTTTATAAGAGCAGGAGTATCAAGTTCAACATCGCTACCCTTTACTTTTGCAGTTTTTGAATCAATTTTTAATTCGATTTGAGTGTCTTTTCCCTTAACACTTACAAGCCTTTCATTATTATCCCATGAAACCTCATATCCTAAAGTTTCTGAAATAAATCTTATTGGCACAAGAGTTCTGTTATCTTTTATAAAAGGAGCAACATCAGATTTAATTATTTTTCCATTGTATTGAATTTCTGGACTTTTAGCTGCAATTGCATTTGAACTTATAAAAGTTAATAAGATAAGTGAAAATAAAATTGCTTTTACTTTTTTCATTTTTATATTCCTCCTTTATTTACTATTAAGTGAAGATGTATAAGAATTTGGGTCAAATTGCTTTTCAATATAAATCAAGTTAGAATCTTTGTCGCCTTGTAGCTCAATAAAAGATCCATCTCTTTCAGTAGGAGAAACTTCGCCCTTTTCATCATCCTTATAAAAAACTATATATTCCTTATTTGGACTTAAAGTTTTTGGAAAACTTATTTCAATTTGTGAAAGGTCGCCCTTATAATCTTTTAAGAAAGATGTATTCATACCTTCAGCTGTTGAAGTTGAAACTCTAATTCTTGAAATATAGTCAGAATTTTTAATTAATTCATTTACAGCTTCCTTATCAAAATTTGATGTAGCAATTTCTTCTTCGCTGGCTTCTTTTTCTACTGCAGCAGAAGAAACTTTTGCATTGTTACTTTTTTCACTTTTAGCACTTTTTTTGCCGCATCCCACTAAGCTAAGTGCTAAAGATAAAGATATTAAAACAATAAATATTTTTTTCATACAATACCTCCAATTTTCTTCATTATATCATAAATAAGATGAAGAATAATTATATAATTTTAAATTAAGTACAATATGATATAATAAAAAGGGTGATAGAATGCCAAAAGATGTGCTATTTATTTTAAATAAATTAAATGAAGAAGGATACGAAGCATACATTGTAGGTGGATGTGTGAGAGATAAACTTCTAGGTCTTATTCCTCACGATTATGACATCACAACTTCTGCAGAGCCTCATGAAATCAAAAGAGTTTTTAAAGATTTTAAAACTATTTTAATTGGTGAAGAATTTGGTACAATTGGCATTCTTATAGATGAAACTCTTTACGAAGTTACTACTTTTAGAATTGATGGCAAGTATAAAAATTTTAGAAAGCCAGAAAATGTAATTTTTTCAAAAAGTTTAAGAGAAGATTTAAAAAGACGTGACTTTACAATAAATGCCATGGCAATGGATTCTAAGGGGGAACTTTATGATCCCTTTGGCGGAAAAAATGATTTAGAGGAAAAAATTTTAAGGGCTGTTGGTAACCCCAATGAAAGAATAAAAGAAGACGCCATAAGGATTTTAAGGGCAATAAGGTTTGCAGGAAGGTTAAATTTATACATTGACGATGACCTTTTTGATGCCATATCTTTTGAAAGAAATCTTCTTAAAAAAATTTCTCCTGAGAGAATTTTTGATGAATTTTCTAAGATGATTACATCAGATCGACCTTCTTATTATCTTTTACTTATGGAAGAGACAGGAGTTCTCGATGTAATTTTTCCTGAATTAAAAAGGACAGTAGGATTTTCACAATTTTCTCCCTACCACGACAAAACACTCTTTGACCACTTAATTTGTGTAATGGATGAAGTAAAGCCAGATTTAGCTCTTAGACTTGCTGCACTTTTTCATGACATATCAAAAGTTGATACATTATCCATTGGAGAAGATGGAAGGGGACACTTTTACGGTCACGAAATTTTAGGGGCAGATTTAGTTTCTGAAATTTTAAAAAGACTTAGGGTTTCTAATAAAATTATAGAAAAAGTTAAAATTTTAATTTTAGACCACATGAAGGTCCATAGCGAAATGACAGATAAGGCACTGAGAAGGCAAATAAAAAGAGTGGGAAGAGAAAATGTATTAGATCTCTACGACTTACTTATAGCCGACTGCAAGTGCACAAGAATAGATCGCGATGCAAGCTTTATTATAAATAGGAAAAATAGGGTAAAAGAATTATTAGACGAAAAAGAGATGAAAACTGAAAAGTTTTTAGAAATAGATGGAAATGACATAAAAGCTTTGGGTTTTAATGAGGGAAAGATTATTGGAAAAATTTTAAAAGATCTTGAAAATTTAGTTTTAGATGACCCAGAGAAAAACAAAAAAGATTACTTACTAGAATATATAAATAAAAATTACAGGTGATAAAATGACAAGATTATTTGGAACAGATGGAGTTCGTGGCATTGCCAATCAAAAATTAACTCCAAAATTATGTTACGATATTGGAAGAGCAGCAGCTTTTGTCCTTACAAAAAATAAAAAGGGAAAAGTTTTAGTTGGAAGAGATACAAGACTTTCAGGAGATTTGGTAGAATCTTCTCTAATTGCAGGTTTTATGAGCATTGGTCTTGATGTAGATGTGGCTGGAGTAATTCCTACACCAGGAGTTGCATACTTAACAAGAACTGGAGACTACCTTTGTGGAGTTTCAATTTCTGCATCACACAATCCCTTTGAATATAATGGCATAAAATTTTTCTCAAGTGAGGGACTTAAACTTGACGACAAGGTTGAAGATGACATTGAAGAAAAAGTTCTTTCCACTACAAAAATTTATAAAGATGTAATAGGTGATGAACTTGGAAGAGTAAATAGATCCAATAAGTTCACTGAAAAATATATTTCTTACTTAAAGGGTTTAACTGATGAGAGATTTGATGGTCTTGAAGTTGCAATCGATGCAGGTAATGGAGCTCAATCCTTTATTGCTGAAGAAGTTTTAAAGTCCTATGGGGCAAGTGTAAAAATTATAAATAATGGGCCAAATGGCAAAAATATAAATGACAATTGTGGTTCCACAAATCCAAAATTAATTGAAGAACTTGTAAAAAAAGAGAAATCAGATATTGGCATGAGTTTTGACGGTGATGCTGATAGAATTATTGCCGTTGACGAAGAGGGAAAAGTTGTAGATGGCGATCACATCTTGGCAATTGCTGCAACTTATTTAAAAGAAAATAATAAACTTAAAAATAATGCAGCTGTTGGTACTATTATGTCAAATATGGGGCTAAAAAAATATCTTGAAACAATAGATGTTGATTTTATAGAAACAAAAGTTGGAGATAGGTATATTTTGGAAAAGATGTTAAAGGATGATTATGTAATTGGGGCAGAACAATCTGGACATGTAATTTTCCTTGACTACAATACTACTGGAGATGGACTTGCAACAGGAATACATCTCTTAGAAATTATGAAAAAAACTGGCAAAAAATTGTCAGAATTAAATGGTCTAATGAAGGATTATCCTCAAGTTTTAAAAAATGCAAGGGTTCGCGATGATTTAAAAAATAGATATGATGAATTTCCTGATGTAATAAAGGCAATAAAGGAAGTTGAAGAAGCTTATCACGGAAGGGGAAGAGTTGTAATTAGACCTTCTGGAACAGAGGCTCTTGTACGCGTAATGATTGAGGGCGAGGATATTAATAAACTTTCACAAGACGCTGATAAATTAGTAAAAATTATTGAAGATAAATTGAATTAGGAGCATATAATGTACAAAATAATATCGGACACAAGTTGTGATTTATCAAAAGAAGAAATAAAAGAATTGGGAATTGAATATGTTCCCTTTAAAATTTCCATTGATGGCGTTGAGTATGAAGATGATGACAATTTAAATATGGAAGAATATTTGGACAAAATGGAAAAGACAGAAAATGCAATAAAGACAGCTTGTCCATCACCCTATGATTATTTAAAAATTATTGAAGAAAATTCCGACAAGGATCTTTATCTTCTTACAATTTCCTCAAAATTATCTGGCTCTTATAATTCTGCCAAAATTGCAGAACAGGAAGCAAGGGAAAGGTTTAAGGACATAAAAATTCATGTAATTGATACAAAGGCAGCCTCAGCAGGACACACAAGAGTTGTTTTAAAACTTTTAGATTTAGTTAAGGATAAAAGTTTTGAAGAAGTTGTGCCTGCCATCGAAAGTGAAGTCAACAATTCTACAACTATGTTTGTACTTGAAAGCATGAAAAATTTAATAAAAAACGGAAGAATAAAAAAGTCTGCTGGCCTCATTGCCAATGTCTTAAATATTAGACCTATTATGATTTCTAAGGATGGAGATATTGAACTATTTGAAATCAATCGAGGTATAAAAAAATCTCTTGATAAGATGATTAAGGCAATTGGAAGTGAATGCAAAGCAGGCGCCCCAAATCTTATTACAATTTCCTATGTCAAAAACAAAGAGCGTGCAGAGCAAATTAAAGATAAAATTGAAGAACTATACCAAGGTGCAATAGTTCACGTGAGACATACTAATGGTCTTTCCTCTGGATACGCAGACATTGGAGGTATTGTCATAGGTTTTTGAGGTGAATTATGAGAAGAAGCGAAAATGAAAAAAGTTTTGAAGAAAAAATTAATACTGCTTTTAGAGAAGAAAATTTTAAAGAAATAGGCGATTTAATAGGCGAGGGGATTGATACTGCTATTGATGTCACTAAGTCCTCTCTTAACAAATTTATAAATAAAAACAAGAGAAATTTGCCCTATAGTGTGCAAAATGACGACAGAATAATAAACCAAAACCCAAAAACTGTTAAAAGAGTGAAGACTTGGGGCTTTGTCGCAAAAGTCTCAATAGTGGGACATCTTTTTGCTTTATTTGGTTTTCTCATGGATATGTTTGATACTTACGGGTCTGTAAGAGAAGATCTCCCAGCTTTAATTTTCTGGGTAATACCAGCCCTTATAATTTCTTTTTATGCAAATTACAGAGTAAAAAAAGCTAAAGACCAAATAATTAGGTTTAGAAAGTACAATCGTGAAATTGGAAATAATACAGTAATTCCAACAGCAGACCTTGCTGCAATAACTGCAAAGCCTATAGATTTTACAATAAATGATATCTTAAACATGATTGAAAAGGACTATTACAGACAAGCTCGAATTGTGGAAAATGGCGAACTTTTTATACTAGATTCAAAAACTTATAAGCTCTACAAGGAAGAAATGCTTCGCGATCCCAAAGAAAGGTATGAGGAGCTTGAAGAAAAGGAAAATAATGCTCTTGTAGAAGATTATTTATCTAAGGCCAAAAAAGATGTCACAACTTTAACAGAAATGCTTCCAAAACTTAAAGAGCCAATGAAGGGAAAAATTACTGAATTTTTACAAATAGTTGGAAAAATTTTTGAACTTTTAAAGGAAAATCCAAATACAGCAAAGGATTTAGATAAGGTCATAAATTTTTACTTGCCAACCACAGTAAAACTCATGGATAATTACATCCAGCTTAGTGAAAAACCAACAGATTCAGTAAAATCATCTTTAAAATCTATGGAGCAAACTATGGATTTAGTAAATGATGGATTTATGAAAATGTTAGATAATATTTACCAAGAAAAAATCATGGACCTTTCAAGTGACATGAGCGTT
>QWCQ01000921.1_pt1 | contig 13720 bp, 7 predicted proteins | sample 1972701 | NCBI WGS metagenome assembly QWCQ01 (sample SAMN09866704, study PRJNA288562) | Human gut metagenome isolate pre4_stool, whole genome shotgun sequencing...
GATCGACACAATCGCCGCAGGTGACACTTTTTGCGGTGCATTGGCGGTCGTTTGTGCAAAAAAAGAAATAGACCGGGAAGCACTCAACTTTGCCAACACTGCGGCAGCCATTGCAGTCACACGCTCGGGTGCACAACCGTCTATTCCCACTCTCGATGAAGTGAAGCACTTCATGCTTGAAAAAGAATTAGCCTTATCGTTCAACTTTTAAATTTAATGAACCATGAAAACCTATTTGAAACGACTACTCATCCCTATTTTATCGGGCTTGATAGTATGCAGCTTTTATAGTTGTGATAGCGACGATGAACACACCGCTACTCCCATAGCCCCCATTCTAAAGGAAATAAAATTTCCTTCGGAAAATGACATCATCCCCGGTCAGGTTGCGCAAATCAACGGACTCGGTTTTGCAAAAGAAGATATAGTCTATTTAAGTAACGCTGACAACCAGAAAGAAAAGGTAGAAGTCACGGAGATTACAGACAGTTACCTGAAGTTTATCGTCCCGGTAGAAGCAGGCGGCGAGTATACCGTAACAATTGAAAGAGCAGGGAAACAGACCGTTTTAAACGGAACTTTCAAAGTGCCTTTCGTTGTTCCGATCATTGATATCGTTCTCCCTTCAGGTAATGTACAGCCCAAGAGTAAAGTCGAGATTCAGGGAAAAGGATTTGAAGCAGGGGACGTCGCCGTATTATATGCTTCTTTCTACCCGACAGGCGTCGAATACAATCTGCCATTAACTCTTAATGAAGAAGGAGTAGAATTTACACTTCCGGAAGGATTATACGGGGTAAACTCTATTATGATTATCAGGGGAGAACGGAAAAGTAATCTTGGAACAATCACTATCGAAACGAATGTTGGCGACAAACTCGGAGGAGGTGTTGTATTCTGGGTGGACGCTGCAAAGGCACACGGATATATCGTAAACATGAGTAACATCGGTACGGGAACAGAACAATTCGGTCCGGAGGTAAATCCGTCGGACGCGGCCGGAACGAGTCAAAACATGGGAAGCGGTTATACAAACACTCAAAATATAGTCAAAAAGTTTAATGCATTGCAGAGTGCGAACAACTGGCCCGAGTGGCAAGGAGTCAAAATTGCCGCCCAACTTTGTCTGGACAACAGTGTCACTGAAGGAAATGCCGTATATGCCGACTGGTTCCTCCCTTCCAGAGAAGAACTGATCGAAGTATTCAAAGTTAAAAGTTTATTAGCTGAGAAAGGAGTCAATATTCCGGCAAACAATTACTGGACTTCAAGTGAAGGCGACGGGGAAGCCGGCTGGTCTGCCTATTATGTGAACTTCTACGAAGAGACTAATATCGTTTCTGAAATCTGCTCAAAAAGCGGTTGGAAAATTGGTGTTCTTCCTATCCGGGCCTATTAACTAACAATCCTATAAAATAAGCGTCATGAAAAAACACATTATATTATTTATAGCCATCTTTTTTGCCAGTGTATTACATGCACAGACAATCAACATTAGAGGAACCGTTACCGACACGAGTAATGAAACATTGCCAGGTGTATCTATAACCATAAAAGGTACTCAAACAGGAACAGTAAGTGATGCAAACGGCAACTACAGCATCAGGGCCCAAAGAGGAAATGTTCTGGAGTTTACTTTCGTGGGTATGGTAAAACAATCTGTTACCGTAGGAAAGCAAAATGTCATTAATATACAAATGGCAGCAGACGCCATTAATCTGGACGAAGTAGTGGCAATCGGGTATGGTATTGCCAAAAAGAGCGATTTAACGGGTGCCGTTGCCTCTATCAAATCAGAAAATCTTACTAACTCCAAAGTAGGAACAGTGACAACTGCCCTGCAAGGACTTGCCGCCGGCGTGCAAGTCACTACCGGCTCCGTAAAACCGGGTGGAGATGCTTCTGTCGTTATTCGTGGAGTAGGTTCGCTCCGAGCCGGCAGCGAGCCGTTATACATCGTCGACGGTATTCCCGTACAAGGAGGTTTGCAGGATTTATCTTCCGGTGATATTGAATCTATCGAAATATTAAAAGACGCTTCTTCCGCATCTATCTATGGCTCGAGAGGTTCTAATGGCGTAGTACTCGTGACTACCAAGAAGGGTACAAGCGGAAAAGCCAAAATCTCCCTGAATGCCTCTTTCGGTACGCAACGAATGTTGAACAAGCAAGATTTGATGAACGCACAGCAATACTATGAATTAGTATCCATTGCCCAGCCTAACTACAAATGGACATCAGAAGAACTACGCTTGCTAAGCCGTGGTGAATCGACCGACTGGCAGGACGCAGTGACCCAAAACGGGCAATACCAAAACTATAACTTCTCGATTTCCGGAGGGAAGAACGATATACAACACTTTTTAGGAGTAGACTGGTATGATCAGAAAGGTACGATCAAAAACTCGTCTTTCAATAAGCTGACCGTCCGATATAATATGGATGCCAAACTAAACAAGTGGCTGAGATACGGTGTACGTTTCAATGTCATTGAGTCAAAGCTCATGAATATCAATGAAGAAGCCGATTCGGGATACGGAACTATGTTCAGTGCCATTAGTTCACAACCGACAGCTCCTATCTATACCGAAGACGGAGAATACTTCGATGGTTTCCTCAACACGAGAGCAAATCCGGTGGCTATTGTTGACCTGCTTGACAAAGCCACACTCAAGTCCAGATTCGTAGGTTCCGCCTACATCGAGATAGAACCGATAAAGAACTTGAAATTACGTTCCGATAACGGCGGAGAACTTGTCTTTTATAAAGTAAATACTTACGAAGACGGCCGTATGGGACAGCATTATACGGCTGGTGGCCATGCTAATGTGATGTCGAACAAGAAAAGATATTGGCAAACAGAGAACACTGCCACTTATTCATTTGACATCAATAAAGAACATCAACTTTCTGCAATGGCAGGTTTCTCCGCTTCCAGAACAGATTATGAAGAAGTAACCGCCGACTCCAAAAAGTTATCATCTATTCTCAAGTATTACAATTTGCAAGGAGCGGAAGAACATGGACCGAACTCTTCGTATGCAGTCCCATCTTCTCTGGTGTCTTTCTACGGACGATTCAATTATAATTTCAGCAACCGCTATTTGGCAACATTGACGATGCGCGGCGACGGTTCTTCCCGTTTTGCTCCGGGACACCGATGGGGATTCTTTCCATCACTGGCTCTTGCATGGCGTGCTTCTGAAGAAAGTTTCATCAAAGAAAACGCTCCGGTCATCAGCAACCTGAAGTTAAGAATCAGCGCCGGCAAACTGGGTAACCAGAATATCGGAGATTTTGCTTATGCCCCGACAATCGCCCTCGGAGGAGCTTCCGCTAATTACATTTTAGGTAATAACCTGGTAACCGGCTCCGTACAAACCTCTATTTCGAACCCGGAACTGACTTGGGAAAAAGCCAATCAACTAGACTTGGGTATTGACTTCGGGTTATTCAACAATCGGATAGCCGGTACGATCGAGGCCTACTATAAGCGTACGACTGACCTGCTATGGGAAGTACCCCTTCCGTTGGAATCCGGCTTCGGAACTTCACTTACCAATATCGGCAAAATTGATAACAAAGGTATTGAATTTACGCTGAACACGGTCAACATCAGTACCAAAGACTTCTTATGGACAACTGCCTTCATGATTTCTTATAATAACAATAAGATCAAAGAACTTTATGACGGCAAACAAGATGTCAATAAAACATTGTTTGTGGGACGTCCTATCGGACAGTTCTACTTATTGAAATCCGAAGGTATCTGGCAAACCAATGAAGCTGCCGAAGCTGCCAAGTACAATGCCCAACCCGGTGTCCGCAAGATTCTGGATGCCAAGAAAGACTATGTCATCAACGGAGAAGACCGTGATTTCTGCGGAGTTTCCACTCCCAAATATTATGGTAGCTTTACGAATACATTCTCATATAAAGGTATTGACCTTACCGCGTTCTTTACTTTTGCAGGAGGACATAAAATCAACAATTCACTGAACCGTTACCTCAATTCTTTCAATGTATGGGGAAACATGAGTGAAAACTATTACAAATATTATTGGAGACAAGACAGACCGAACAACAAATATCCGGCTCCGAGAGTTGGTAGTGCTTATGCCAACGGAGATGGTACCGACGCCAATCTCCAAAAAGGTGATTATCTCCGCCTCCGTAATCTGGAAATTGGTTATAGCTTGCCGAAAAACGTCATCAGAAATATCAAAGCCTCAAATATCAGAGTTTATTTCTCTGTACAAAACCTATTCACAGCTACGGAATTTACGGGATTTGATGTAGAGTCCAGCGACAATACCAATCCTTATCCGAACGCCCGTAGCTTTATCGGTGGTATTTCTCTTAACTTCTAAAAACAGAAACATTATGAAAAAATATTTATCAATATTAGCTTTCAGTTGCCTGACATTATGTAGTTGCGACAACTTTCTTGACTTGACACCCCAAAGTGTACTAACACCGGAAAATGCTTATGAAAAACCGGAAGACTGGCAGCAAACTCTTTATGCCGCTTATGGCACGCTCCAGGAAGTCTTTGTCGGGAAATATACCATTACCCTTACTGAATTCGGAACAGATGAAGTAATTCCGTTTGATATGGGTTGGGCGGCTTATTCCCAATTGCATTACTATACTTTTTCCGCTTCACACGAATTCCTGGACAATCACTATCGGCTCTGTTACGAAGGTATCAAACGTTGCAATGCAGTTATTGATATGCCTTCGGATGCAGTCAGTGCGGATCTTCATAATTCCATGATTATGCAAGCTCGTTTTTTAAGAGCGATCTACTATTTCGACTTAGTAAGAATGTACGGTGGAGTTCCCTTATGGACAAAATCATCCATTGACAGAAGTGAAATCATGAGACCGCGCGCTACGGTTGACGAAGTTTACACACTGATTACGCAGGATATGGAAGCAGCTCTCGGCCTCCCTACCTCCTGGCCGAATGCCCAAGATAAAGGAAGAGCCACTTCATACGCTGCCCAAGCTTTGCTGGCACGCATTTACCTTCAGTGGGGAAAACCGGAAGAAGCATTAAAATACTGCCGGATGCTCGAAGGCAAATTCAAATTGTACGATAATCTAAAGGATATATTCGATCCTAAAAACAAGAATCAGGAATATGAGAATATATTTGAAATTCAATTCAAGCATTCCGGTTCATGGGGACTGGAGGGAAGTATCCAGCATTCTTATTGGGGACCTCGTAATGTAGGCGGACCGACCAACTTTGGCGGCTGGGGCGGATTTGGTCCGACACAATATTTATACGATTCTTATGATAACAACGATAAACGTAAAAAAGCATTCTTCATCACAGAATATGCAGGCGTCACCCAGACACCTCCTTCTTCCGGCAAATTCTGGGACGCAGAAACAGGTAATGTGATTGAAGATGATAATCTGAATTTTACAATGATTCGTTATGCAGACGTGCTTTTGATGAAAGCGGAAGCGCTGAACAGCATTGATGACACAAGTAATGATAAGTATGATGCCTTAAATGAAGTACGAGGCAGGGCAGGACTGACTTCCATAACAGCAGCCGATAATCTGAATAAAGAACAATTTGCCGAAGTCGTACTGGAAGAAAGATTACATGAATTATGTTGTGAACACCTGCGCCGCTGGGATTTAATCCGCTTCGGCAAACTGGGCGAATATATGAAAGACCATGCCGGAGTCACCATCCAGCCTTATCATGTTCTATACCCAATTCCACAGGCAGCCGTCGATGCCAATGACGCTATCACAGAAAACAACGAAGGATATTAACATAAATCATTTAGCACATGAAAAAATTTATTTTTATCACAGGACTATTGATGAGTATCTTCTTTTATTCATGTAAAGAAGAAGACCATGGCATACTCCCTCCTATCGAAGGGGGAGGAACTATAGAAGTCAAAGACGGAAGAGTTACGGTCAATCCGGCAGAATATCTTTATGCGATACGAAATCCGATGAAAGGTTTACGTGAATTCTTCGGCCCGGGCTATGACAAGGTAAGAGACGAATATCCGTATCCTTACGGCTCCATCATTAAAGAATATATGCAATGGAATATGCTGGAAAACAATGAAAGCGACGGTGTCGACAAGATTATAGCTTACAGTAACCACAGGTGGCAGGGAGTAGAAGATATCAATGTCAAGGTTATCCCACGTATCTATATCGTATGGATGGAACCCTGGCACGGAGGATATGCCAAGAACACTCATACAGACAACCCGGACGACCTGAACGGTTGGCATTGGCCAAGCGACATTCCGGGAGAGACATACGATGAAGACGATCTTAACGCTCCTATTATTGGAGGCTATTGCCACCCTACTTTTCAGGAAAGAGTGAAAAAACTGGTAGAGAAGGCTGGACAAGCATGGGACAACGATCCGCGGGTAGCGTATGTGGAAATGGGGATTATCGGCGAATTCGGGGAACATCATGACCCGGACATCACCACAGTATGGGCTCCTCACGACCAACCCAATCATGTAGAGAACCGTACCTGGTTACCGGGCATTGAAAAGGTGTTGGGAGATGCATTTACCGCTGCCTTCAAAAACAAGAAAGTAATGGTTCGCTATGCGTACGAGTTTAAAGATTATGAATTCGGAATCTATTGGGATTCATGGGCTATTGATGAAGAAAAGGTGCGTGGCTACGAGGAAATGAAAAAGCTCGGCGACCGCTGGAAAACTCAACCGATAGGTGGAGAAATAACCTGGAACTGGGGAAGCCTCTATAAATTCAAATCTTTTGAAGAAGTGGTGGCAGATGAAAAGACAAGAGACCTGGTCATCCAGCAAATACGTGATTTGCATTGCAACCACTTGGGAGGTATCACCTGGGCTAACTTTAACGACCCGTCTTTTGAGCCAAACGCTGAATTATTGCAAAAGACAATGGGGTACCGTTTTGTTTTATCCAATTTCAGTTACCCAACAAGTATCAAGCCGGATGAGCCGTTCAAAATATCATTTGACGTAACCAACACAGGCTCGTCACCCTTCTATTATGACTGGCCGGTAGAAATATCCCTGCTAAATTCCCAAACCAAGGAAGTTGTATGGAGCAAAACACTGAAGACTCCCAAGATATCCCAATGGATGCCGGGAGATAACTGGAACAACTCAAGCAAAGTTTATACCCAACCGGCTACTCCGAACCATGTTGAAGAAGAACTGACTTTAGACAAGAAACTGGATACGGGAGATTACATCATCTCTATTGCTGTGCTAGATCCGGCCGGTATGCTTCCTTCACTGAGATTCGCCGTTCAGAACTACTTTGAAGGAGGACGTCACCCAATGGGACATATCGGCGTCAATACCGAGCCTATCTATTTTGAGATACCGGTCAGCAGTTTTAATGACATGAGGCAGGATAAAACCCTGAAATATAAAATCCAATAACCAATAAGCTTAATGAAATCAAGCATCAGAAACATATTACTCCTAATGGCATTCGGAACGTTATCTGCTTGTAGTGAACAAACCGTCACGGTTTCTTACCAGGAGTATCCGAATGCATTCAGGAATCCGATGAAAGGCTTCAGGGAATTCTTCGCTCCCGGTATCGACCGGGTCAGGGAAGAATATCCCTACCCTTACGGTTCACTGACAAAAGAATATATGCAGTGGAATATGATCGAGGATGACGCCAATGACGGGGTAGACAAGATTATCGCTTACAGCAATCATCGATGGAAAGGCGTGGAAGACATAAATGTCAAGGTAATTCCCCGGGTTTTTCTTGTATGGCTGGAGCCCTGGCATGGCGGAAAACCTAAAGACCCCACTAATCCGGACGACTTGACCGGTTGGCACTGGCCTAAAGGAATAGATCCGGAAAAAGGTCCTTATAAACAGAAACCGAACTCCGTGGGCGCCTATGTAGAAGAAAAAGACAAAAATACCCCCATTAGCGGGGGGTACTTTGATCCTTCTTTTCCTGAGCGCGTAAAAAAACTGGTAGAGAAACTCGGACAGGCATGGGATAACGATCCACGGGTAGCGTATGTAGAAATGGGGATCATCGGCGAATGGGGAGAACACCATGATCCGGATCTCTCAACTTACTGGGCTCCGCACGACGAACCGGAACACGTAGCTAACCGGACATGGATTCCGGGCATGGAAAAGATCCTGGGAGATGCCTTTGCCAAAGCATTCAAAAACAAGAAAGTAATGGTTCGCTACGCCTATGAATTTAAAGATTATGAATTCGGAATTTATTGGGATTCATGGTCTCAACCCCAAGAGATTGTAAGAGGTTATGAGGAAATGAAGAAGCTGGGTGACCGTTGGAAAACCCAGCCGATAGGTGGAGAAATTACTTGGAACTGGGGAGATTTAGCCCGGTTCAAATCTTTTGAAGAAGTGGTGGCAGATAAGGATACCCGGGAATATGTCATGGAACAGATCCGGAACCTGCACTGCAATCATCTAGGCGGAATCACCTGGGCAGACTTCAACGAACCGGAGTTCCGGAAAAATGCAGAGATACTGCAAAAAGCCATGGGGTACCGGTTCATTATCAATGAATTCTCTTACCCGAAAGAAATTAAGGTGGGAGCACAATTCCCTATTTCTTTCAAAGTTGTCAACAGCGGATCGTCTCCATTCTATTATAACTGGCCGGTAGAAGTAGCTTTACTAGACCCTGAAAGTCATCAAAAAGTGTGGGGAAAAATATTGGAGGAAGTAAACATCTCCGAATGGATGCCGGGAGATAATTGGTCTGTAGATGAACATAAATACCAAATAGCTCCGCCAACTTATCACATCCGAAAGAATATTTCTATTGACGCCCCCATTGCCAAGGGAAAATATATCCTGGCTTTAACGGTGCTCGATCCGGCCGGTATGCAACCTTCGCTCCGATTTGCCAATGAGAATTATTTCGAAGGCGGTTATCATCCAATGGGCTATATCGGTATTGGTGAATCAGTTGCCGATACCCGTCTGAATCCAGATTTATTCTTCGACATTCAAAGTGACAAGTCTTTAAAATATCAATTCAAACAACCCGATAAATAATCAGTAACATGAAAATATATAAATATATCACATCTGTTGCAATCCTTTCGTTCTGCTTCTTGAGCGCCTGTAACAAGCCTACAGAAACGAAGATTCCTGTTCCCGTGATATTCGACACGGATGTCGGCAATGACATTGACGACGTGCTGGCTATGCAAATGCTATTCAACTATGAGAAAGCCGGAACAATAGATCTGCTAGGTATCACAATCAGCAAGTCCAACCCTTATTCAATTGAATATATTGACGGATATTGCCACCTCAACGAGAGGGGAGACATTCCATTGGGATATGCATACAACGGAGCTACTCCCGAAGACGGAGGTTATCTCCGCCAGACTTTGGATACCATTATTGAAGGCAATAAGATACTGTATCCTCAAAGAAGCATAAAAGACAATCTGCCGGAAGGATATAAGTTATTACGGAAATTACTGGCTTCACAACCAGATAATTCCGTGGTATTTATTGCCGTAGGACCGGAAACGAACCTTTCACGCCTGCTACGCTCAGAAGCCGACGAATACAGTCCTTTGGACGGCAAATCACTCGTTGTCCAAAAAGTGAAGCTGTTGTCCGTAATGGGAGGACTCTATGGGAACGAGTTCGATTTCCCCGAATGGAATCTAGTACAGGATATAAATGCCGCACAAACCGTATTCAGCGAATGGCCCACTCCGGTCATTGCAAGCGGCTGGGAACTAGGCAACAAATTGTTGTATCCGCATCAGAGTATCTTGAATGATTTCCCGAACGCTTACAAACATCCTCTTTGTGTATCTTACCAGATATATGACAAAATGCCATACGACAGGCAAACTTGGGATTTGACTTCTGTCATACAGGCCATAGAGCCGGAGAAGGATTATTTTGAACTGTCAACAAAAGGAACGATTACAATAGACAGTGCAGGACACAGTCTATTTAATGCGTCAGACAAAGGACAACATCAATATCTTATGATTCAAGGAAATGAGAATATTCAGAGAACATTAGGTGCCATTGTCCGCCAGGTGACAGGGAAAGAAGAAAAGAATATAAACCAATAAAGAAAGAGTCATGTTTATAGTCAATAGTTATACACTAGCCATTATCTTTTGCTTCATAACCATGATATGTTGGGGGTCCTGGGGTAACACCCAGAAACTGGCCAGCAAGAACTGGCGTTATGAGCTTTATTACTGGGATTATACAATCGGTATCTTATTATTTGCCTTACTTCTCGTTTTCACACTCGGAAGTTTCGGAGATTCGGGGAGAGGTTTTCTGGAAGATATCCGGCAAGTAGATACCAGATACATAGTCAGTGCCTTGATCGGAGGAATTATTTTCAATGCTTCCAACATCTTACTTTCAGCTTCGGTCTCCATAGCCGGAATGGCGGTTGCTTTTCCGTTGGGCGTAGGACTTGCCTTGGTCCTAGGTGTGTTCATCAACTATTTCAGCACTCCTAAAGGAGATCCGTTCTGGTTGTTTACTGGAGTAATCTTGATTGTTATCGCTATCATCTGCAATGGAATAGCGGCAGGCAGACAACAAAAAAAGGGAAATAATAATAGCAAGAAAGGGATTATTCTTGCGGCTATTGCTGGCATACTTATGTCTTTCTTCTACCGTTTTGTGGCTGCTGCCATGGACCTTAACAATTTTGACTCTCCGACTCCGGGCATGGCTACTCCATACACCGCTTTCTTTATATTCTCAATCGGTATCTTCCTGAGCAACTTCCTATTCAATACAGTTGTTATGAAACGCCCGTTTGTAGGAACTCCTGTAAGCTATAAAGAATATTTTGCAGGAAAAGCAAGCACACATCTGGTAGGTATCCTCGGAGGATGTATATGGGGATTGGGAACTGCTTTAAGCTATATAGCCGCAGAAAAAGCGGGAGCTGCCATCTCCTACGCTCTCGGTCAGGGAGCACCTATGATTGCCGCCTTATGGGGTGTATTTATCTGGAAAGAGTTCACCGGTAGTTCCAAATCAACCGACAGACTTTTAGGAATCATGTTTATTCTGTTCATCACAGGATTATCATTCATCGTTTTATCCGGAGGAAACTAATTATGAAAATGAACCATATTCTTTTCCTACTAACAGCAGCCTTCTGTTTTCCTTCGATAACAGTTGCCAAAATAATTGAGGCCAGTTCGCCGGACAAGAAAAATGTGATAACTATCGAGACTGACAATCAGGTCAGTTACAGCTTATCCCGGAATGGAACAAAGATTCTTGATACTTGCCCGCTCTCACTTACAGTCGGAAACGACACTTGGGGAACAGACAAATGTAGAAAGATAACCCGCAAGAGCGTTTTGGAGAAAGTGGAATTTATTGTGCCGCGTAAATATAAAGAGGCAGTGGATAATTATAACCAGGTTGAGCTTATTTACAAAGACTATAAGATCGAATTCAGAGTCTATAATGACGGAGTGGCCTATCGTTTCGTAAGTACTGCAAACAATAAACAGCCTGTGAAGAAAGAGTCGGTATCTTTCCGCTTCGGACAGGATCACACCTCGTACACTCTTTTAACCGACCAGCTACAAAACTGGTTTGAGCAGGATTATACGGTAAAGCCGATCAATGCATTACCCAAAGACAGTTTCTCCGTAGCTCCTGTAATGGTTGAAGTAGACAAATACAAAGTATTATTAGCTGAAGCCAATCTCTATAATTATCCGGGAATGTACTTACAACCCGCCCAAGAATCCTTCCATGGCATTTTTGCCAATTATCCGGATAAGGAAGTGCCATACGAAGGGGATAATAAAATCTATGCCTCCACACGCAAAGATTATCTTATTCCCACCTGCGGGAAACGGGTCTTTCCATGGCGGGTAATCGGTACCTTCGACAATGCTTCTTCCATATTACAAAGCGAGCTTATATATTTACTCTCCGAGGAGAAAGAACAAGCCGCCGACTATACATGGGTTAAACCCGGTAAAGTATTATGGGACTGGTGGAATGACCGTAATATCTATCATATAAATTTCAAAAGTGGCATTAATACCGATACATATCTCTATCTGGTAGACTATGCAGCCAAACATCACATCGAATATGTCCTGATCGACGAAGGCTGGTCGGCACGTAACGATCTGTTAACCCTCAATCCCGATGTTGACATTCCGCGTATCTGTGAATATGCAACAAAAAAAAGAGTAGGTATCCAGTTATGGTCGAAATGGGTAAACATCATGCGACAAATGGATGAGGCTTTTGCACAATTCAGCAAATGGGGAGTGAAGGGAGTCAAAATAGACTTTATGGACCGTAATGATGCCAAAATGGTTAACTTCTACGAACAAGTAGCTATTAAAGCCACTCAATACAAATTATTAGTAGACTTTCACGGTTCTTACCCCAACGAGGGCATGAGACGCAAATACCCGAATCTGATGACACGCGAAGGAGTAATAGGACTGGAGTATAACAAATGGAGCAAAAGAGCCACGGTTACACATGATGTAATCATCCCTTATCTGCGTATGTGGGTAGGCCCAATGGACTATACTCCCGGAGCTATGCTTAACGCACATCCGGAAACATTCTATGAAAATCAACATGAACCGATGAGTCAGGGCACACGTAGCCACCAGTTAGCCATGTATGTAGTCTACGAAAGCCCGTTGCAAATGATTTCGGACAGTCCTACTAAATATGACAAGAATCTCCGGAGTTTTGAATTTATCAAAAGTATTCCTACAACCTGGGATGAGACAGTCCCTTTGGAGGGAGAAGTGGGCGAATATATCGCTCTTGCACGCCGGCATGACGATACATGGTATATCGGAGTAATCAACGGAGCTACCCCACGGCATATTGAGATTGATTTATCATTCATAGGAAATGGACCGAAGAAAATAAAAGCACATATAGATGGAGTAAATGCCGGCCAACAGGCGAAAGACTCCCAAATAATAGAACAAGTTATCAAGGACAACGAAAAACTGCCCATAGATATGAGCAGAGGAGGAGGATATACAGGTATTATTCATATAGAGAAGTAACATTTTACGGTTACTCAACAAAGCAGGCTGCCTCTTTATATCGAGACAGCCTGCCTTTATTTTATTCCCAATCGTTTCAGACGGTAATATCCAGTAAAATCTTTCCTTTTGCGTTCAGAACTTTCACTCTCAGTTCGTCTTTTTTCTTTTCCAGAATCATCACCGTAGCGCCATCCATTTTATATCCGCCACCGATAATAACCGGATAATTGTTGCCCAGCTCACCTTTCGGATGATAAGCATATTTATGAGTATGTGCATTCAGACTGATATTGAAAGGTGCTTTCTCCAATAGTTTGGTCCACAGATTTGCACAAAGGTTCTTTCCGTCATTTCCATAAAGAGGAATATGATGAATAAGGACACGTTTCCCGGCTTTCTTGAATTCTTTGGAAGACAACTCCTTTTTCAGGAAATCAACTTGTTCATTACGTAACTGGGTAAAATCATTCAAACCGTAATACACCCAATGGTCATCCGGTTTGTCTTCCCCACAGTCCAGCATAACGATACGGGTATCCCCCCAATTGAAAGAGCCGTAAGTCCTGTCCCCTACGTAGTCGTAGTGGTCGCGCAAACCGATAGAATAGGCATTGCGGATTTCATGGTTGCCACGCATAAAGAAAGTCGGTATACGGT
>QWCQ01000922.1_pt1 | contig 13714 bp, 11 predicted proteins | sample 1972701 | NCBI WGS metagenome assembly QWCQ01 (sample SAMN09866704, study PRJNA288562) | Human gut metagenome isolate pre4_stool, whole genome shotgun sequencing...
TTCACCTTCGACACGCCGGTTGAAGAAACAAACGACGGCTACAAACCCTACTTCTTTATCTCCACCGGCGCCCTGCCGAGGCAACTGGAAAGGGGCTACGCCGTGTTGGATGAAATCCTCACGAAGAGCCGCTTAACGGACGCCAACAGGCTCAAGACGATTTTAGAGGGACTCAAGGCGGACATCGCCAACACTCTCCTGCAATCGGGCCACCTCATCGTGTCCAATCGCGTTCGCACCCACTTCAGCGAGAGCGCCTATGTAGACGACATCATGAACGGCCTTTCCTTCTTCGACTTCGTCTGCGACTTGGTGGATGAAAAAGATTACGATGCCGCCGGGAAAAAACTTCAACGCGTGGCGGAAAAATTATTCGCGAAAGATCGCCTCACGGCCAATCTCATCGCCGAAGAAGACGATCTGCCCGCCGCTGAAAAAGCCATTGCGCCCTTCTTAGCGTCCTTTAAAGATCTCGGCGCCGAAGATTATGCCGTGGCCTTTCAGCCGGAAAAGGTGCGGGAAGCCTTTACCTTAAACTCTCAGGTCAACTACATCGCCAAGGGCGGCAATTTTAAGGCCCTGAACAAAGCGTACAGCGGCGATATGGCGGTCCTCGCCAATGTGATCAGCAATCTCTATTTGCACCGGGAAATTCGTGCCAAGGGCGGCGCCTACGGTGCCGGCATTCGCATCGCAAAGAGCGGCAATGTGGCCACCTACTCCTACCGCGATCCCCACGTCGCCCAAACCATCGCAGCCTACGACGGCATGGGGGATTTTCTCCGCGCCCTGGAGCTTTCCGATCGCGATTTAGCCGATATGATTATCGGGGTGATGAATACCTTTGATCCCCACATGGCCCCGGCCGCCTACGGCATCTTGGACTTTAAACGCTTCTTAAACGGCACGAGCAAGGAAGAGCTGGAGGCCCTTCGAAATCAGGCTCTGGCCACCACGGTGGAGGACCTAAGAGGCTACGGCGACATGCTGGACGCCTTAATGGCGGAAGAGCAAATGGTCGCCATGGGATCCGAGGCCGCATTAAAAGAAACAAATGCCTTCGATCGCTACGAAAGTTTAAACCGATAGAAAAACGCTCGAATCGAGTGATTCAAAATCGGACTTTATTGAGCAAGCACATCGCTTGCTCAATTTTTTTGCATCAATTTCCTCCATGCCTTTTTCCATAGAAAAAAGCATCCGGTTTCCCGAATGCTTTTCCTCTACTTCTCTTCGTTTAAGGCCTCCGAGGCTTCCTCGGAAAGATCGTCTTTTTCGATGCGCTCGCCGGTTCCCAGGGGATCGTCGGTGAGGCTTCCGCCGTTAAAGAGAATTTCGAATTCCTTGCCGCTAATGGTTTCCCGATCCAGAAGGGCATCGGAAACGCGAAGCAAGGTGTCCATATTTTCTTTTAAGAGACCCTTCGCCTTGTTGTAGGCGTCGCCGACAAAGCGGCGCATTTCTTCGTCGATTTCGGCGGCCACTTCCTCGGAATAATCCTTGGTGTGGCTCATGTCCCGGGCGACGAAAACCGAATCGGAATCGCTGCCGTAGGTTAATGTGCCGATCTTTTCGCTCATGCCGTAGGTGGTGACCATTTCCTGGGCGAGTTTCGTGGCCCGCTCGATGTCGTTGGAGGCGCCGGTGGAAATGTCGCCGAGGACCAAATCCTCCGCCACTCGTCCCCCTAAGAGGCTCACCAATTCATTTTGCATTTCCGTTTTCGTCGTGAAATGCATAATGTCGTCGTCGGGCAAAAAGGCCGTAAAGCCGCCGGCGCGCCCGCGGGGAATGATGGTGATCATGTGCACCGAATCGTAGCCCGGGAGCATTCTGGAGACCACAGCGTGGCCCGCCTCGTGTACCGCCGTGAGCTTGCGCTCCTTCTCTTTAATGACGGCGCTGGATTTTTCCGGACCGGCCACCACTTTAATACTGGCTTCGTTGACGATGGCCATGGGGATCTTCCTGAGATTTTCCCGAGCCGCCAAAAGCGCCGACTCGTTCATGAGATTTTCCAGATCCGCCGGGGTAAAGCCCGCAGTGCGCTTGGCCACCACGGTCATGTCCACGTCATCGGCCAGGGGCTTTTTCTTGCCGTGGAGCTCTAAAATTTCTTTTCGCGCCCGCACGTCGGGAAGGCCCACGTAAATCTGGCGGTCGAAGCGACCGGGACGCAAGAGGGCCGGGTCCAAAATGTCGGCGCGGTTGGTTGCCGCCATGACGATGACCCCTTCGTTGGTGCCGAAGCCGTCCATTTCAACGAGGAGTTGATTCAGCGTCTGTTCCCGCTCGTCGTGGCCACCGCCGAGGCCCGCGCCCCGTCTGCGTCCCACGGCGTCGATTTCATCGATAAAAATAATGCAGGGCGCGTTGTTTTTGGCCGTTTCAAAGAGATCCCGCACGCGGCTCGCGCCGACGCCTACATACATTTCAACGAAGTCGGAACCGCTCATAATATAAAAAGGCACTTTCGCCTCGCCGGCCACGGATTTGGAGAGATAGGTCTTCCCCGTTCCCGGCGGGCCCACGAGGAGCACGCCTTTAGGAATCCTGGCGCCCATGGAGACGAATTTATTGGGGCTCTTTAAGAAATCCACGATTTCCGAGAGCTCTTCTTTTTCTTCTTTCAGACCCGCCACGTCTTTAAAGGTGATCTTTTTCGTCTCTTCGTCGTCCATGACCCGGGCCTTGCTCTTGCCGAAATTCATCATTCGGCCGCCGGCGCCCTGTTGGGAGCGCATAAAGCTGAAGAACAAATAGCCCATAAAGAGCATGACCAAAAATGTGGGCAGAAAACTGGCGATGGTGGGTCCTTGGGGATTGGCCGGCGTGGAGGACAAAGCGATCTCGCCCTTTTCGACGGGCCCCTTCAAGTATTGTTCGTAAAAAGAGTCGCCGATGACCGGAGGAATATTCGTCCGGACGACGTCTTTATTTTTCTTGGTAACCAGAGCTTCCGAACCTTTTAAGTCGATGGATTTTACCTGATTCTTTTGAACCATTTCCACGAGCTTCGTGTAACTGATCTCTTCCGTCGAACGTTGAGACGGATTCATAAAGTAGATGCCGAAAATCAGCATGCCGAGAAGCACGAGATAAAAGGCTACGCCGCTCCATTTTCTATTCAATCGTACAAACCTCCTTTTCTATCGTACCTTTCAGTATATCATAATTTTGCCTCTTATTTCTCGTATACTTCCGGCTTTAATACGCCGACATAGGGCAGATTTCTGTATTTTTCCGCGAAGTCGATGCCGTAGCCCACGACGAATTTATCCGCCACTTCGTAGCCTACATAATCCACATTCACCGCCCGCTCTCTGCGAGAAGGCTTGGTGAGCAAGGTGGCGATGGCGACTTTTTTCACGCCGCGGCTTTCCATGACTTTCGTTAAATAGCTCAGAGTGAGCCCCGTGTCCACAATATCTTCCACGATTAAGACGGATTTGCCTTCCACTGTGGTGGAGAGGTCTTTTAAAATGCGCACCTCGCCGCTGGAGGTGGTGGATGTGCCGTAGCTGGAGACGTCCATAAAGTCGATTTCCATGGGAAGGTCGATGGCCTGAATCAAATCCGCCATAAAGGCGAAGGCGCCTTTTAAAATGCCGATGACGATTAAACTTTCGCCGCGAAAATCTTCCGTGACGGCCTTGCCGATGCGCTCAACCGCCGCCATAATCTCTTCCTTCGACACCAATACTTCTGCTACATCTCGTTCAATGGAATCCACGCGAGTTTCTGCCATGATTTTTCCTCCTGCCTTTCAGCTTTTCTGAGTCCCACGACCCATACCACTTCCCCCGCCTCCGTGACGATGGGCCAGCGGTCGCGCCGTCTGCGATCGATCTTTGCGTCGATAAATACATCTTTTACTTTCTTGCGGCCCACTTTCAGGCGAATCACATCTCCGGGCCGCCTCGTGCGAATCACGACGGCGGAAGGATCCTTGACGTAAATAAAATCGTCTCCCTCGCCCAGGTAAAAGCGATGGCCCATAAATTCCGCCCGGCTCTCCTTTAAGGCCACCTCGCCTTCGCTCGGTCCTTCCTCTTCGGGAACAAAAAAAGCGATGCCGCCGTAGGTTTTTTCCACGCGCAGCCCGGGAAGGTCCAACCCCTTTCCCGTCTGCGCCTGCTCCAATTCGTCGATGGCGGCGATGTGGTCGTAGCCCATGTTTTTCACGTGACCCTTTACTTTTTCGACGGCCAGGCGAAAGGCCCGGCGGCGCAGAGCATCGGGAACGCGAAACACGTCGCTCGCGAGGGTGACGATTCCCTTCTCTTCCGCCCCAAGGGCCTCATAGATTTTTTCCGCCTCCTTCGCCAAATAGCTTTCGTCTTCTTCCGCCATGGTCCGAAACGACGCCATGGCGCGGCGAAAGGCCGGGTTAATGGCCTCCGCCTCGGGGACGATTGAAAGGCGCACCCGATTTCTCGTATAGGTGGGCTCCAGATTGGTCTCGTCCACCACATAGGGAATGTTTTTTTCGGCGAGGGCCGATAAGATTTCTTCTTTCGTCACGGCGAGGAGGGGGCGAAAGAGATCCCCTTCCAGCACCTTCATGCCTTCCATGCCCTTTAGGCCCGTACCCCGAATCAATCTGAGAAGCATGGTCTCCACCTGATCGTCCAGGTGGTGGGCCAGGGCGATGCGCCCGCCCGGTGCCTTGTTGCGGCGAAAGAAATCATAGCGCAATTCGCGCCCGGCCTCTTCCGTGCCCAATTTGTTTTCTCGGGCGTAGGTAAGCACATCGGCCCGCTCAGTGATGAGGGGCACGTCCCAGCGGTTGCAAATATCCATTGCAAAGGCCATGTCCCTGTCCGCCGTCGCCCTGAGTCCGTGATGCAAATGGGCCGCCTTTAAATCGAAGGGGCAATGCTTTTTATACTCCTTCAGGAGATAGAGTAGATACACGGAATCCGGCCCGCCGGAGAAGGCCGCGAGGACACTCGTGTTTTCACGGATGATGCCGCCAAATAGATCTTCCACAAAGGCCTCCGTTCAAAAAAAGAGCGTCGCTCGGCGACGCATACTTTATCTTCTCTTGGTCTTACCCTGTCTTACATTTCGACGCTGCTTGGCGCTTTCAATCTTTTCATTGCTGACCTTCATGAATTTGCTCAACATGTCGTCGAAGCTGGACGCATCGGATCTATGGACTTCTCTGTTTAGTTGAACCGCCTGGGGAAGGGGCTTTTGTTGTTCAGATTTCGGTTGGGCCTGCTTCATGCTCAGGGCGATTTTTCCGCCGTCTTCGATGGAGAGCACCTTGACCTTGACTTTTTGCCCCTTGGACAAATGATCCGAGACTTCCTTGACGTATTCATCGGAAATTTCCGAAATATGTACCAGTCCGTTGTGATCCTCGTCGAGTTGTACGAATGCGCCGAATTTCACGATGCCCGTGACCACGCCTTCTAAAATAGCTCCTACTTCAATTGCCATAGATTACCTTGTATCCTCCTCGTTTATACTTTTTGTGCGATCTTTTTCCTTGTCCACGTAAATCACTTCCCGGGGCTTAACCATGCCCAGATCTTCTCGGGCCACTTTTTCCGCAAATTCCAAGCTGTCGCTGTTTCGAATGGCCGCGCCCGTTTCCTTGATTTCTCTCGTGCGGGTTTCGATCTTCGTTCGATTTTCCCGTACAATGGCTTCTTTTTGGCGAGTTTCCTTCCACGTTCCGAAACTGATAAACACACAAAGGACGGCCACGGCGATAATCGCCAAGCGGGCCGTTTTGACGGGAACTCTGTGAATTTTTCTTTCCTTTGCCATGCACTCACCTCGATACTATTAGTATCGCATGTTTCGGCGATCTTTTCAATCGTCGAAAAGAATTTCGTAGAGATCTTCGGCGCCTTTTTTCTGAACATTGTCCTTAATGTCTAAAACGCGCAGCTTTTGGCTGCGGTTGCCGAATTGCACCGCGACGATGTCGCCCACGGCCACTTCGTCGCCGGCCTTGGCGGTCTTGCCGTTAATGGTGACGCGGCCGCCGTCGCAGGCTTCCTTGGCCACGGTGCGGCGCTTGATGATTCGTGCGTTTTTCAAATACTTGTCGATGCGCATGCCTTCTCCTTTAAAAAAAGGGCCCTTTAGGGCCCGTGGATTATTTGTTGACCGATTCTTTTAATGCCTTGCCTGCGCGGAAGACCGGAGCCTTCGATGCGGGAATCTTAATGACTTCTTCCGGATTTCTCGGGTTTCTGCCTTCGCGGGCTTTGCGATCGCGCACTTCAAAGGTACCGAAGCCGACTAATTGCACTTTGTCGCCTTCTGCCAAGCTTTCTTCGATGGTGGACAAGAAAGCGTTTAATGCGTTTTCAGCGTCTTTTTTGGATAAGTTGCTCTTTTCAGCAATATTGGAAATAAGTTCAGATTTGTTCATCATAGCCTCCTAAAGATTTTTATTTTCGTCGCCTTCATGGGAAAGGGCGTCGGTGAGTCGGCCCAAGGCCGCAGCCAAGGTGCTCTCCGCGTCGATTCCCGCATGTTCGGCATCGATCAACAGTTTTATAAGTCCTTCGACGATTCGGCGGCTGTCTTCGTCCATGCCCTCGAAGGCCTCGGAATGCAGTGCATCCTCCGGCAAACGGGCCACGGTTTTTTGCCCCCGCATCAGGGCCGGCAAGCCCTCGTAGTGGCGAAGTTTTTCTCCCAAACTTTGACTGCCCCGCTCTTTCGATTTCATGCCCTCCCAATCACTCGCACCGCCTTGAAAGACGTGGGGGTGACGGCGGATCATTTTTTCCACCAGGGCTTCGGTGAGGCTCGCCAAAGTAAATGTGCCTTCTTGCGCCGCCAATTCGGCGTGAAAAATGACTTGAAACAGGACATCGCCCAGTTCTTCTTCCATGGCGAAATCGTCCTTGCAGTCGATGGCATAGGCCGCTTCGTAGGCTTCTTCGATTAAATGGGCCTTCATGCTCTCGTGGGTTTGTTCTCCGTCCCAGGGACAGCCCTCGGGGCCGCGAAGCCGTCGAATCAACCGTACGACATCCCTTACATCTTTGTACGCCTCCGTGGCGGGAATATACAGGCTGGTTTCGTAGCCGTAATCGTCGAAGCGATCCAGCATGTACACGGGCCGCTTCTCCCTGAAGGCTTTCGCTTCGTGTCCGGCGTGGGAGAGGACGAAGACCTCGTGCTCGTCGCCGTAAAGCTCGGACAGCGCCAGCTTCAACTCCCGCACGATCCGTTGATTGTACACTTGGGTCACGATGGTGTCCACGTGCACGTCCAGATCCAGATCCGTAAAGTCGTCGCCGTTAATGATTTTCAGGCCGTCGATGGGATCTTTCTTTACCGCCGCCAGTACCGGCTCGATAAAGCTCAATCCGTCGACGATGTCGATGCTCGGGTCCTTTTCCAAAAGATAGACCACCGTCTTTTCCGCAATCAAGGGATGGCCGGGAACAAAATAGGTAATGTCCTCGCCCTTCGAAGCCTCCATGAGGTCATCGGCGATGGTCCGGTAGATGGCGTCGAAATCATCCAGGGATTCGTAGAGGTAATCGTAGCTTTTGTAAGGAATGTGGTGGGAGCGAAAATACGCGACTGCGTCGTGTGCTTCCGTCCTGAGAAATTTTTTCGACTCGTCGTGAATGGCCTCCAAGGCTTTTACCGTAAGGTCCTTTTCATTGGTCGGACCGAGACCGACAATTCGTAATTTTCCCATGACGTCCCCCTTTTACCTTTGTTATTGTACTATTCACGGCGGCCTTTGTCTAGTTAAAAAAGGATTTTTTAGCCCAATGAAGCCATTTATAGGCCCTTTTCCTTCTTCGTTTCCGGAAGGCAAATAAAAAACAGCCCGGTCCTGAGACAGGCTGTTTCTTTCGTGGATTGATTTACTTCTTTTCTTCCTTTGCGTCCTTGGCATTGCCTTTGGCTTGTTCATTTTGTGCCTTGGCATTTTCACCTTGTGCCTTGTCGGCGGGCGCTTCGTCTTTTTTCGCCGGTTCTACGGGAATGTCTTTCGCCGTGTTGACCGTGCGTTTTACTTTGGCTTTTTTCTCGAGCTTGTCGTTGTATTCCTTGAACTTTTCTTGAATGACCGCTTCTTTCACGGCGTCTTTGGCGCCCTTGAAGTCGTTGGAAATTTTTTCAAGCTTAATAATGTGGAAGCCGAATTGAGTCTTCACGGGATCGGAAATTTCGCCGGGCTTCATGGAGAATACTTTTTCGTCGAATTCCTTTACCATTTGGCCGGGAGAGAATTGACCCAGGGAGCCGCCGTTTTGTGCGCTTCCCGTGTCCAAGCTCTTTTCCTTGGCAAGTTTCGCAAAGTCGGCGCCGCCGTCCAATTCTTTTTTAATGGCGTCGGCTTCTTCTTTGGTCTTAACCAAAATGTGGCTGGCTTCGGCGGTTTTAAATTCGTCTTTGTGGCCGTCGTAGTACTTTTTCAGTTCTTCTTCCGTCGGTTCCAATTCCTTCAGCATTTTTTCTTGGTATTGTTGCATGAGAAGGTTGGTCTTCATGTATTCTCTCATTTGATCGGCGGTTAAGTTGTTTTCTTTCAAGGCGTCTTGTAATTTTTCTTCGCCGCCGTACATATCGACCATTTTCTTGTATTCTGCATCCACGTCTTTGTCCGTGATCTTAATGCCCTTTTCTTCGGCATCTTGTTTGTAGATTTCGAAGCGAACCATATTGTCCAGGGTGTTTTGACGCATGATTTCGCCCATGGTTTGTTTGCCGTCGGGGCTCTTTTGCATGAGGAAATCTTCCCCGTATTGAGCCATGGCTTGTTGGGCCTGCATCTTGTATTCCCGTTCGTAATCTTCGATGGTGATGGGCTTGCCGTTTACCGTGGCGGCGACATCTTTTTTGCCGCAACCGGTTAAGAGAACCGTCGCCGCCAAGCAGACGACGCCGATTTTTTTCATCGTGTTTTTAATAGTCATAAACATCCTTTCCTTACTTTTAAAATCTCCATTTCATTATAACAAGTAACTAGGCCTTTCGTGTGTGCGATTTGTGTATTTTCATAAGATCCAGGACTTTTTCTACATCGTCCAGGGCATTTTTCTCCGCCGAGAGGCGAATGCTGTATTCCCCGGCCATGGAAAAGACCAATCGCTTGCCGAAGACGCTGGTGAGTTCGTTTAAGAGGGACAGATCGAGTTCGTAGCCTTCGACGAAGTGGAAGCTGTACTCGTCGCCCTTTTGTTGAATGGTTTCCACTTTGAGGGTGGAGGCCAGGTGGCGAATCTTGGAGAGGTGCACCAGCTGAAGAACGGCCTTCGGCGGGTCGCCGAAGCGGTCGATGAGCTCGTCGATCACATCCCGCTCGTCCTCGTCGTCGGTGATGACGGCGATCTTTCTATACATTTCCATGCGCTGGGTCTCGTCTTTAATGTAGCTTTTGGGGATGTAGGAATCGATTAACACGTCCAGGGCGGTGTCCACCTCTTCCGCGTCCTCTTCGCCTTTCGCCCGACGCACGGCCTGTTTCAAAAACTTAATGTAGAGATCGTAGCCGATGGCGTTCATGTGGCCGTGTTGACTCTCCCCTAAAATATTTCCCGATCCGCGGATCTCCAAATCCCGCATGGCGATTTTGTAGCCGCTGCCGAATTCGGTAAACTCGCGAATGGCGGCGAGGCGCTTTTCCGCCACTTCGGAAATGCCCGCATCCCGCTTGTAGGTAAAGTACGCGTAGGCGATGCGATTGCTCCTGCCAATGCGCCCCCGCAGTTGGTAGAGTTGAGAGAGCCCGAGGCGATTGGCCTCCCACACGATCATGGTGTTGGCATTGGAGACGTCCATGCCCGTTTCGATAATGGTGGAGCAGAGAAGCACGTCGATGTCCCGATTGTAAAACCGGAGCATGGTGTTTTCCAGCTCCCGCTCGCTCATTTGGCCGTTGGCCATGGCGAAGCGGGCCTCGGGCACCAAGTCCTGTAAGTCGCCGAGCATTTTTTCCATGGTGCGCACCCGATTGTAGACGAAGTAGATCTGTCCGCCTCGGTCCAGCTCCTTTAATATGGCTTCGCGAATCATCATGGGATTGTATTCCACCACGTAAGTTTGCACCGGGAAGCGCTCCCGGGGCGGCTCGTCGATGACGGACATGTCCCGAATGCCCGCGAGGGACATTTGCAGAGTCCTCGGGATGGGCGTCGCCGTCAGGGTCAAGGTGTCCACGCTTTCTTTTAAAAGCTTGAGACGCTCCTTGTGCCGCACGCCGAAGCGCTGCTCCTCGTCGATAATCAAAAGGCCCAGGTCCTTAAACTTTACGTCTTTGGACAGGAGGCGATGGGTGCCCACCACAATGTCCACGGCGCCGATCCTCAGTCGCTCCAGATCCTCTTCCTGTTCTTTTTTCGAACGGAAGCGGGAGAGGATCGCCAGGTCCACGGGGAAATTGGCAAAGCGCTCCCGCATGGTGTTGTAGTGCTGCTGGGCGAGAATGGTCGTGGGCACGAGAAAGGCCACTTGCTTGCCGTCCAACACCGCCTTGAAGGCCGCGCGAAGGGCCACTTCGGTCTTGCCGTAGCCTACGTCGGCACAGAGCAGGCGGTCCATGGGCTTGGCCTCTTCCATGTCCTTTTTAATTTCTTCCGTGGCTTCCAATTGGCCGTCGGTTTCTTCGTATTGAAAGGCCGCTTCGAAATCCTTCTGCCATGGCTGATCTTCGGTAAAGGCGTAGCCCGCCACGTCTTCACGCTTGGCGTAGAGGCGAATCAAATCCTCTGCCATTTCTTCCACGCTGCGCTTGGCTTTGGCCTTGGTGTTTTTCCAGGTTTGGGTGTTGAGGCGATTGATCTTCACCGGCGCGTCGTCGGAGGCGATGTAGCGGTGAATCAAAGCCATTTGATCCATGGGCAAAAAGAGCTTGTCGCCCCCTTGGTAAAAGAGGCTGATGTAGTCCCGCCGTATGCCCTGCACCTCCAGATTGGTGGTGCCCATAAATTTTCCGATGCCGTGCATTTCGTGAACCACGTAATCGCCTACGGAAAGGCTGCCTAAGTCGATGACGTCTTTTTTCTTGCGCCGCCGCTTTCTTTTTTTCGTTTCGCCGAAAATTTCCGTGGCATTTAAGAGGACGAAGCGCACTTCTTCCATCTCGAAGCCGCCGTGGACGTGACCGGAATCAAATTGTATCACCCCGGGCATTAAGACATCCTTAAGAGGCGCGGGCGCAAAGCCCATGTCCCGCACCGTGTCCTCCAACCGGCGGGTCTTCTCCTCGCTGCCGCCTAAGAGGACGACGGCGTAGTCTCTGTCCAGGTAGCGCTGAATTTCTTCTTTGAAGTAGCGCATGCGGCCGCCGAAACTTGTGACGGTCTTCACATTGAAATTGGCAATGCGCTTCAGCTGATAATTTCCCGGAGCGCGGACGATGTGGCTGGAGATAATTACATCCCGTGCCGTCAAGTCCCCCTCGATGACGTCGTAGTCAATTTGTATGCTTAAATGGGACTTTAACAGCTCCCCTGCCTCGGCCAAATCGCTCAGGGTGTCGACGAGAGAAAGCTCCTGCTTCTCAGCCACTTCCCTCATGCGGCGCGGCTCGTCGACAAAAATCAACGGCGATTCCTTAAAGTAGTCGACGACAGAAGCCCGCTCTTTTTCGGGAATGTAGGGAAGCAAAAGATCCGTGTGGGACAAAAAGGCGCGATCTTTCAGCTGCTCCACAAGGGGCATGAATTTTTCTTCCGCCCGATCTTGGGAGACGCGGCTCAGTTTTTTTATTTTCTTCAGATCTTTTTCGATGGCGGCGGCTACGCTGTCTTTAAGGGCGTCGTCGAAAATAACATCGTGGACGGGAAAGATCTCCGCCACATCCACGTCCTCCACGGAACGCTGGGTCTCAGGATCGAAGCGGCGTATGGAATCCACCTCTACGTCGAAAAGCTCCACTCGATAGGGGTAATCTTGGGGCGTAAAAATGTCGATGATGCCGCCGCGAATGGAAAATTGGCCCATGCCCTCGACGAAATCCACGCGCTTGTAGCCCGATGCCAAAAGCTTTTCCACGAGGGCGTCGGTATCTATCATATCCTCTACCGCCAGGGAAAAGGCCGCAGATTTTAAATAGGCCGGCTTCAGGAAAATGCCGCCTAAGGCCTCCGGCGTGGTGACCACAATCTTCGCCCGGCCGTCCAGCATGGCCTGAAGGGTTTTCAATCGGGCGCTTAAAAGCTCGTTGCTTCCCGCGTCCCGCTGAAAGAAAAACAGTTCCCGAGCCTGGAGCTGAAAGACGCCATCCTCGGCGTAGTAAGACAAGTCTTCCGCCAATCGCTTCGCCCGAGCCACGTCGTAGGTCATCAGAAGCACGGGCCTCTCTTGATCCCTGCGGATCGTATCCACGACAGGGGCGATGGCCGCCTCCGCCAAGCCGTAGCAGCCGATGGGAAATTCGCCCTCCCTCAGGCCGTCTGACACTTGTCGAAAGGAGGGATCTTTTGAAAAAAGCTCATTGTAAATACGCGTCATTTTGCCTCCTAAAAAGCAGCCCCTTGGAGCTGCTTTCTACTTTCCGTTATAGGTATTCATGGCGGCATCGAGCCCCTCTTTTATAAACAAAAGCGTGGCATCCTTCGCCTTTTCGATGGTTTCGTCCATGATTTTTTCCTCATCCCCGGAAAAGGTGCTGAGGACGAAATCGGCCAAGTCCATGTGGGGATTTTTCTTTCCCACGGCGATTTTCAGTCGGGGAAATTGATCCGATTGCACTTGGTAAATAATGGACTTCAGCCCGTTGTGGGTGCCGGCACTGCCGGATTTACGAAGCCGAATGGTGCCGAAGGCGATGTCGATGTCGTCCACCAAGACCAGCACATCTTCCGGCGCGATTTTAAAGTAATCCATACAGGCCCTCACCGATTGGCCGGACTCGTTCATGTAGGTGGTGGGCTTTAAAAGACGCACCTTCTTTCCAAAGGCGCGCCCTTCCCCGTAAAGGCCTTTAAATTTAATGGAGCTTACGGGGATGTTTAAAGCGTCTGAAATGGCGTCCACGGCCATAAAGCCCACATTGTGTCTGGTGTTTTTGTAGCGATCCCCCGGGTTTCCTAAACCGACGATAAGCATTTTACACTTCTTCGAAGATCTTGCTGATGGAGCGGTCGGTATTTACCCGCGTAATGGCGTTGGCGAGAATCGGTGCCACGGACACGATGTCGATCTTGTCGATGTGTTTTTCCGCCGGCAAGTCGATGGTGTCGGTAATGACGAAGCGTTCCATAACGGAATTGTCGATGCGTTCGATGGCCGGTCCCGAAAGCACGCCGTGGGTGGCGCAGCCATAGACTTTCTTGGCGCCGTATTTTTTCAGGGCGTCGGCAGCTTTGCAGACCGTGCCCGCCGTGTCGATAATATCGTCCACGAGAATGCAGTCTTTGCCTTCGATGGAACCGATGACGTTCATTACCACGTTTTCGTTGGCCTTGGGCCGTCTCTTTTCGATAATGGCAATGGGGGCGCCGTTGATTTCTTCGGCAAATTTACGGGTGCGGGTGACGCCGCCCAAGTCGGGACTGACGGCGACAATATTGGATGTGTCGATGTGTTCTTTAAAGTATTTTGCCAAATAGGGAACGGCGGTTAAGTGATCGACGGGAATGTCGAAGTAGCCTTGAATTTGACCGGCGTGCAGGTCCATGCAGATGACGCGATCCGCGCCGCTTACGGTCATTAAATTGGCCACGAGTTTCGCCGTAATCGGTTCTCTTGCCCGCACTTTTCTATCTTGACGGGC
>QWCQ01000949.1_pt1 | contig 13686 bp, 10 predicted proteins | sample 1972701 | NCBI WGS metagenome assembly QWCQ01 (sample SAMN09866704, study PRJNA288562) | Human gut metagenome isolate pre4_stool, whole genome shotgun sequencing...
GGCATGAAACCTTGGAACATCTTGGCACTCACCTTTACCAATAAAGCCGCCAACGAGATGAAAGAGCGCATTGGGCAATTGGTGGGACATCAGACAGCACGCTACATCAACATGGGCACTTTCCACTCTATCTTCGCAAGAATATTGCGGTCAGAGGCTGCACAGGTAGGCTATCGGTCGGGCTTTACGATTTACGATGAGTCCGACTCTCGGTCGTTGCTCAAAGCCATTATCAAGGAAATGGAGTTAGATGATAAAATCTACAAGCCCGCTGGCGTACATGCCGTGATAAGCAATGCGAAGAACCGTCTCATCTCACCGCAGAGTTATGCAGCGAATGCCGAGCTGATGTTGCGTGACCAGAAGAGCCGTCGCTTCGAACTGCATCGCATCTACGATGTCTATGTGCAGCGTTGCAGAAAGGCAAATGCCATGGATTTCGATGATTTGTTGGTGTTGACGTATCAATTGTTCAAGACGCATGAGGATATTCGACAAAAATATGTGGAGCGTTTCCGCTATGTCTTGGTAGATGAGTACCAAGATACCAATTATGCCCAGCAATGCATTGTGTGGGAGTTAACCAAAGACCATCAGCACATCTGTGTGGTTGGCGACGATGCACAGAGCATTTATGGGTTCAGAGGAGCAAACATCGACAACATGCTCGACTTTGAACAGATTTACGAAGGTATTCCGACTTTGCCATTCTTTACCGAACCAATGCGCAAAGTAGAAGTTTTGAGGAGGAGATGTTGCGCCAGCACATTCCTTATCGCATCTACGGGGGTTTGAGTTTCTACCAGCGCAAAGAGATAAAGGACATCTTAGCCTACTTCCGATTAGTGGTGAATCCTGACGATGAAGAGGCTTTTAAGCGCATCATCAACTATCCCACACGAGGGATTGGCAACACCACGCTTCAGAAGATTGCTGCTTCGGCACAAGAAAACGGCATCAGTTTCTGGCAAGTCATTGCGCAAGCGTCCACCTTATTGCCCACGGTGAACAAGGGAACACAGACAAAGTTGCTGCGCTTCAAAGAGTTGATAGAGGGCTTCATCGCTCAATTGCATCAGGCTGATGCGTTAAAGTTGGGGCGTGACATCCTCCAGACCAGTGGCATCAGTGCCGATATTTACTCTAACAACGACCCAGAGGGATTGGCACGACAAGAGAATGTGAATGAGCTGTTGGCAGGCTTGCAAGATTATACCGAGAGTAAGCGAGAGGAAGGCTTGGAACAGGAGGTGTATCTGCCTGATTATCTGCAAAGTGTCGCCCTGCTCACCGATTTGGATAGCGACGACGGGAGCGATAGTAAAGTGTCGCTCATGACCGTGCATGCCGCCAAAGGACTGGAGTTTCCCACTGTTTTTATCGTGGGATTGGAGGAGAATATCTTTCCAAGTCCCAATGCTGTCGATTCCCCTCGCGAATTGGAGGAAGAACGCCGATTGCTGTATGTGGCAATTACGCGTGCCGAAAAACATTGCATCCTCACGTCAGCAAAGAACCGCTGGCGGTATGGAAAACTGGAATTTGATACGCCCAGTAGATTTATCAAAGACATTGATTCACGTTTTATCCACATCGAAGCCGAAGAGGAAACGATAGATGAGTCCATCTTTGCGCCTTACAATGGAAGTCACTTCTCGGGCGATGGCAATCGACGATATAGCGACCGCATGCAAAACTCCCGACCTGTGGCGAGTCAGTTCCAAGCCGATGTAAAACCGAAAATCACCTCTGTTCAGCGCCCTGAACAGGCTGTTGACCCCTTCTCTTCCTCCTTTAAGCGCCAACTCCAGCAGACAGGTGGAAACTTTAAGCGTGTTACTGACGCCATGACCAACGGTGGACGGGCAGCGACAGCCTCTTCCCCTAATCCTGATGCCTCTGGCTTGCAAGAGGGGAGCACCATTGAGCACCAGCGTTTCGGCATTGGTACGGTACTCCGATTGGAGGGTGATGGTGAGAACAGAAAGGCTACGGTGGACTTCAAGCATGCGGGTACCAAGCAGTTGCTACTCAAGTTCGCTCGATTCAAGGTGCTGAAGTAGGTGCCTGTTTGCCCACCTCCGCTTGTGTTTTTGCGTGTGGGCAACTCTCCTGTGTCGTTTCCTTCTTTCTTTATTTGTTTGTCCTACCCATATTTTTTGCGTGTGGGCGTAATTCCTGCATCATTTGCCTCCGCAGCAAGAAGATTTTGCTCGCCAATGTTTGCAGGATTTCTTCTTGTAGTTGAGGCAGCAGAAACAAAGAGATGTGCCGTGCATGTCCTTTTTATTCCCCTCTTTATTGTGTTTAGTTATAAGTGAATAGTATTGTATATCATGAACTTACAACGTTATTTTGAAGTAACACTGCACCCGAATACAGGCTGTTTGTGATTGCAATGATGTGCCAATGATATGGCGGATTTGCCGCAACAGCATTTTGCGAGATTTCACGACACGTCCGTGTTGTTCCGTGATTTTCCGTTGCGATGATGAAAAATATGTTTTCCGTTTCATCACACCAGCCGTCTGGTGCGCTGCATTCCTCTCAAGTCCGTCGGCAGATGGGGTTCATTCTCTTGTTGCGTTGATTCAAATTATTCACTTCATTCGATGTTCAACAACACTGCTTTTCAATGAAAAAGCAGTGCTGCTGCATCTGTATTTTTGTAAATTTATTTCGTAATTTCAAATTTTCATTTTAGAAAAATATTCGTTGGCTGATAGTTGTTTTTGCCTTGTTTTTTGGGCGAAAACTTCTTATCTCATTGAGTTAAGCCGTCTATTTACCGCAAATTGTGGTTCAAAAGCATGCAAATTCTTGCCTTATTCCCATGCTTCAACGGTGTCAAAGCAATGAGATAGTAGGTTCATCACAGGTGGCATGGTAGTTAATCAGTTCATTCACAAGTGTTTACAAAACTTGCGTATTTGCGCACAGTCCTGCGCTTGTTCGCAAATACGCGAGTATTGAGAGGGGTTGTTAAATTTTTTCACACTTTTACACGCCTACAGATGTTTGTGCAACAGGTCATTACAACGGGACAAATGTGCTATTTTTAACAAATTAGATAGAAGAATTTTTCGTTAAAAGTCCGCATGTCAGATACGCCCCGAAGGGGCAATAGCTCAAAGCCCTTCAGAAAGTTCGCCACCTTTGTTATAGATTGCGTACTTCCGCAATTTTGGCATCTCAGCTTTCTTTTCTGGAAATTGAAACTCGTGAGTACATCACCACATGATTCGTACCATATCATGCTACACTCCTTATATGTGTGTTTGTATCTTGCATATACACACATAACTCATCCTCCTATTCTACTGATGCTTCAATACTTCCGTCAGCATTATAATGACATTTCAGTTTTCTTCCCTTTAATACAGCAACCATGGCGATTGAACCGCCAACTAGGACTACCAACTCTGCCGTTGAAATCGTTACAGTATTTGCTGTAAGTCCCATTACAGCCGCATTGGCTACCATTGAAGTACCACCAGTAAATGGAATTGTAGCCAAACTTGCAATGGTGGCCAAAATACGTGTTGCTTTGACTATCTTTTGCTTTCTGTTGAATTTCTTCAGCATCTTAGCCGCTTCTGCCTTGCAAAGAATACGTTTTTCACCAGCCTTTATAGCATTAATAAACTCTGATTTTGAATTTACAGTTCTCATATTTATATTATTTTTAATTTTGATAATTCATTATTTCTTTATAATATTCTATGTTCATGATTATGGTAATCCACCACATTCAGAATTGTCACAAACTCACCCGAAGGCTCAACTTTGAAAATACATCTGAAAGGATGTTTGACAGTGATACTGAAGATTTCTCGATTACGATATTTTCGTAAAGGATGTGGATGTCCCGGAATCTGCATCATGTCTGCTCGCCTTGTTTTCATCAAGTTTTCGACGACAAGAATAAGTTTCTTGGATAATGAACCAAACCTTTTTTGCAAGGCTCTGGAAGAGTTGAAATAACTCTGAATTGTCGGATCAAATCTTACTTCCATAACTATAGAATTTTAATTGTTTATACACTTAATGTTGTTAAAGATCCTAATAGCTATAGCCACTATAAGGACTTCGTTACTTGCACTTATTTTTAATACTATATGTATCATATTGTTTTTTTATTAATTTCTAATGCAAAATAACGAAGTCCCTGCGAAGTATCATTTCGTTTTGAAAGTACTTTTCAAAAAAAGAGAACTGTGTTGGATGGCTATCGCTATAGCCTGCTTAAATATCATAAATCACTCCAGTTACCTTATTATTTATTTTTGTGACTTAAAGAAGTCGATTTCTGGTAGATCTTTGTTTGGACGGTAAACCCACTTTAGCTTTTCAGTGCCAGGTTTCGGTCTTCTCAGTTCTGCCAGGTACTCCTCATAGTCGAGATATGTAATATTACAATTATAGTCTCTTCCGAATATGGCTGCAGTGGCAACCATAGATTTCTTACCTCCCGTGATGTCAATAGTGTAGTCGAGGGCTGGATAAAGTATCATATAATCCTTTAAGGCATTATATATTGTAAAGAAGTTATCATCTTCTAGTGTTACCAGTTGATAGTCACTTGTTAGAAATTTCTCTAAGCTATTATTGATATCATCATTTACCTCACCTTTTTTATTTGTTGTAAAGATGATGTGAACACTCGGGTTTAACACCCTCTGTGTCAAAATAATCGGTTCTGGAGTGAATCCTAAAATTGAAAAGAGCACACCATTCTGATGTTCCTCTGCACCTTGCTTTTGCTCAATAAACCGATGAATGACATCATTAAACAGTTCACTATAATAATACTGTCTACCATCATGGAAGCGTCCCTCATTATTAAGAGAAAGCCATGTATCGATATGCTGGTCAAATTTACTCTTTGTTTCCATATTCTATTCCGTTTTTAATTAAATTTTTAACATGTGTTGTAGCTGCAGTCAACTGCTGGACATCAAAGACACAACCCACTTCAAATCCAGTGGTCATGCCTGCATATCCATCAATATTCGCAGTAAATAATATTCCCTCTTTCTCATTGATTACACATTTTGAATGATTACAGGTATCACTATATACTTTACATCCCATTTGGAGAACTTTTAAGAGAAATTGTTTTTGTTTCTCAACCCCAAAATCGTTGCCTGTACGGTTGCAGTAAAAGAAAATCTTTACATTCCTCTTTAGCGCTTGCGAGAGGCTTTTCTTCAATTCTGGCAAATTTTCCAATGCCTTGAACTGCCAAGACACTAAATAAACATACTTCTGGGCGTGATTAATGATTGAGATGATTTCATCATAGATGCTTGTTTTATGTAGCGCAACCAAGTTGGTTTCTGACTTCTGTTTTCCATTTGAGCATGCAGTAATACGAAGTTTGCTTTTCAAAATATTAAAAGTTTCTTCTGGAATTACCTTATGGCTCTTCGTTATGATATCTTTGTATTTAGCCTCCACATACTTGAGAATATCAGCATACTGGTACATTACATCAAAGACATATTCAAGCTCATGGGCATCCATCTCGTTGAGAGTGATACCCGTTTCAACATTTTTTTTTAGACTATTTGGCGCAATATTAGCACTCATTAATAATGCGTTCATGCCGTCGGTTATCAGGAACTTGGCGTGCAAATCTATTAGTGATCTCACATGAATACCATTATAATAGAGTTTTTGCAACAATAATTGATGATTATTGATACCAAAATCTCTATCATCGATATCTTTTGTTGTATCTACTTGTGATGAAGACAGATATTCGTCAGACTTCTTCTCGTTAAGATTCGACAGTACAAATATCGCAATACCTGACAATGACTTCTTTATTAGTAAGTCCACGATCTCCTTATCTTGCATCAGGAAGCTACAGATTTTTATATAGGTATTGGCGCCATTAATCATTAATTTAATCTGATTTGTCAATTCATAGCAGTTCTGCTGGTTTACCAGATATCTTCCTTCGTTATTCATTTATTTATATCTTTTGTATAAATCTTTCATTATCTATGTTTTCTAATACATCAAAACGCTGTAATAGAATCAGATTTTTGCGACACTGTACATAATCATTTCTCTCCATAAAGTTAGCCAGTTCTTTTTTGTCATTCTCCTTTTTATATTTATCTACCTTAGCATTGAACTCAATCAGTTTTATGATGGAATCATCCTCAGTCACCAGAGAAATATAGATACCGAAACGTTTCTCATTCCGTGGGTACTGCACATAACCCTGGTTTAAGGCATTGATAAGACTCATTCGATTACTGCATTGACTAAATGTTTTATATGATACTTTGAATGTCAGTGGGCGAACCATCTGATCTGTTTCACTATAATTGTAGGTATAGTCACGTTTAGAATCAAGATTATTCCAGTCAAACAACTCTTTAGCAATTTCAGAAATATTGTCTTTGTAAAGGTTCATAATCTGCTTAGCAGATTCATCAGTTTCTTTGTTGTTGAACCCTTCATTGAAACGTAGTTTACCTTTATAGTGATAGAAACAGCATTTATCAAGGAATTTATTGCCGTCTTTACTGTTTAAGGCAGGTATCTTTACTTGATGAGTACCATACATTATTTCCTTATGTACCTTTCCTTTGTTATCAATGCTGAATGTCACTTGCAACTTAATGATGCCCTCTCCAGGGACATCTATGGATTCAAATTCAGAACTTCCCTTAGGCAGTCCGTATTTTTGCTTGTTTGTATCCGTCATATTTTCAATTTTCTCCAGTACTTTCCTTACTTCAAAGCTGTCGTTGTTTTCGATGATTGTCCGGGTAATAACGCTGTTATGGTTATATTGGACAAAAGGATAATCCTCGTAGAATACAGGATCCATTAGCTGCAAAGAAATGCCGTCAACGAGCAAGTCTTTGCTGTCATTGACAATAGGCACTTTATCCGTATCGGAAAAGAAATAGTCTGTTGCTTTCGGCAAGACTTCGAAATTTTGATATATCTTAATAAAGCCTTCTTCCTGCAGATGTTTGATTCTATAATTAACCATTGAGATTTCCATACCTAATGCCCAGGCTAATGCATTTGAAGGCACATTCGGTTGAGCCTTGATGAAATGAATAATGGCCCAGTCCATAAAATACATAGAATCATCATTTGGCTTCTTCAAGTTCAGATGAAGCATGTAGACAGGATATTCAATACTGGCAAAACCAACCAGTAGTCTGTCTCTATCCTTCATACCTTCGATCATTGACTTTTTTGTTTCCATATCCTTTATATTTAAGTGGATTGCATACAAATTTCCTACCGTTGGTATCAATTTTCCAAATATAAACCTCTAAAATCTGATCTTTCTCTGCCTCTTTGAAATACTCAGGCATAACCTTGTTTTCATAAATGACTCCTTCATAGCCGCAAAAATCAACCTTGATAAAGTTCTCTTTTATTTCTTTGACTACAACTTTTATTTTCTTGGCCTCTGTTCTTAGCATTTCAAGATCTTTCAGTGTATACGCTTTTATTTCACCTTGTTCTGTCATATAGGAATACAGTTCAAATAATGGTCTATAAGCATCGTCATCCTTAACATATTTAACTAAGAGTCCTGTAAGCTCTTCTACAGGGAGGTGCTGTGTCTTACTCAAAGGCATATTGAACTTAAACGATGTATCATCAGAAATGCAGAAATAGATCTTTCCTTTCTTGATTTTGATGAAATTGCACTTTATCAGGCTTTCTACATGATATTTTTCATGAAACATTCTGGCCTTCTTGATCTCACGGTATACAACAGTTTCTTTTGTCAATGCCCTGAATACATCCACTGGTTTCTTAAAACCATGACGCTCATTGTCTCTATGAGCCGCAGGGTTAATTAAAGTTTGTTTATTACCTACAAGAATCAGTTTCTTTTTAGCCCTTGACATCGATACATTCAGGCGTCGCATATCGTCAAGGAAACCTACAGTTCGCATCTTTTTTGCAGGGAAAGATCTCACAAAAGAGAATATAACAATATCAAACTCCATACCCTGGATAGAATCAATTGTATAGACCGACTGTTTAAATTCTGTATTTTCGAGTCTCTTGCGCAGTTCATCACGCTGTGAGCGGTATGGTGTAATGATGCCAATACTAATGTCTCTAAGACAGGCTTGTTGTATTAATGGGACAATTTCATTGCAAATAATATTGACTTCAGCATAATTTACCCAACTGTTGTTAAGGCACTCTTCATTTGGAAACTCAACCCATTGTCCTTTAACCATTTCAACGTCAGTTTCCACAAAGACACATTGCTTGTCATAAGGTGCTGGAAGGTCTATGAGTTGAGCATGAGTACCTTCACCCATCATAACTTCACCATTATAAAATACTTCTGATATGAAACGACCGATGTCAGGATGCATACGAAATTGGTAGTTCAGAAGAGTAATGTTGTCTGCTGGTAAATAAGAGCCTTCTGTTAGAAGTTCAAAAAGCGATTTCGACATCGCATCTTCGACAGTCTCTGTACTAATAGAATCCTCGGCATCTTCACTATCCTTGTTAGCTTTACCGTTATTATATTCAAAATAGTCCTGAGCCATCTCACGATCGAGGTATGGAGGAAGTTGCTTATGATCTCCTACAAGAACATATCTGTCAGCCTTAGCCATTGGGACAAGTGTCTCGGCGAGATTTGCTTTTGCTGCTTCGTCAATAATCACTGTATCAAAGTGAATAGAGTCGCTTTTTAGTATTTTGTTCATGCCAATGCCGATACAAGTTCCGAGGATTACATCCATGCTTTGGTAGCGATAAGTTTCAAGCACATTTGCCCCAAGGTTGACATCATCTTTGTTAAGACGTTCGTAGACTTCTGATGATATTTTGAGCATGGCCGCCATTGTAGCATAGTTCTTAATCATGGAACAGTGATACACGTGATATTTCTCCGCAGACTTCGTATTCCTATAGCTATAGTGGTCAATCTGCTCAAGCAATATATCTGGCGCCACACCTTTGTTCAATTGAGCAGATAACTTAGCATTGTGTTCCAGAAAATGTCGATAGTCATCTAAATCAAAGTTCTCACCCCAAGATTCAGCTTCACCTTCATTATCAATGGAGAGAAAAGATAGTTTCTCGATTGTAGAAAGCTTTTTATCAGTAGTAGAAAGTTTTTTGACAATGTTATCAACAGCAGCATGCGCTTGACTGCATACTAGAACTTTCTTTCCTTCTTTCACTAGTTGCTGTATGATCTCAACAATAACAGTTGTTTTACCTGTTCCTGGAGGACCTTGAATGAGCACAACATCTTTGTTTCCCAATGCTTTTCTGACAGCGTCAAGTTGGTTATTATCCTTCTTAGCATGTTTAAAGATAGGATTACAGAACTCAATGTTCTTGTACTTCGAAGTATCTGGAATCTTGATGTGACCACTTAAAATCTTATCAAAAAACTGATCTTTTTTATTATGAACGAACTCTTGTATGGCAGAAATTTGTAAATCCAAGTGTTCAACAGCAGATTTTCTTTTCATAGTGAAACCAGACATGATGAGTGAGCTGTCAATTCCACGATTAGCAGGAAACTCCAGACGAGCTTTTTCGTTTTCATCTTCGTAGAATAATTGGCCTGTTCTGACAGGTTTGCTCATGGCATCCAAGATGGAAACGTACATATCATTCTCTTCCTCATTGGATAGCTTAGAAACATCTGCTCTATTCAAATCGAACTTAAAGCCTATGCCATCTGTATAATACTGGCATTGACTGCGTTTGATATGGGCGGAGGTACTAACGGTGACTTCATCACCAGACTTCTGCTCCTCAGCCATCTTCTGATAACGAAGCACATCCTTCAGAATGTGGAAGTACTTACCCTGAATTAGTCTGGTCTCACGAGCAGCCTTCTCAGCCTTATATTTGATATCATAATACAGATGTTTTTGCTCTATAATGGCAGTGGTTGCTATTCGCGCGTCATAATCATGCGGAATGGCCTTATAGACATCCAAAATGTGAACATTGCTACCTCTGACCTTAAGACATCTGTTTTTATAATTGTAGATGATGTTTGGAACCTTAGTGTCCTTACGATCATAGTATAATTCTTTCAATTTCAATTCTTTGGCTTCCAGATTCATCACCAATTGTAAAGAATCAGAATTGAACAGCACCAGCTCATTACGATCTGTATTGTAGTTGATAAAAAAATAAGAGTTCTGTAAACCATTATGATGGTGAGCTGTGTATTTCTTCCATCCTGATTCCATATCGCCTTTGTATTTACAATAGATATGAATATTAGGAGACAAAAATTTATTGAATGCCATTTCTGGATAACGAGATAAAATGGATAATGCCATTTCTTTATCTTCTGCAGATAGACTATTCCGTTCTATCTCTGGGAAGAATTCTTCAAATCGTGCAGTAGCATCATAGTCTTCTGGTTTTTCTTGTAATTTCGGTAATGGATTCTCAACAGCTATCATGAATCGCATAAGTTGGAGAGGATTCTGCCCTTTACTGCTCAGTGTCATATTGAATTTGTCTCCAATTCGGATACGTTGATCAAATGCGTCCTTCTCGATATATCCGCGTAATGAAGTACCTGGATAACGGAGCTGAACAATCTGTCCTCCTATGCTAAATACCTCCATCTCATAGTCGGAATCTATTTGCAAACTGTCGAAAACATTTTTGTCTTCTGCGTTGTTAGTAAATAGATCATAACCTAAAAAGGCTACTTTTTCCCCATTATGCCAAAAAATATTCAACACTTTTGCATCAAAGTAGGAGCCAACATTTTGTGACAGATTTTTAAAGAGTATATCGTAAATATCTGCTGGTACTGGAGTACCTTGATAAACCAGATTTTCTGAGAGAACCACACCTAAGTCAAATGTTGTGCTTTGACAGAAGAAACGTCCATTCTGCGCTACACGGATAATTTTTGCTCTGACCATAGTACCAATCATGTGCTTATCTGCTTCAGTCATTACAGTGGATTCATGTTTGGAATTATCCCATTCTTTGTTATTAGAACTCATTGTATGTTTAACAGCAATGCCATCCATCTTGAAGTAATTCTGTCCATGTTTTTTCTCATTTATCGAGCTTACCATTACCAATTTAGTGGCACCAGCCAGTTTGGCAAGCAACTGTATTTCGCTTCTACATAGCTTGATGTCTGTGTCCCAATTAGATTCTACGACGGACCAGTCTTCATTATAGTCATTTTTACGAACTTGGTGTTCTCCGAAAGAGATTTCCAAATCAGGAGATTTGTCCAACCTTGACAGTAAATCTATTCTTTCTTTGAAAATTTTAGCACAGTCCTTACACAACATGTTGGATTTGGTAAGGTTTGAATAAGCAGGGCCTTTTCCATATTGTTTATGATAAACCCTGCGTAGAAGTACACTAGGATAATCTGCCTTGACAAAGCAATCAGCACAAAAAGCCTTGCCACACATATAACATGTGTGACCATTATCTATTTTGTCTATCCTATTATTACAATTTGAACATCTTGGCATACTAACACTTGTTTTATGATGCAAAATTACCTGAGTTGTGCGAAGTATCACTTCGTTTTATACAAATTCAACGATTTATTATTTTCATCAATAATTTTCTCAACCAAAGATTTTGGTTCATGCACTTTGATATTACGACCATAAGAAAGCAACTTTTTCATGAGAAGTGGATTTTCAACCACATCAAGTGTAATTAACATACGTAGATCATCACACGTCTGAGATTTATGGATTGGACGTGTCTTTATATAATAATAGGTATCTTGATTCATAGCCTCCAAAACAACGTGAATAGTCTTCAGTTTTGAAGCTTTATAGTTTACAGGAGGTTTTTTGTTGTCTACAGGTACGTAATAGCCAATAATTTTATCATAGTAGTCTCGAATTCTTTGAGGATTGATGTCAATATACTGACCTTTAATGTGTTCTATTGATGTAATACGATCAAGCGCAAGGACAGACCATTCAAAAGGTAATCCATGGATTTTGACTATCAGATACCACCTGTTTTCAAAACGTTTAAGGTAATATGGTGAAACCTTGAGATCTTTAACCTCCTTTTGTACCAAAACACCCTGATGAAGTTGTTGATAACCGATTTTAAGAACATGATGATAGGTTATCGCCTCAAACAATGGCGTAATCCACTTTTCAAGATAAGGATTAGGCTCGATTTCAATACCTCCTTTAAGTGCATTATGTATGGAAACATTACTGATCTTTAAATCCTGAAGGAGCTGGTCTATTGGCAGCATTCCATCAAATGCAGTAATGACATTTAAGATCTTCAAAAGAAGTTCTCGGTCTTTTTGGGTAAATATCTTCTCGGGAAAAACCAAGTATTCTGTGTTCAACAATCGGTAGATTGTATTTCTCTGTTTTCGTGAGTCATCCCCAATTCTCTGATATCCAATACAACTCGTAATATCATTATTTCCGTGATATACTTCACGCAAATTCTGTAAGATCGTTTGTACTGTGCGCTGTGAAACTCTCTTCTCTTTCCTCAATTGCTCTTGTAGTGCATCTCCAATTTCAATGTATGTATGCTCCTTGCCATCTTTGAGAATAGATTCAACTATCTCCATGTTCACGATCTCGCTTCTGGTATGCGTATCCTCTATATCCATGTTAATTCGTATATTTTCTTAAATTTGCAGACTTAAAATTTTATAGAAATGCAAGTCATTGGGTAACAATAAACTATCAAATGCTCGCATATGTCAGAAAATTCACTTGTCTTAGTGCTGCAAAAAACTCAAATAAATAATATCTGACATATGGCGAAGGTAAACATAAAATCTTAGAAAATCACTCTTTTCGGAGGAATTTATGGTTCATCCAACATTTCGAGTGATACATGACAGTTATGTACTACATATAGCCTTAGTTTTAAATACTGTCATCCCTAAAGCCGTATGCCTTTCATTTAATCACTTTTATCTTATTGTTAATACTATCAACTTTACTTGTTGAGATATGACAGTCATACCTTGCAAGTATACCTTTTTGTAAATCAACATAGTCATTGCCATCTTTTGCAGTTATGGAATATGATTCTCCTTTGCTTGCTCCACATATTCCGTTAAAATTTTTCCGTGTCCACCCTAAGTTATATTTCTATTCTGCTTTTGCTCCGCCATTGTAGCCCGATGGATGGTTTCAAAAAATCGAGGAAATTTATTACCATGGAGGAAAAAACATTTTTGTTCCGTTCGTGTTTTTCGTTGTAAAACTTCATCTTTCGATGAAGGAATTGTGAGACGGAAAAAAGAAGCAACGATATTTAGCATACTTTACACGTATTTTTTTGCAGGTTGCTCCTTTTTCTATATCTTTACCCCATCAAACGAAAAACAACTTAAACCTAATCATATTAAAAGATGACTAATCAACAACAAATCGTAGAGTGCGTCCCTAATTTTAGCGAGGGTCGCAACATGAATGTAATCAAACAAATTACAGATGAGATTGAGCGCGTTAAGGGTGTTAAACTATTAGATGTAGACCCAGGTGAAGCCACCAATAGAACGGTGGTGACGTTTGTCGGTTCGCCCGATAATGTATTAGAAGCTGCATTCCAAGGCGTGAAAAAGGCAGCCCAGCTCATTGATATGCGCAATCACCATGGAGCGCATCCACGAATGGGTGCCACAGACGTTTGTCCACTCATTCCAGTGGCTGG
>QWCQ01000931.1_pt1 | contig 13623 bp, 9 predicted proteins | sample 1972701 | NCBI WGS metagenome assembly QWCQ01 (sample SAMN09866704, study PRJNA288562) | Human gut metagenome isolate pre4_stool, whole genome shotgun sequencing...
ACCTCCGTGTGTGTTTTTGTCGTTATTAACATTTTACACGAAGTTAGTATGAGTTTTCTATTTTATTCTAGTGTCGCATTTAATTTTACAACTTATCATATAAAAATATCTATTCTAAGACTTTTTATTCAAAGATTTTTTTAAATCTCCTATAATTTCCCCTTAGCTGTCTCCCTGAGGTTCGAAGGGTCCAACCCTGCTTTAAGGTATATTCTAATATCTAGATATACTAATATCAAAATATTTTTAGTAAAAGATATTTTAGAAAAAAATATCTCCCCCAACTATTATAGTTTTTAATTTCTAGTAGTATAATAGGATATAAGGGGATTGAGCAGATTGTTTAATTCCTTATTGTATTATTTACAGAAAAAATAGATTATTTATACTATATAAGTATGTTTTGTTTTGTTAATAGAAAGGGATCTTATGAGATTACACATGGGACTTGATGTAGGTTCTACTACAGTCAAGCTTGTAATTACCGATACAAATTTCAATATATTACACTCTGTCTATGTCAGACACAAGTCAGATGTGAAGGAGACTGTAAGGACTGTTCTTCTTCAAGCTTTCGATGACTTTAAGGATGATGAAGTAACTGTCAATGTTACAGGCTCTGGTGGTATGTTTTTGGAAGATTATTTGGGGATTGATTTCGTCCAAGAGGTTATAGCAGAAACAAGGGCTATCAGAGAATATATTCCAGAAACAGACGTCCTAATCGAGCTAGGCGGAGAGGATTCTAAGATTACATATCTTAAGGGATCTGTCGAGCAGAGGATGAATTCTATCTGTGCTGGAGGAACTGGAGCTTTTATAGACCAGATGGCTTCCCTCCTAGATACTGATGCGACTGGCCTTAACGAGCTTTCGAAATCCTACAAGAAGGTCTATCCAATCGCTTCTAGGTGTGGAGTTTTTGCTAAGACTGATATCCAAGCCTTGATGAATGAGGGAGCTAGCAGGGAAGATATAGCGATTTCTGTCTTTCAATCAGTAGTCAACCAAACTATTTCAAACCTAGCCTGCGGGAGGCCAATTGAGGGAAATATCACTTTCCTCGGAGGACCCCTCCACTTCCTATCATCTCTTAGGGATAGGTTTGTAGAAACTTTGGGCGAGGAGGAAAATACCTTCTATATCCCAGACAATGCAGAAATCTACGTAGCTCTTGGAGCTGCACTTTTATCAGCAGATTCCAAGGAATTTATTCCTTATAGGACTCTTATAGAAAGACTCGATGGGGAAGTTCCAGAAAATCTTGACATGACAAAAAGGCTCGAGCCTTTGTTTGAGTCAGAAGAAGAATACGAAGAATTTAAGAAAAGACACGCCACAGGTCAAGTTGCCTACAAGGATATCCATAACTACGAAGGCCCAATATTTGTAGGAATTGATGCAGGTTCTACAACTAGCAAGATGGTTTGGCTAAGTGAGGATAAGAAAATCCTCCTAGAAGATTATAGGATGAATTTAGGTAAGCCCCTTGAAGTTGTAATTTCCATGCTTAAGGAAGGCTATATCAAGAAGAACCCTAAGGCCTACATAGCTTCAAGCGGGATTTGTGGTTATGGGGAAGACTTTATCAAGAAGGCCCTCCGTGTAGATAATGGAGAAGTTGAGACCATAGCCCACTACAAGGCAGCTCAATTCTTTAACCCTAAGGTCGACTTTATCCTAGATATCGGTGGCCAAGATATGAAGGCTATGCATATCAAAGATGGGATTATCGATAGCATACAGCTTAACGAAGCTTGCTCATCAGGTTGTGGGTCCTTCCTTTCAACCTTTGCTGCATCTGTCGGCATGAGTGTAGAAGACTTCCAACAAAGGGCTATCCTATCCAAAGAGCCGGCTGACCTTGGCTCAAGATGTACTGTCTTTATGAACTCCAAGGTCAAACAAGCCCAAAAGGAAGGCTCAGAAGTCGAAGATATAGCGGCAGGACTTTGCTATTCTGTAATAAAAAACGCCATCCAAAAGGTAATCAAGGTAAGAGACCCAAGAAGCCTTGGCGAAAATCTCGTAGTCCAAGGAGGAACCTTCTACGGAGATGCAATCCTAAGAGCCTTCGAGAAAATCACAGGTAGAGAGACTACAAGACCTGAAATTGCAGGACTAATGGGAGCTATGGGTATGGCTCTAATCTCCATGGATAAGTCCACTGGCCATTCCACCCTCGCTGATATAGACGAGCTTGAATCCTTCTCCTATGAGCAAAAGAATGCAAGATGCGGTAAGTGCTCCAACAATTGTTCCCTAATCATTAATATCTTCCCAGATGGATCAAGATATATAACTGGAAATAGGTGCGAGAGGGGGGCAGGAGTTAAGGAAAGCCATAGCTTCGCCGACTACAATATGTACAAGTTTAAGTACGACTTGCTATTTAATAGAAAGACCTTGAAGGATAAAAACACCTTCGGAAAAATTGGGATTCCAAGAGTCCTAAATATTTACGAAGACTATCCTTTCTGGCATACTTTCTTTACTAGCCTTGGATTTGATATAGTTCTATCTGACAGGTCTTCTAGAGAAATTTACGAGAAGGGAATATCTTCTATTTCCTCAGAAACAGCTTGCTATCCAGCAAAACTCGTCCACGGCCATATAGAAAATCTCCTCGAAAAGGATGTAGATACGATCTTCTATCCAGCGATTTTCTATGAATACAAGCAATACAAAAACGCCAAAAATCAGATGAACTGTCCGGTAGTAAGCGGATATCCAGACCTTATTAGAAATAACGTTGATGATTTAAAAAATATTAAATATATGGCTCCTTACCTATCATTTGAGTCTGAGAAAATTATAGCTGATAGACTTATCGAAGAATTTAAAGATTATAGCTACCAAGGCAGAACTTTAGGCAAGAAAGAGATCAGAAATGCGGTAAGCCTTGCCTGGCAAGAGATGCAAAACTACCACGACGCAATCAAGAAACGTGGCAAGGAAATTCTAGATTTTGTTGGCGAGAAAAATCTAAATGCTCTAGTCCTTGCAGGAAGGCCATACCATATAGATCCAGAAGTAAACCACGGTATAGCTGAGCTAATAGAATCAATGAAGATTCCGGTACTTTCAGAAGATGCCATAGCCTACAATTCACCGGACCTTTCCTATGATCTTAGAGTTCTTGATCAATGGTCCTACCACGCAAGACTCTACAGGGCTGCTCAATATGTAGGCCAAACCGATAATCTCGAGCTAATCCAACTTAACTCCTTCGGTTGCGGTCTAGATGCGGTAACAAGCGATCAAGTAGCTGATATCCTAAAGGCCAACGGCAAGATCTATACCCTAATCAAGATAGACGAGGTAAGTAACCTCGGAGCGGTTAAGATAAGGATCAGATCTCTCTTAGAAGCCCTAAACCAAAAGAGAATCGAAGGCCACAAGCTTGAAGGAGACTTAGATAAGCTCGACTACGAAAGCCCAGAATTTACCAAGAAAATGGTAAAAGAAGGCTACACCATCCTTGCTCCTCAAATGGCAAGAGAGCACTTCGCTATAATGGAACCAGTCTTCCACGAATATGACCTAAACATAGAATTCCTCGATGATATAAATAGCGAGGTAATAGATACGGGACTTAAATACGTAAATAACGACTCCTGCTATCCATCAATCACAGTAGTAGGCCAGCTCTTAGAAGCTGTAAAATCAGGCCGCTACGATACAGATAAGATTGCCCTTCTTATGACCCAAACAGGAGGAGCCTGCAGGGCAAGTAACTATGTAGGCTACATCAGAAAGGGTCTAAAGGATGCAGGCCTTGATGATATTCCTGTAATTGCCCTCTCCGCCCAAGGTATAGAAACTAACGCAGGCTTTGACCTAAAGAAGGCTTCATCTATACCACTTCTCAAAAAGCTTATGAGGTCAATCCTATTAGGAGACTTAATCAACAGAGTATCCAATTCCACAAGACCTTACGAAGTAAATAAGGGAGAGACCAATAGCCTAAAAGAGGCTTGGATCATCAAATGTAAGCAAATTGCTCCAAAGATGACCAGCAAGGACTACAAGAAGATGGTAAGGGAAATAGTAGAGGACTTTGACAACATCGAAAGAAATGACCTAGTATTGCCAAAGGCAGGGATCGTAGGAGAAATCCTAGTCAAATTCCTCCCAGAAGCCAACAACCACCTCCAAGATATCCTAGAAAGAGAAGGAGCAGAGGTAATCCTCCCAGACCTAACAGATTTTCTCATGTATTGCATGAAAAACACTGAGATTAAGGCAGACCTTTACGGCAAGGATAAGAAGAGTGCTTGGCTAGGAAAAATGGGTATAAGCCTTGTAGAAAAATACAGAAAAGTAGTAAGAGAAGCCCTAAGAGAGAGCAAACACTTCGAAGAGCCTTGCTATATAGACCAAATAGCAGATTATGCCAAGGATGTAACAAGTCTCGGTAACCAAGCAGGAGAAGGCTGGCTCCTAGCAGGCGAGATGGTAGAGCTAATCAAACAAGGCGCCCCAAATATAGTAGTCATCCAACCATTCGGCTGCTTGCCAAACCACATCACAGGTAAGGGCGTTATGAAAAAAATCAGATCAGTCTACGAAGAAGCAAACATAGTAGCCATAGACTATGACCCAGGTGCAAGCGAAGTCAACCAAGTCAACAGAGTAAAACTAATGATGAGCTCCGCTAGGGAGAAATTAAAAGAAAAAGAAGAAGCCAAGACTAGTATATAGGAAATACTAGACATAATTTAAAATAAATAATTCTTAATAAGAAGGACTCTTGCAACTAATAAATCCCCCCACAAGGGAAAGAAATTAGAAAGCGAGAGTCCTTTTGCTTTCACCCTTATCCCGACCGCAGTGGAGGGATCTCTTGGAGATGTCTCGACTCCGCTTCGCTTCGCTCGAGATAAGGGGTGTTGAGACACCCTACCGTTCCCTAATCCCGACCGTAGTGGAGGGATCTTACTAGAGATGTCTCGACTCCGCTACGCTCCGCTCGACATAAGGGAAAGTGGGATTACGAATGGATCTATTGAGCTATCTATACTTCGCCATCTCGAAAAAAGCCCGTCCGGCTAGTGGAGGACAATGTGAGAGATCTACAGTCTGTGATGACATGTGGATTTTTAAGTTTAAGTTATTTACGAGAATAATTATCTAAAGAACCCCCCTCCATACACGTCCCAAGGTTCTGTAGACCTCTCGTCGCTTCCCTGTGGAAGCTCTGTCTAGGTGGCAACAAGGAATCCCGACTTTCATACAACCCTTATCCCGACCGCAGTGGAGGGATCTCTTTTTAATTTAAGATATTTGAACTAGCAGAGATTTATCGCCCATACTTTGAGAAAGACTAAAGACCAATTAGGCCATCTCGAACGAATGTGAGAGATCCGCAGTCTGTGATGACATGTGGGTTATTAAGTTTAAGTTATCTATAAGAATACTTATCGGAGGATAACCCCAAGCAAAAATGTCCCAAGGTTCTGTAGACCTCTCGTCGCTTCCCTGTGGAAGCTCTGTCGACGGTAGTTTGCGGATTCGACTCCGTCTCATGCTCGCAAAGCCTCGATTAAGGAATTTCATCAGTTCGCTATGCTCACTGTGACAATTCCATTAGAGGTGGCAACAAGGAATCCCGACCAATCCACAGCCATTATCCCGATCGTAGTGGAGGGCTTTCTTAGAGATCTCTCGACTCCGCTCGACATAAGGGGAATTGGGAATTGCAACTTCACTTCGTTCATTGTGGCAAGAACCATTAGACATAAGGGTAAGTGAAGCTTGCTATTTTTATTTACAAAGACAAAAACTCCCCCAACCATATTTTTTACTGGCAGGGGAGTGTATTTCTATATAGACTTTATTATTTCAAAAAGTTCTCTTGCGGATTTTTTTGGGCCTTCGCTTTCCATATTGTCTATGGCTAGCTGGGTCCTTACTGTTCCTACTTTTATTTTGTTTTCGAAAAGCTTATCGAAGTATTCTTTAATGAGCTCATCGCACATTTCTTGTTTTTGGTAAGGGCCGAATGGGTTTGCGAAGTAGGATTTGACTAGTCCTTCTTCTGTTGTTGTTCCCTTGGCCATCCTTGCACCTTCTTTGAAGACTTTGATAGCCTCTTCTTCGTTTTCGAATAAGCTGATTGACTTCTCACCTTCTTCTAGCTTGTCGTAGTTGTTGGCGTAGAGGAAGAAGTCTACGTGATAGCCTTCCATGATTTGCTTGTGGTCTGCTACTGGCATGATTAGTCTTGCGTTTACCTTGTCCGGATTCATAAAGATGGACCTATCTATTTGCTTGAAGGCATAGCCTGAATCTAGGTCGTCGAGCCTTACGAAGGCACCGATTTCTGTTCCGTAGGCGAGAACTTTGTTTCCGTTTAGTCTGAAAGAGCCCATATCGTCAAAGATTACCGTCATGTCACGGATGTATTCCTTGGCAAGAGACCTGAAAGCTTCGATTGATTCGCTCTTTCCTGCTCCAGAGTCTCCGAGGATTACTATATTTGCACTCTTACCGTTTTGTAAGACGACATTGACACCTGCTCCGTGGATTGGGAGGAAGCCTCTTTTCATGGAGATGATGTTGTTTAGAGTTAGACACATTTTCTTAAGGTAGCCGAAGTAGTCCTTCTTGTCACAGAAGTTACAGTAGCCTATAAATAGGTCGTTCTCCTTATCTTCATAGAAGATATCAAGGTCCCTATCGTCCTTTACTCCAAAAAGATAAATTCCATCAGGTTTGGTATTAATGGCTTCTTCTTCATCACATAACTCGAATAAGTTTGAAGCAGATATGCCGTGGGTGATGTAGTCTTGGTGGAAGTAGACATAGATTAGGTTGTCGGCAATCTTCGCTGGATAGCAGAGGTATTCGTCTGTGTCTATATCGATATTTTCGATTGGATTGTCGAAGACTTCCTTGAAGAAACCATCACGCTTGTTGGATTTGGTGTAGGTTATGTAAGGAGTTTCGATCATTACTTTTGTTATAAATGGAATCTTGTTGAGCCATTTTAGGTATTCTGGATAGTCGATTTTGGACTTTCTTACTATAACAGAAGAGTTGGCTCCTGCTGGTACTTGTCTAAAGACCTTTGGGTTTTCTCCTGTGATTGATACTTCGACTTTCCTGTAGATTTCTAGGATCATATCCTTAAATCTGATATTTGAACCTAGGAAGTTTTCTACTTCGAGTCCTTCCTTGTCGGCGTTTTTCTCGATGATTGAGTATCTTTCGATTTTTCTCCAATAATCGTACATGTCTTCGACAATTCTTATTAGAGCGTCACGTTCCTTGTTGAGGTCGTGGTACTTGTTGATCTTTTCACTGATCTCATCTAGGGTCATTACTGTAAGGATCTTTGTAATATCCCTAAGCTCATTTGAAAGCTGGTCTATATCACTTGCCCTGAAGAATTTCTCTAGATAAGTATAGATTCTTGTGTGATTGTCCTTGTGGAATTTAACAAAGGACCTTAGGACTTCGTAGAAACCATTACTTCTTAGAAGGTCGTCAGTATTATTAAAGAAAGCCTTGGAGAAGTTTAGGATGGCTTTGTTGTTTGATATTGATATTTCTTTGGTCATATTAGCTCCTAATTATTCTTTTCTATTTATTACTTATTACTTTACCGTAAAACTAGACGAATACTATTTGAATTAATAGCATATAAACGATAGTTCCTACAGAAATTGACAAGAAGAGCTTCTTGAACCTAAAATGCAAGAAAATCACGACAGCCGAAGCGATAATTTCGGCTAGGCCATAGGGATAATGGATTATGTCGATGTTTCTTAGGGCAAAGACAACAAGCAAGGGCATTAGGGCAAAAGGAAGGTATCTGCCGTAGTACTTTACTAGGTCTGGTAGCTTCCTCTTACTAAAAAACACAAAGGGAACGGACCTAATCATAAAGGTTGTGATGGCAGAGGCTGCTATTATCATAATCATTCTATTCATTATAATCTTCCACCTTTCCTCTTACTGCAAACAGACTCATTACTATTAATAATAGGGCAGGAATCATAAACTTATCCTTGCCGAAGATTAAAAGAGCTATAATTGACATGGCTAGCCCTATCATTAAAGGCCTGTGGTTTCTCGTAGCGTTGAACTGTTCTACCAAAAGCACTAGGAAAAGTGCAGTTAGGACAAAGTCCATGCCCGTCGTGTTAAAGGTAATCATATTTCCCAAAAGGGCTCCCACATAGGAAGCTAAGGCCCAGACTAGGTAGTTGATGATGCCTATAGCCAAATAAAAGTCCCCACGATTTACACCTTCGGGTGGCTTTATGGAAGTATCCAGGGCGAAGGACTCGTCTGATAGGGTCAGGATAAATAGTAACTTGGATCTCGAATTCTTGAATTCTTTTAGTAAGGACAAACCATAAAACATCATCCTGATATTTACTGAAAGAGTAAGGATGATGATAGCAAGAACGGTAATGTCGGTTTTAAGTAGGGGTAACAATACAAATTGCATACTTCCAGCATACACCGTAAGTGATATAATAGGGGCGAGGATTGCGGAAAATCCCGCTTGACTAACCATGATTCCAAAGGTAAGACCAAGGAAGATATAGCCTACTATAACAGGGATAGTGTATGGGAATGCTTTCTTAAATGCTTCTCTCATAATATCTCCTTATAAAATTATATACATTCTATCACAAGATTGTTAAAAAATAAATAATAGTTTCATTAAAGACATAGAACTTGTATAATATAATAGGCTAATTATGTAAAGGAGAATATATGAAAAAGTACGATATCGTAGTGGTAGGCGCAGGAGCAAGCGGTGCCTTCCTTGCTTATGAATTAACCAAGCTAAAAACAAAGAAGAAAGTTTTGATAATAGATGGCGGTAGGAAAGTAGCGAACAGGACTTGCCCTATAACAGAAGGCAAAGTCGATCACTGTATAGGATGTAAGCCATGTAACATCATGTACGGATTCGGAGGAGCAGGAACCCTCTCAGATGGTAAATACAACATAACCACAAGCTTTGGAGGAGACCTTCACCAATACATAGGCGAGAAAAAAGCAATGGAACTTATGGAATACGTGGACTCAGTACTAATGGATTTTGATGGAGGAGATGACCTAGAGCTTTACTCAACAGACAAAAACGACCTAAAGACCAAATGTCTCCGTCACGACCTCCACCTTCTATCAGCCAAGGTTCGCCATTTCGGTACAGATAGAAACAAAGTAATCCTTCAAAGAATCTATGATTATGTCAAAGACACCATAGACTTCGAGTTTAACACTATGGTAGACAAAGTAGAATACGAAAACGACAAATACATCATCCACACTGGAAAAGAAGTCTATGAGGCAGATGACCTAGTCCTTGCAGCAGGAAGATCAGGATCTAAGTGGATTGCCGATGTATGCGATAAGTTTGACGTAGGACTTAAGAGAAACAGAGTCGACATCGGAGTCAGAGTGGAAGTGCCTGCAGAAGTCTTCAAGCACATCACAGACGATGTCTACGAAGCAAAAATCATGTATCAAACCAAACAATACAACGACGTAGTGAGGACATTCTGTATGAACCCTTACGGCCATGTAGTAACAGAAAACACCAAAGGCATCCTAACAGTAAACGGTCACTCATTCACTGACCCTAAACTACAATCAGGAAACACCAACTTTGCCCTCCTAGTAACCAACAGATTCACCGAACCATTCGAAGACTCCAACGAATACGGCGAATCCATTGCCAAGCTTTCAAACATGCTTGGGGGAGGAGTCCTCATGCAAAGATTTGGTGACCTAGTCAAGGGCCGCCGTTCATCAGAAAGAAGAATGGCTAAGTCCTTCACTACACCAACCCTAAATGCGACAGCAGGCGACCTATCCCTAGTTATGCCAAAAAGACAACTCGATGATATAATCGAGATGATCTACCAACTAGACAAAATCGCCCCAGGAATGGCCAATGACGACACCCTCCTATACGGAATAGAAGTCAAATTCTACAATTCTGTAGTAGATGTGGACGAAAGATTTGAAACAAATAAGAAAAGACTCTACTGCCTAGGAGATGGCTCAGGGGTAACCCATTCCCTATCCCAAGCCTCAGCTTCAGGAGTAGAAATGGCAAGAATCCTAAACGAGTTATAAATGAAATACATCTATTCACAAATCAAAAAAGAAGACGGAATCATCCTAAGAGGAGTAATCAACACTCCTGATGATTTCACAGAAGATAAAAAATATCCAACAGTAATAATCTATCATGGATTCGGAGGAGACAGGAACGGATCAAGCTTCTTTAGGGTACAAAACGCAAGATACCTCACAGATAGGGGCTATGTAGTTGTAAGATTCGACTTTTCTGGAACATGTGAGTCTGATGGAGACTTCTACGATATGACCGTATCGAGAGAAGAAACAGAGGCAGAACTCATCCACGAATTCGTAAAAATCAAAGCCTATGTAGACAAGGACAGACTCTACTGGGTGGGCCATTCCCTAGGAGGGGTCATAGCTACCCTTAAGGCCTATAAGCTTAAGCCAAAAGCCATGTGCCTCCTTGCTCCAGCAAGCGATATGAATAACCCTGACTATATCAAAGTCATGGCCAAAACCATGTTCGAAGGCGAGATGAGAAAGAAAAAATCAGAAATAGACGGCCACAAAACCTACGCCGAAATCATAAGAAGTGTAGAAGACGTAGATATAGGAGGAGTCAAACTTCACAAGAACTTCCTCATAGACTTCCTAAAGAAAAATATCTACGGGGCTGCCGAAAAATACAAGGGTAAGGTCCTAATCCTAAGGGGAGATGCAGACGACTTAGTCTTTAACGATGCCAACGTTAAACTCCAAAAGGCTTACCCAAATGCAGTCTACGAACAAATAGAAGGAGCCGACCACTCCTTCAAAAACGAAGACCACAGAATGATAGTCTTTGAGAAAATGTATCAGTTCTTTGAGGAAAACTAAGAGAAAAGATATTATTTCTGCACCCTTATATAAATGGTTTCCACTATTCCCACTATCCCTTATATCGAGCGGAGCTAAGCGACGAGAGGTCTACAGAACCTTGGGACGTGTTTGGTGGGAAATTATTTAGGTATGTATTCTCGTAAATAACTTAAAACTGAATAATCCACATGTCATCATAGACTGTAGATCTCTCACATTTGTTCGAGATGGCGTGGTTGAGATATCTCAAGAGATTCCTCCACTTCGGTCGGTAATTCCACTTTCCCTTATGTCGAGCGGAGCGAATGCGGAGTCGAGACATCTCTAAGAGATCCCTCCACTTCGGTCGGGATAAGGGTTAAGGAAAAGTTCGGGATAAGGTCGAAGAAAAGACGGGAATACCTGCTCTTCCACCTCGACAGAGCTTCCACGGGGAAGCGACGAGAGGTCTACAGAACCTTGGGACTTGTTTGGTGGGAGTTTTATTTAGATAAATATTCTCGTAAATAATTTAAACTTAATAATTCATATGTCATCATAGACTTAAGATCTCTCACATTGTCCTCCAGTAGTCGGACGGGCTTTTTTCGAGATGGCGTAGTTGATGTTTAGACTTTACCTCAAAGTATAGTCGATTGTGTTCTGTAAAGGCGGTTTCTAAGGACCTCCTAGAATTCACAAACACCCCCTTATGTCGAGCGAAGCGAATGCGGAGTCGAGACATCTCTAATTAGGAAATCCAACTAAAACCAGGGCCAACCCCTGGTTTTTCTTTGTCTTCATCTACTAAAATTCATAGATAATAATAAATTCACATTATTTAAAAGAAAATATCCAAAAAGGGCTTTAATTTTGTCTGAAAAGTGTTATAATGAAATAAACAATTATATATCTGACACTAATTTGTAACTAATATCTATCAATTGTGGAAGAAATTTAGATTTTTGCACTTTTTGTAGAAAATGTGTTGCAAATATTTAGAAAGTGGTGTATGATTATAATTGTAAAGTGAGTACTATATTAATAGTTTTTTAAAAACAAAAGGAGAATTACAATTATGAAAACAAATAAATTAGCAGCAGGTGCTCTTGCACTAGCTCTTGGACTTGGTGCAGTTACACCAGCATTTGCAGCTGACTCAACAAAAACAGGTAACGAGAAAAAAGGTGAAGTTCTAGTAACTAAAGATTACAGAGATGCTGAAACAGCATTCGTTAAAGCTTTCAAAGCTATTCAAGATGCAAAAGCTAAAGAAGAAGCAGCTAAAAAAGTAAGAGATGCTAAAGAAGCAGCTCACGAAGCAGCTAAAGCAGCAGTTGATAAACACGACGAAGAAACTGAAGACATCCAAAGAAGACTTGCTTCTGTTGACGAAGAAGGAAACAGAATCTATGAACAACTTCTTGGAAACGGTGGTTCTACAACAGCTGAAGGTTGGATGAAAGTTACTAAAGCTAACTACGTACCAGCTAGCCAAAACGAAGCTAGCCAAAACGCTCAACTAGCTAGCATCGAAGATCTACTTGCAAAACAAGCTAAATACGCAGAAGTTGCTAAAGAACTTGATGGAAGAGAAGCAAAAAGAGACGAACTTAAAATTGCAGTTGATAGAGCAGCAGAAGAACTTGATCTTGCTGAAACTAACTACCAAAAAGCTGTAAAAGCAAGAGAAGCAGCAGAAGCAGCTTACGAACCAGCTAAAGATGCTTTTATCAAAGAAGGTGCTAAAAGAGAACAAATCGGCAAAGCTGAAAAATACGGAGATCTAAAATACATCACAGTTGACCCAGCTGATAAAGACTCTGAATCTGATAAAGACTCTGAATCTAAAGAAGATGTTCTTGCAAAAGCTGAAAAAGCTTACGAAGATGCAAGAGTTACTGTAAAAGCAGTAGAACTTCTAAAAGTTACAGCACCAAAAGTTTATGAAAACAACAAAGCAGCTATCGATACTTACCTAGAAAAAGCTAACACAGCTCTTAACAAACTTGGTAAAGCTCTTGGTAAAAAAGTAGCTGTATCTGACCTTCTTTTCTCAACAGCTTACGCTGCTGAAGACGCTGACCTTCAAGAAATCGAAGACTTAACAAAAGAAGTTGAAGAAGTAGATAAAGAAGGTAAAGAACTTCTTGAAAACCTAAACAAACAAGAAGAAGAAAAACCAGCTGACAAAGAAGAAGATAAAAAAGACGAAAAATCTGAAGACAAAAAAGACGAAAAAACTGAAGACAAAAAAGACGAAAAAACTGAAGACAAAAAAGAAGAAAAAGCACCAGCAGCTAAAAAAGCATCTTCTAACGCTAAAACAGGTGTTGCAGGAGTTACAGGCGTAGCTGGAATCCTTGCAGCAGCTTCAGTTGCTTACGCAGCAAGCAAAAAAAGAGACTAATAATACTTTAGTCACTGAAGAGTGCACTCTATAGACAAAGTATTAATTTAGTAACCGCGGTACTCACGATTTAAGACCCTTTCCCCAAAGGGTCTTTTATTTTTGTGTAAAAGGGGTGGGGAGATATTTTTTTCTCAAATATCTGAGACTAAAATTATTTTGAGATTAATCTATCTAGATATTATAATATACTTTTACATGAAGGTGTCCCTTCGAACCCAAGGGGACAGCCTAAGGGGGCGGCAGAGGCCCCCTCCAGTCTTTCCCCTAGGACCCCTTTTCCCCTCACCCCCTCTGCTCCTAAGGCGGAGTGCGGAAAA
>QWCQ01000932.1_pt1 | contig 13615 bp, 14 predicted proteins | sample 1972701 | NCBI WGS metagenome assembly QWCQ01 (sample SAMN09866704, study PRJNA288562) | Human gut metagenome isolate pre4_stool, whole genome shotgun sequencing...
ACTTAAACTCTACACTGTACGCACGATTATTTCTAGAGCGCATTAACCCTTCATCGCCAAATTGTTTGTAATTGTTCACCCAGCGTCTGATCTGCGAATGGTCAATTTGATATTTCATAGCCAGAGTTTTATAACCTGCTTTGCGGCCCAAGTATTCCTCAACAATTTTCCTTTTAAATTCATAACTGTATTTTGCCATTAAAAGACCCCCAAAGGTTGGATTTCTTGGTCCAACTTTTGGGGGTCAGTGCAAAGAGTCTATCTATTTTTCTATCTTAAATTTGTCGGCAAATGTTATTCCCCTACTGTTTTATTTCCCATTCGATGGTTATCCTATGGTTTACGTCAATATCGCCGCATTCTATATGGATGTCATGGGCCGTTTCCAAGGCGTATGATTTTTCCTATTAGATACCTATGGGTAGTGAGCTTCTTTTGCGGGTAAGTATTCACCGGTGATATTATGTTTAATTTTGACAATTCTTATTCGCATCTGCCGCGGCGGTTCTACCGAAAGGTGGAGCCCACGCCGGTGGCGGATCCCGCGTTTTTTATTACGAACCATGCTTTGGCCCGGGAGCTGGGCATAAACGACGAGGCCCTTTTCTCCGAGGAAGGCCTCGCTTATTTAAGCGGCAACGCCCTGCCCGAGGGGGCCGCCTCCCTTGCCATGGCCTACATGGGCCATCAGTTCGGCTACCCGGCCATGTTGGGCGACGGGCGAGCCATTCTTCTCGGCGAGCAGATCACGCCCGATGGCCGCCGCGTGGACATTCAGCTGAAAGGGGCGGGGCAGACGCCCTTCTCCCGCATGGGCGACGGCCGTGCGGCCCTGGGCCCCATGCTCCGAGAATATATTTTAAGCGAGGCTATGTACCATTTGGGCGTGCCCACGACACGGGCCCTGGCCGTGGTAACCACCGGGCAATACGTGCAGCGCACAGAGCGTGAGCCGGGCGCCATTTTGACCCGCGTGGCCGATAGCCATTTGCGCGTGGGCACTTTCGAGTGGCTCGCCTCCATCGGCGGCGACGTGGCTGTGCTTTTGGACTACGCCATCGAGCGCCACGATCCGGATCTGCTCCACGCCCCGGATCGCGGAGCCGCGTGGCTCGTCCGCGTGGCCGAGCGCCAGGCGGATCTCATCGCCCGCTGGATGGCCTTGGGCTTCGTCCACGGGGTCATGAACACGGACAATATGACCATTTCCGGGGAAACCATCGACTACGGCCCCTGCGCCTTTTTGGATACCTTCAATCCCAAGACGGTGTTCAGCTCCATCGACCATTTCGGCCGCTACCGCTTCGAAAATCAGGGGCAGATCGGCGTGTACAATCTCTCGAAGCTGGGCGAAGCTTTGGGAGACATCCTCGGCGACGAAAAGGCCCGAGATGAAAAAATCACGGCCGCCCTTAAAATCTACGGCGACACCTTCCAAAAAGCCTATTTCCGCTACATGGCCCGCCGCCTGGGCTTTGACGATGCCGACGAATCGGTCTACGGGCTGATTAACGAATGGCTGGATCTTTTGATGAAAGAGGAACTGGATTACAACGAATCCTTTCTCCGCCTCACCTACGGCGACGAGCGGGATGATTGGTCCCCCGGTTTCGCCGCCCTCTACGAAAAAATTCTTTCGGCAACAGGGGATGCAGGCGACGGGATTCGCCGCGCAAACAATCCCGCCATCTTCCCGCGCAATTACCTGGTGGAGCGGGCCATTCAGGAAGCGGAGGCGGGAGATAAAACGTTCCTGTTGCACTTTATGAAGCTTTTGGAAGATCCCTACGCCCACAACGAAGAGCAAAAGGCCTTACGAGGCGCCCCGTCCATTCCCGGCTACAAAACCTTTTGCGGGACTTAAGCTTTGCCTAAGATTGTCCCGCTTCACCGGCGCGACGCCGCCTCTGTGGTACAATAAAGAAAACAGGATAAAGGATCTGACACTATGAACTATGAATTAGGCATCGTCGGCGGCATGGGGCCCTTGGCCACTTCCGTCCTCTTCGACTACATCGTCCGCCACACCGCCGCCAATAAAGACCAAGACCACATTAACGCCTTGATTTTAAATCACGCCACACTGCCCGACCGCACCGACGTGATTCTCCACGGAAAAGACGAGGATTTTCTCGACGCCGTGAAGGGGGACTACGAAATTTTAAACGCACTGAACGTGCCCCTCATCGCCTTCCCCTGCAACACGGGCCACTACTTTTTCGACGCCATGGAATCCATGGCCGACGGAAAAATCATCAATATGATCGACGAAACGCTTGCCCGCTGCAAAGCCATGGGGGCGAAGAAAGTGGCGGTCTTCGCCACGGAAGGCACCACCTCGGCGAAGCTTTACGATCGCTACGCCAAAGCCCACAACCTGGGAGTGGTCTATCCCGACGCCGAGGAACAGGCGCAGATTACCCGTGTGATCTACGATGTGAAGGAACTGGGCCAAACCCGCTTCCCCGTCATGGACGAACTCATCCATAAGTACACGAAAGACGCCGTGGTGATTCTCGCCTGCACGGAACTTTCCACCATCGGCATCGACCACGAAAAAGTGGTGGACACCACCCAAGTCTTAGGCGATGTGATCATCGAGCGTTGCGGCAGAAAGAGGGTATAATGGAGTTTATTTCAATTGTTTTAGGCACGGACAACAACGCCTACGGCGTGGCCCGCTCCCTTCACGAAGCCTACGGCGTGCATTCCTACGCCTACGGCGTGAAGCCCCTGCGCTTTACGCGGAAATCGAAAATCGTCGACGTGGAAGTACACGAAGGCTTCGACACGGAGGCGGGCTTTATGCCCGTTATGGAGGCCATTTACGATCGCTTCAAGGAGGAAAATCTGCCCCTGCTTCTCACCTCCTGCTCCGACGGCTACACGGCCCTGATCGCCAAGCACAAGGAGGAACTGAAGGACCGCTTCCGCTTTAACTACATCGACTACGATCTTCAACAAAAGCTGGAAAATAAAGAAGATTTCTACGCCATTTGCGAAGAATACGGCCTCCATTACCCGAAGACCGTGATCATTACGGAAGAAAAAAAACACAACTTGGACCTTGGCCTTACCTACCCCATTGGTCTCAAGGCCAACGACAGCATCGCCTTCGTGCATCTGCACTTCGAGGGAAAAAAGAAATTTTACAAAATCCAAGACACCGAAGAACTGGCCCGGGTGGTGGATGCCATTTACGCCGCCGGCTACAAAGGGGATCTCATCGCCCAAGACTTTATTCCCGGCAACTCCTCGGCCATGTACGTCTTAAACGCCTACGTGGACACGCGGGGCGAGGTGACCATGATGTGTCTGGGCAAATGCCTCTTGGACGAATGCCTGCCCTATGAAATCGGCAATTACAACGCCCTTTTGACCATGGGGGATCAGGCTCTATACGATCAATACGAAGCCTTTTTAAAGGCCATCGACTACCGGGGCTTCGCCAATTTCGATCTGAAATACGACGTGCGGGACGATACCTACAAAGTGTTCGAAATCAACATTCGCCAAGGCCGCTCGTCCTACTACATGACCGCCGGCGGCTGCAATTTCATGACCTATCCGGTGCAGGATTTAATCATCGGCGAATCTACGCCCTGCCACTACCACGACGCGCGGGGCCTCTGGCTCTTTGTGGATCCCGCCGTACTGAGAAAATACGGAAGCGAAAAGGACAAAGACTTAATCGAAAAATCCCTGAAAGAAGGCTTCACCTTCACCCAGTGGTACGAAAAAGACCGCTCCCTTCCCCGCTGGCTAGACTACATGCGCCGCCGCATCTCCACGCGGAAATACTATCCTCACTACGAGCCCCAGCGGCAAAACGACTGATTTTACACGCAAAAAAACCGAGGACATTGCACTGACCCCCAAAAGTCGGACCAAAAATCCAACTTTGGGGGTCTTTTAATGGCTTGAATTACCAATCGAAGTGCAACAAAAAAACGAGCCCGAAGGCTCGTATCGTGGAAGGAATCTGTGGGGCGGTGGCGGATATTACAGGCTTTCCCAGAAGCCCCACCACTCGGCCCAATTGTTTTTTTCCATAGTGCCGGGGCAAATCTTTCTCGATGCGTCGAAATGGCGCACCACATGGTCTTTCGGAATGCGGTAAAAAGCCATGAGCTCTTTCACCAAATTGCGGGCGTGGGCCAGGGCGGCCTTGCGGTCGATGCCCTGATTGATGCAAATCTCCACGCCGATGGAATTGCGATTGGTGATGCCGTGGGCTCCATGTCCGTCGCCGCAGTGCCAGGCAGCGTAGGCATCTTCGATGATTTGCACCACGCCCTTGTCGTCCACGAAATAATGGGCGCTTGCCCTTCGGTTGCCGCCGGAGAAATAGCGGTAGTGGGCCATGGCGTCGGCACCGCGATCGGGATTGCCCGTGTCGTGGACCACAATGTAGGCGATGCGGGTGCCGTTTCTCGACGAATAATTATAGTGAATCAACTGTTTGTTTAGAAGCATAGATCCTCCTTAAATGGTTCATGGCGCGGGACTTCGTGTTGGCCACCGTCTGATAAGAAATCCCCAGGCGGGCGGCGATTTCCGAAAGAGAAAGATGGCAGAAAAAATACAAACTCACCACCGCCCGCTCCCGAATCGGCAAATCGTTTACGATTTGGTGCAGCTCCTCGGCCCGCTCCAGGAGAATAAAATCCTCCTCCGTGTCCGCCACGTCGGCGACAAGAGATTCCATTTCCGCCGTGAGGGGCACAGTGGGCTTTTTCATGCTGCGCTTTAAATCGTCCATAAGGAAATACGACAGGCGCGCGCGGTAATAGAGATGAAAAGGCACGCCCCGCTCGGGATCGAAATCATCCACGGCGTCGAGAAGAATGAGATTCGCCTCGCCGTAGAGATTGTCCGGATCCTGCGCGTAGGGCTGAATGCGGCGGATCGTGGCCCGGGTAATGGGCACGAGATCGACGAGCAACTGGGCCAGGGCCTCGGGATCACGGGCTTTGGCACGAGAGATAATTTGGCTTTCCATAGAGACTCCTTTCACGATGAAGATGAACAAATGTTTTGTTTTTTCTTTTATTTTACCACTCAAGAAACATATGTTCAAGTCAGGTAGGTTATAAGGGCGAGATGTTATCTCGCCCTTATAACCGGGAAGAATGGGGATTCTTGTTTTTTAAATTCTGCTTTTTTCTTTTTAATTTTTTGTTTCAAGCTTTCAAAATGCGTAGCGAACGGAATGGATTCAAGTTACGTTCTTACTAAGAAATTGATTCTTACACGGCTTTGAAACCCGGGGAAGGGGCCAGGGCGTTGCGATTCGCCCTCTGCCCCTTCCCCGGGGCCCCAACCCCTTCGACCCCCAACGCTTTTTAGATGCGCGAAGCCCTGACGGGCTTCGATTTGTATTGGGCCGCGTCGCAGGCCGATGGTCCCGCGAAAGGACAATTACTTACAAAAGTATAATGATAGTACTAGCAAAGAAACTACCAAAGAAACTAGTAAAGAAACTAGCAAAGAAATTGGAGAAAGAATGGGGCTATTATTTTCGAGATTGCATATATTGACTATCTTCTCTACTCGTATTAGAATAAGCTTACGAATTGAAAACGAAGGTTTTGCGGGTGATGCATTTATGCGTCACCCGATTTTTTTACCTTCACAATTCAATTGCGATCTATATATTTTACGGTGACTTTTCTTGACTTGGGGAGTTTTGTGCCATAAACTCTCTTTAAAAGGAGGTTGCTATGGCAAATTTTCTTGATCTAAATCCGCAAGCTGATTTTGATGACGATTTGAGCCGTCACGTGCCCAATGATGTGACGCGGGAAGCCTTAAAAGAAGCTGAGCGATTGGCTGCTGATCCTCGTACCCGTTACTTCTCCGATGTGGAAGAAGCTTTGGCGGAATTAAAGAAGGATTGATCACCTTCTCGCAAATACATTCACTTGCTTTTCTTCTAACCGACTTGTAATGCCCTCTGGCCCTCACGGTGGTGGTTCCGGTTTTAAAATGCGGAGCGAACGTGATTTCGAGTTAATTCTATTTCGCTTTAGATTTCATTCCCGCATGGTTTTGAAACCCGGGGAAGGGGCCAGGGCGTTGCGATTCGCCCTGGATAGGTTACAATAATTAGGACAGTTTCCTTAAGGTGTGGTATCTTATGATCAACAAGGAGGATCAAATGGATAAAGCACCTAGAAAAAGAAGAGTCTTCTCAGACGAGTTCAAGCAGCACGTGGTGGACCTATACGAGGAAGGCATGAGTCGGCAAGAGATCATTCAGAAATATTCGTTAACCCCTTCAGCTTTTGACCGCTGGGTTAGTCAATTCCGCACCACCGGGACCTTCAAAGAGACGGTTTCGTTGAGTGAATCGGATCAGGAAAAGATTGCCTTGCGTAAAGAGATTCAACGACTCAAGATGGAGAATGACATTTTAAAGCAGGCCGCGCTGATACTTGCGGAGAAAAACGATACGTCATCGATCGTTTAAAGCACAAATACCCGGTATCAGCGCTTTGCAGAGTGTTAGGAATCAGCCGTTCCGCTTACTATTACCGGCCGAAGCCTCTTACCGATGAGGCCATCGAGCTGGAGATCAAGGTTCGCTCCATCTTTCGCGCAAGTCATAACGTCTATGGCGCGCGCAGGATAAAAAGTAAGTTAGAAGCAGAAAACATCGTCGCCTCTAGGCGACGAATTCGCGCCATCATGAAGAAACTTCACTTGGTATCTGTCTACACCAAAGCAAAATACAGACACCACCCGACCAGGAAAAACGAAGAGAAAGTACGCAACGTTCTCAACCGAGAATTTAGTCATCGTAAACCACTAGAGGTCACCGTTTCCGATCTGACCTATGTTCGCATCAATCAGAGATGGGCCTACGTTTGTGCCATTACTGATCTTTTCAATCGCGAAGTCATCGGCTACTCCTGCGGCCTTCGTCGCGACGCTGCCCTTATTCAGGAAGCATTTAGCACCATTCCCTACCCCCTCGACGCCGTCCAATACTTTCACACCGATCGAGGCAAAGAATTCGACAACAACACCATTTGTGCCATCTTAAAAGCAAACGGCATCAAACGATCCCTAAGCCGACCTGGCAATCCTTACGACAACGCCGTGGCAGAAAACATATTTAAAAGTTTCAAAACCGAGTTTTTAGAGAGAGAAACCTTTCAAAGCCTTAACGAGTTAAGAGAAAAACTCAGCGATTATGTGCAGTGGTGGAACAACGACCGAGTGCACACAAGCCTTGAAAACATGACTCCGCTCGCATACAGGACAAAGAAAGCAGTGGAAGACAATGACCGTTTACAGTTGACACCTTAAGAAAAGTGTCCAAAAAAGTGTTGCCATTCCAGCCCTCTGCCCCTTCCCCGGGGCCCCAACCCCTTCGACCCCCAACGCTTTTTAGATGTGCGAAGCCCTGACGGGCTTCGATTTGTATTGGGCTTCTTTAACATTGATTGATTTTAATTTGGGCAAGCAGTTTTCGTCGACAAATTAATTTCTTCGCCCGACTCACATTCTTCTTTCCGCGACGCAGCCCAATTCGTAGAAAATGCCGCAGACATTTTCTTACAGCTTAGACGCGGCCAAAAAAGGGGTGGTACAACTATACATCCGTTTCGAAAAGGCTTTGCCTTTCCGAAACGGTGTAAGACTGCATCTGACCTTCCTACGACTCGCTGCGCTCGTCGGGATAGGTCATGAGGGTCCGGGGGCGGGGAAAATTGCGGCCTTCCGCTCTGAGCTCTTTTCCCCGCCCCCGGGTTTCAGAACCATGTAAGAATGATTTATCCGCATTATAAAAACAGGAAGTCGAATCACAAGGGGTGTGCCATTGAAAAGTAAGAGTATAAGGTGGGCGGAACACAAAGCATCACGCACCGAAAAAATCAATAGCAATTCTTTTTTTGCAATGAAATGAGGGACCAAGGTGGTCCCTCTTTCATTGCATTTTGCTTTCGATTGTGTGGCCCAATTCGGCGATGGTCTCGGTGAGTTTATCGAGTTTTTCTTCCATTCTCAGGATGAAGTAGCTGGCCACGACGATGGGAAAGCCGGTATTGGCGATGAGGGACAGGATTTCGTCGAGGGTCATGGGGGGCCTCTTTATTCGTTTACAGTAAAGAGGGTGTCGGATGTGACAGTGACGAGCTCGGCTTTTTGTGCGGCGACGAATTTGCCTTTGGAGCGGAAGATGCCGGAAGCGACGATGGCTTGGGCGCCGGCTTTGGCGGTGTTGCCGTCGAGGCCATCTTTAGGCGTGTTGACGCGAAGGGTGGCTTGCTTTTGGCCTTCATCGACGAAGGTGAGATTCAGGTATTTCTTGTCCATGGTTTACCTCCTTATACCAAGGTTTCGGTGGTGATGATTTCCACGGCGTCGGCGGGCTTTTGGGTCAAGGTGTTAAAGGCGTCGGCGGCTTTTTTCACGGCGGCGTTGTCGGCTTCGGGCAAGAGCCCGGAGTAGCTTGCGGCTCTGCGCTTGGATTTGCCTGCGCTGTCCGTTTCCAAATAGACCAGTCGCAGGGATTTTTTAATGTCTGTCATGTGAATTCCTCCTTCACTTTTCGATAGAAAATCCGAGGATTTTTTACCTGTGGGATGGCGTACAAAGGGAAAAAGATTCGCGGCCGCTTTCCCCTTCACTTAGTAGATAGAAATCCGGCGGGATTTTTACCTATGGATTTCGGAGAAAGGGAGAAAAGATTTGCGGCTCTTTCGCCCCTCACCTATTAGATAGAAATCCGGCGGATTTTTTACCTATGGGTTTCGAAAAAAGGGTGAATTTTTTTGCGGCTCTTTCGCCCCTCACCTATTAGATAGAAATCCGGCGAGATTTTTACCTATGGGTTTCGAAAAAAACGGAGATGTTTTTGCGGCTCTTTCCCCCTCACTTTGTAGATAGAGATCCGGCGGGATTTTTACCTATGAATTTCGGAATTTATGACACGAAATAGGAGCCTAGTTTTCACTAGACTTCCCAATGGTTGACATAGAGACAAAAAAAAGAACCCCGAAGGGTTCTTTTTTAGACAATCACTTACGCAATTTCAGTAACTGTCGGGTTGGTTTTAATAGCCGGAGTCTTAGCACCAGCAGCATCGTTGAGTGCCTTGATCTTAGTGTTGAGGTCAGCTTTTGCCTTATCAACGTCAGATTTTTCAAGCATGTCAACTTTCAGTGCGTTAAACTCATCTACAAGGGCTTTAAGTTCTTTTGCTGCTTTGTCGAAAGCGGCTTGATCAGCTAATTTAGAAGCGTCTTCCACTGCAGCGACTTTTTTGTTGAAAGCATCTAATGCAGCTTTTTGTGCTGCTTTATCGTCAGCAGCTTTTTTAACAACTGCATCAGCTACAGGGAGCCATTTATCGCCGTAAAGTACTTCAAGGTCATAGGCTTCGTTTTCGTTGCCTTGAACATTATCCTTTAATTTGTAACGAATGTTGGCATTGTCATCATTGGCTTTTAACCAAGCTTGTAAATCTTCAGTTTCAGATTTGCTCATCCATACCAAGTCGCGTTTTACGCCATCGTCAGTATTGTAGAAGGAGTTGAGTTGGTTAACAATCACTTTGTAGTGGTTGTTTGTTCCATTGTATCCCTTAATATCAGCAGCTTTGACATTCTTAGCGTAGTATTGGTTGCCTTGGTTATCAAGAACAACACCTTGCAATACGCCTGCAAGTGCAACGCCCTTAGGCATTACAGATACGATGTCAACAGTGTTAGCATCCGTTGCGTCGCTACCGGGAACATTGCCTGCCAAGGTACGGAATTGAATCAAAGCACCTTCTTTTAATTGACCGTTCAAGAAGATGTCAGCTTCGCTGTCAACAACTAATCTAGCGGTGTTGCCGAGTTTATCTTCTACGACAAGTTTAGCGCCATCTTTATCGATAACCTTAACGATGGGGTAACGTTCGGTTTTGCTGTGGTCGATCGCTTTTTCAATACCGATGCCGGCAGCATTGTTGTTGGTCCACTTAATAACGTCAAGCTTGTCAGCGTTGAAGTTGTTGGGGAAACCGCCACGGTAAGTTGCAACGTCTGCAATTACTTCTTTGCCGTCTACATCTTCTAAAGTGATGTTGTATTTGCTGGTAACGTCATTTTTAACACGAAGGGTAACTTCGCCGTTGTTATCTTTTTCAACTTTGTTGAATACGACAACGGTGGCTTCGTTGTAGCCTTGAATTGCGGTGGGGCCGGACGTTTCGTGTTTTTCAGCAGATCCTACATCATTGTATCCAACGTACACTCTGTCAATCCAGTTCGTTGCAGCAGGATTACCTACGATGCGGAGTGCTTCGTCTGCGTCCTTAACTTCCGTTAATTGGTTCTTCTTAGCATCAGCTACGAAGTACTTAGTAGCTTTCGTAAGCTTAACTTCTACGCCGCCGGTGGTAGCAGAGGGATCTCTGAAGAGAATAGATTTTGCATCGCCGTCTTTGTAGTTGACTTTGGCGAGGAATCTGTATGCTGTTTCAATGGTGTTGTCAGCAACGCCATCCCAACGATTGTTTTCGCCATATCTGGAGCCAATACCAAGTGCTAAGAAATCAGGGTTACCTAATTCCAATACGTGGGTAGCTTCGCCCTTTTCGTTTACGAGGACTCTAACGAGAGAACCGTAGTAGTATTCAGCATTGGAAATTGCACTGGCTTTTACAATGCGAGGGTTAGTGGGTTCAGCATTTACATCATATCTACCATATTTGTAAAGAACAAATGTGGTGTTGTCCGTTAATTTAACGGTTTTTGCCTTTTCACCTTGGTTGATGGTGATTTCGCCGTTTTTGATTTGAGACAAAATACCCATGGTTTCGTTGGCGGGCATAACCTTGATTTCTTTCAATCTGTACATTGCGTTGAAGATCATGGTGAATGCGTCTTCACGGTTGACGGCCTTGTTGGCGTCAGCGACGGTTACATCATCAAAGATGCCCAGATCAGCAGCCCATGCCATCCATTGTGCCGGCCAGTTTTTGTTGGCTTGGTCGTGCATGGCTTTGGTGAGATCGGTTTTGGTCAAGGTAACCAACATTTTTGCCAATTCGGCGTAGGTTACGTTGTTGACCGGTTTGAATACATTGCCCGGGTAACCGAGTAAGAAGGGAAGGTTGTTTGCCTTGGAGGGTTCGGTACTACCTACGTTGATGTAGCCGTTTGCCCAGTAGTTGAGCTCTACGTCTTTGTAGATGGTGATGCTCTTTAAGGCGTCAACTTTGTTTTCATTGCCGGTAGCGAAAACGAGGAGCTTACTAACTTCTGCACGTTGGATGGTTTTATCCAATGCGAGATCGTTGTTTTTCGGGTCTTCGTTTACTTTACGACCGGAAATGTAACCTCTGTCTTTCAACCAGTCGATCTTTGCTTTTTTGCCTGTGAGTTTGGGAACTACCGTTTCAGCTGCCTTGGGAGCTTCTTTGGTTTCCTTTTTTTCAGCAGGTGCAGCAAAGACAGAGCTGAATGTGCCGAGTACCATGACTAGTGCGAGTACAAGGCTAAGAAATTTCTTGTTCATCTTGTCTTTCGACCTCCTTATGAATTTTCAGATTCTTCCAGGCATATTCCTGTGAATCTTACACCATTATACCATTGAGGGGCCCTTGCTTCAACTATTGAAGTAAAGTCTCTCAATGTCATGAGAAAGCCTTTTATGCTTCGGTTTCTCGATGTAGCTTCATTATACACGAGTCCCCCATGTATTTAAATTACAGTTCTATGACAGGGGGTTCTTTTTTATTGTTTTGTAACTTTTCGAAGGCGAGGATGGTGCGGGCGGCTTCTTCGATGGTGGTGTTTTCAACGATTTCATCGGCGGCATTTTCGTAGATGGGCTTTCTGTCCCTATAAAGTTTTCTTAAGGTTTCGATGCCGCCTTTTGAGAGGGGGCGGCCATCGGTGGCCAAGTCTTCCAGTGGGCGGGTGATCCAGTAGAGGGTACCGGTGCGCTTTAATGCCTCGGTATTTTCGGGATCGAGGAGGCTACCGCCGCCGGTGGCGATGACGACGTTTTTCTCTTCGGCGGCTTCGATGACGGCCTCCTTTTCGTAGGCGCGGAAGGCTTTTTCTCCTTGTTGTTCGAAGATTTGGGGGATGTCGCCGTGTTTTTTGATGATTTCGGTGTCGATGTCGATGCATTTTCTGTGCAGTTTTTCGGCAACGGCTTCGGCGACGGAGGTTTTGCCGGCGCCGGGCATACCGATGATGACGATGTTTTTGGTCATTGGCTCTCTCCTATGATTTGATGCAGGGCGATTTCTTTTTGCCGCTCGATCCAAAGATCGAGGATGGCGATTGCGGCGGCGGCTTCGAGGACGGGGGGGATGCGGCGCACGAGGGCGGTGTCGTGGCGGCCTTTTATTTCAAGCGCGGTGTTTCTTCCCTCGCGATCGACGGTGTGTTGTTTTTTTCCGATGGAGGGGGTGGGCTTGACGGCGACGGTGATTTCGATGGCGTCTCCTGTGGTGATGCCGCCGAGGATTCCGCCGGCGTTGTTGGTTGTGGTGTGGACGACGCCGTTTTCTTCTATATAGGGGTCGTTGTTTTGGCTGCCTTTTAATCGGGCGGCTTTCTCTCCCGCGCCGAAGGCCACGCTTTTTACGGCGCCGACGGCGTAGAGGGCATGGGCCAGGGCGCTTTGGGCGGAGGCATCCCGCGTGCCGCCGAGGCCTATTGGCACGCCTGTGATGGTGAGGGCGACGATGCCGCCGAGGCTGTCTTTTTCTTGTTTGGCTTGCTCGAGGGCTTTTTCCTGGGCGGTCGGGCTTTGTTCTCCCCCTATTTCCGTGATGCGCGATGCGATATTGATGTTTTGTGTCTTTAAGAAATCGGCGGCGATGGCGCCTGCGGCGACGAGGGGGGCGGTGAGGCGGCCGCTTCGATGTCCTGCGCCTCTCGGATCGTCGGCGCCGAAGGTTTTCACGTGGGCGGTGTAGTCGCCGTGGCCGGGGCGGTAGGGCATGTGCTCGTAGTCTTGGCTTTTTGTGTCTTTATTGGGGATCCAGATGGCCAGGGGATCGCCGGTGGTTTTGCCGCCGTAGGTGCCGGAGATGATTTCCCAGGGATCGGGCTCTTTTCTCGTTGTGTCGTAGTGGCCTGAGGGTCTCCTGCGGGCGAGGGCGCGGTCGATGGCGGCTTCATCCACGGGTATGTGGGGAGGCAGACCGGTGATGAGGGCGCCGACGCCTTTTCCGTGGCTTTCGCCGAAGAGGGTGATGGAGATGTTTTTTCCCATGGTGTTCCTTTCTGTTTCTATTTTATGGTTTGTTTTCGATTTTGTTTTCGTGGATCAGGGGGAGTTTTTCCACGGCGGCGTAGAAGCCGGGCCAGCTTTTGTTTGCGGCTTCGGGATTTTTCAGGGCGACGGGGCCATCTGCGACTGTGGCGGCGGCGAAGGCGGCAAAGGCGATGCGGTGATCGCCGAAGGTGTCGACGGTGCCGGGGCGGATTGTGCCGGGGGCGACTTTCAGTGTATCTTCCGTGGCTGTTGTGTTTATACCCAGGGCGCGGAGCATGGCGGCGGTGGCGGCGATGCGGTCGGTCTCTTTGGTGCGGAGGCGGCGGATGCCTGTGAAGGTGGCGCCTGTTTGGGTGGCGAGGACGGCGAGGGGCATGAG
>QWCQ01000935.1_pt1 | contig 13595 bp, 10 predicted proteins | sample 1972701 | NCBI WGS metagenome assembly QWCQ01 (sample SAMN09866704, study PRJNA288562) | Human gut metagenome isolate pre4_stool, whole genome shotgun sequencing...
TTGTTTGAATAGTTCTACGCATTCTTTTTTGAATTCATAACTATATCGCATAAAAATACCCTCCTTACTGGTTTGTCCAGTAAAGAGGGTACATATCAGTGAGCTGCTCTTTTTTATGCCAAATACTTGGATGAAAACGTGCCAAATACATGAATAAAAATGCGCCAAACACTTGGATAAAAACGCGCCATTTACATGGATTAATATTGACAAATGTGTATATATGTGCTATTATAAGCGTAAGAGGTGAGACGCTCATGAAGAATTATTTTGCTAGAATTACTGATAAATTACTTGATGAAAGACTTAAAGCAAAGGGAGCTATACTTTTAGAAGGACCCAAGTGGTGTGGTAAAACTACGACTGCCAAGCAAATTGCCAAGAGCTTTATTGCTATAGATAAACCAGATATGACTAAGCAATATCAACAGATGGCTGAGCTTAATCCGAGTGCTTTACTCGAAGGAGAGGTGCCAAGGCTAATTGACGAGTGGCAGCTTGCACCAAACTTGTGGAACGCTGTTCGTTATGAGGTTGATCAAAGGGATGACTTCGGTCAATTTATATTGACTGGTTCTGCTGTACCAGCTGAATTTGATGCGTCTATGCATACTGGAACTGGTAGGATATCTAGGCTTTACATGAGAACCATGAGCTTATATGAGTCGAAGGACTCGGATGGATCTGTTTCTTTGAGTGATCTTTTTAAAGGGAAAGATATTTCTTCTGTAAATAGTAAAACTTTGGATGAGATTGCATTTTTGATATGTAGAGGCGGTTGGCCTAGGGCTATAGGTCTAGGTGAGAAGGCTGCTTTATTTCAAGCGATTGACTACTACGAAGCAGTTGTTCAAAATGATATAAGCAGAGTTGATTCTGTAAAGAGAGACGCAGAGAAGGCAAAGAGGCTGCTTAAGTCTTATGCAAGACACGTTGGCTCACAGGCAGCACTTGAGACTATAAGGGCAGATATGCTAGCTAATCAGGCTGACACTTTTGATCAAACGACACTTTATTCGTACATCGATGCACTAAAGAAGATATTTGTGATCGAGGATGCTCCTGCGTGGAACCCGAATATTCGTTCTAAGACAGCCATTCGTACGACGGACACTAGGTATTTTATAGATCCATCCATCGCTGCGGCTGCTTTGGGTATTGGCCCGAAGGACTTAACTCACGATTTAAATACTATGGGATTTTTGTTCGAAAACCTTGCTGTTCGCGATTTAAGGGTATATTCAGAGCTTTTAGATGGCAATGTTTATCACTATAGGGACAAGAGCGGACTTGAGTGTGATGCTGTCATTCACTTGAGGAATGGTGCTTATGGTCTTGTGGAGATAAAATTGGGCGGCGACAAGCTTATTGAGGAGGGAGCCGAAACGCTTAAGGCTTTGGCTGAGCTTATTGACACCAATAGTATGAGAGAGGCATCTTTTATGATGGTTTTGTGTGCACAAGCACCTTTTGCGTATAGAAGAAAAGATGGCGTATATGTGGTGCCTATAACATCTTTAAGGCCATAGACTGTTTGCCAAATGCATGAATAAAAATGCGCCAAACACTTGGATAAAAACGTGCCATTTACACGGATTGATTTATAGAATGGCTTGATATAGACGTTTATAGCGAGTTGGAAGAAATAAAAACGCTAGCTAAGTTAATTTAGCTAGCATTGTTTTTATTTCTCCTTTGCCTGTGAATATTGTATCATATTCGCAGGCATTATAGCAAATTATATTTCATTTTTATATACAAACCAATGTATACATAAGCCCATAATCTTTTTTGTCTCGTCTATACGAGTGGAAGCGCTCGTCTGTGACTGTGTCTATCTTTGAGATGTATATATTTTCTTCTTTAACTCCCATACTTATCGCATCGCACTTAACAACTCTTCCTAAATCTATCAAACAATGCCTTTCGTCTTTCTTTTCGATAATGCCTTCATAAGAAAAATTCTTCTCGAATACATTTTTCACATCGCCCATCACTTCGAAGGATGTTTTTTGTATATGTGGTCCGACGTAGACTTTCAAATCTGCGGCTCTTGATCCTAAAGAGAACATCTTCGTGATTGCTTCTTTAACTATGGAATTGGCTGTGCCTTTCCAGCCTGAGTGAACGGCTGCGATGCGCGCATTGATACTATCATAAACTATTACGGGTAGGCAGTCTGCGCTCTTAATCACAAGGACATCGCCATGGTCGCCTATAAGTCCATCTGTCTCGTCGTAGAAATTTACATCGCCATTGCCATCGCCATTAACGTGGGCGATATTATTCGAGTGCACTTGGCGTGTAACGTTGATGCTGCTATAATCAAGGCCTATATGCTCAAGAACTTTTGGAAGCTCTTTTACAAAGTAGTCTTCATTTCCTTTTATGTCGATGGGCTTAAGGCTCATGATGTTTGTGACGCCTAAGTCATTTAGGTAAGTGCTTATCAAATATTTTTCATCTATAATCTTATAATCTTTCATAATTTTCCTCGTATATAATATGTAAAAGAAGCACCAATTAAGGTGCCTCATGTATTTTATTCAAAGAATGCTTTATAAGCTTTGTATGACATGTATGTGTCGAACTTTGAAGTAACTTCGTTTGGTGCGTGCATGTTTAAAACTGCTGTACCGCAGTCAACTACTTCTGCGCCGTATTTGCTTAGTAGATAGGCTATAGTTCCGCCGCCACCTGCGTCAACTCTACCAAGTTCGCCTGTTTGCCAAGCAACGCCTGCTTTGTCGAAGATATCTCTTACATCTCTTAAGAATTCTGCGTTTGCATCGTTGCAGCCGCCTTTTCCGCCTGATCCAGTGTACTTAGCTACTGCGATACCGCCGCCTAATACAGCTGTGTTGTTCTTTTCATAAACTGAGTCGAAGTTAGGGTCATAAGCTGCTGTTACGTCTGATGAAAGTACCCAAGAGTTCTTTAGGCATCTTCTAACTGTAAGAGCTGAGTATTCGCCTTCTAGTGCTGCTAACTCATGTAGAGCGTTTTCAAGAACGTAGCTTGCCATACCAGTGTTGCCTTGTGAGCCAACTTCTTCCTTATCCATGAACATAGCTAGAGCTGTGTGCTCGCCTTGCTTCATGTCAAGTATTGCCTTAAGTCCTGCGAATGCGCAAACTCTGTCGTCTTGGCCGTAGCTGAAGATCATGGATCTGTCTATACCAAGGTCACGAGCCTTGCCTGCTGGAACTACTTCGATTTCGGCAACTTTAAAGTCGTCTTCTTCTATACCATATTTTTCGTTGATGATTCTCATAACATTGGCTTTAACGCGATTAGATTTGTCTTTCTTATCGTCATCTTCGTCATCGTCATCTGCCAATGGTATTGAGCCCATAAGCACGTTTAATTGTTCACCAAGTATACCTTCAGCAAGTTTCTTTTGCATTTGTTCACGTGATAGGTGGATTAGTAGGTCTGTGATTGTAAATACTGGATCGTCATCGTCTTCACCTATAGATATATCTACTCTCTTTAAGTCCTTTGTATAAACAACGCCGTGTAAAGCTAGCGGGATTGTAGTCCATTGATATTTCTTAACTCCGCCGTAGTAGTGAGTCTTTAAAAAGCCTAGTTCGCTTGCTTCGTATAGTGGATTTGGCTTAAGGTCAAGTCTTGGGCTGTCTATGTGAGCGCCAACTATTCTTAGACCTTCTTCAAGTTTCTTTTCGCCCATAACGAACATTAAAACTGATTTTTCCTTGTTATTTAAGTAAAGCTTGTCGCCCTTCTTAACTTTTGTTCCGTTTTTGATAGCTTCTTCTAAGTCCTTAAAGCCGTTAGCTTCAGCTATGCGTATGATTTCTTTAACTGCTAGTCTTTCAGTTTTTGCTTTTGTTAAAAAGTCTTTGTACTCTTCGTTGTAGCTTGTAACGTCCTCAAGCACATCGTTTGAAAGGCTTAGCCATGAAATTTTTTCTGCCATTATAATTCCTCCTTTTTCTATATTATAACATAAAGGCGCGCAAAATTCATCCCTTTTGGGTATAAATATTAAAATGCTGATGGAGGTTTTTTATGTTAATTAAAAATATTAATTTTATCGATACAATTGCAAATGGCATAAGACGAGTCGATATGCTTATTGAGAATGGCATAGTTACTGCCATAGAAGATAGTATTGAAAAAGATGATCCCGGCGTGATCAATGGCGAGGGTCTTTATATCTCACACGGGCTAATAGATACGCACGTGCATTTTAGGGACCCCGGTCAAACATATAAGGAAGATTTGACTACTGGATCAGCGGCTGCAAAGCGAGGCGGCTACACAGCTGTGCTTCTTATGGCAAACACCAAGCCAGTCGTTGACAATACTGAAACGCTTGAAGATATATTAGCTAGATCAAAAAATTTAGGCGTAAAGATTTATCAAAATGCTACCGTGACTAAGGGCATGCTGGGCGAAGAGCTTGTTGATATGGATGCGCTTCACAAGGCAGGTGCAATCGGATTCACTGATGACGGCAAGCCCATAATGAAGGCGAAATTATTATACGACGCTCTAATCGAAGCAAAAAAGTATGATGCGCCAATCAGTTTACACGAGGAAGATCCATTCTTTATTAAAAAGGCAGGCAAAAACGAAACTGCTCCAGCCATTGCCGAGGCTGTTATGGTGGCGCGCGATGCGTATTTAGCAGTAAAAGCTGACTCAAAATTAAACTTCCAGCACATTTCATCTGCGGATGCACTTGAAATTATTAGAAATTACAAAAAATATACGGATAAAATATTTGCAGAGGTCACTCCTCATCACTTTACATTAACAGAGGATGCTGTGGAAAAGCACGGCACTTTAGCAAAAATGAATCCGCCACTAAGGACGGCTGCTGATAGAGAGGCAATTACCCGCGCTATCAAGGACGGCACCATTGACATAATTGCAACTGATCATGCGCCTCATGCGGCTGAGGAAAAGGCTAAGGATTTCTTCAGCGCTCCGAGCGGCATCATAGGTCTTGAAACAGCTCTGCCACTTGCAATAGATGAGCTTCACCATAAGCATGGTATTGATCTAGTAAAAATTATAAAGATGCTAACTGTCAATCCCGCAAGGCTTTATGGACTTGAAGAGGGCGTGATAAAGGTCGGCTCGAGGGCTGATCTAGTGATTTTTGACATTAACGAAGAGTATATATATGAAAAATCTTCATCTAAGTCTCAAAATTCGCCATTCATAGGTGAAAAATTAAAGGGAAAGGTGAAGTACACAATAAAGGACGGAAAGGTGGTTTACAGTGAAGACGATAGGTTTAATTGTTAATCCAAAGGCTGGCGTCGGCGGTTCGGTTGCCTTAAAGGGCTCGGACGGCGAGGCTATATATGAAGAAGCGATAAAGCGTGGCGCGAGTGAAAAGGCGCACTTGAGGTGCGAAGAAGCCTTCAGCCATTTACTTGATATAAAGGACGAGTTCAAGGTTTATACTGGAAATCACAGGCTTGGCGAGGACGAGATGAAAAAGCTTGGGCTGAACTACGAGGTCGTTTACGAGACAGAGGCTAGTACTACGGCGGAAGATACGAAAATGGCTTTGAAAGAGATACTTAAGAAGGACGTTGACCTGATTGTATTTGCAGGGGGCGACGGCACAGCTCGTGACGTTTACGACGCTGTGGGCCTTACAAAACCTGTGATTGGGATACCAGCAGGCACTAAAATGCATAGCTCAGTCTTTGGCGTTTCACCAAAGTCAGCTTCAGAAGTCATCAGAGCCTTTTTATTAGATGAATCCTACGAGATAATCGAGTCAGAAGTCATGGATATAGATGAGGAAGCGTTCAGAAACGAAGTTTTGAACGTGAAGCTTTATGGTGCACTAAATGTAGTTAACAAGGGAAGGATGATGCAAGTCGGAAAGAGTCCGCAAAGTGCGTCAGAGAACGCAGATCTTGAGTCCATCGCTCAATATGTAGTTGATGAGATGAAGGACGACACCTTATATATAGTCGGAAGTGGCTCAAGCATTCGCCCAGTTATGAACCTTCTAGGCCTTGAAAATTCACTTCTTGGCGTCGACCTTGTATATAATAAGGAGCTCATCAAAAAAGATGCGAGCGAAAAGGACATCTACGAAGCGCTTATGAAGTATCCGAAGAGAAAGATTATCGTTACTATCATTGGCGGACAAGGCTACATCTTTGGCCGTGGCAATCAACAATTCTCCTCGAGAGTCATAAGAGAAGTTGGCAAGGAAAATATTATAGTCATCGCAACACAGTCGAAGATCAATAACATAGCCGGCGGCAACTTGCTTGCAGACACAGGCGACGATGCGACAAACGAGTACCTAGCTGGCTACTACAACGTCATCGTCGACTATAATTACATGAAATTAATAAAACTTGTTTATTTGTAAAAATTATTAGCTTTACGAAAAAATTTTGTAAAAAGCCTTGACAAATTTTATAAACATAGTATAATATTCTCTGTGATAAAAGAAAGACTAGAATAAACAGAGGAAGAGGAGAGTATGAGTAAATTGAAACGCAAATGGAGAAAGAGTAAGTCACTCGCAAGAACATTCGCAATGATACTTTGTGTTGTGATGGTTTTGTCGATAGTGTTACCGATATTGATAAACAATTAATTATTATATGAAGTAGCTCGTAATATTGCATTACGAGCTACTTTTTTATTTGCACATCGAAAAGTATTAAGTCCATGCACAAAGAGAACGAGTGAAACGAAGTTCGATTGGCTATGCATGCCTTATGCCAGAGTTTACAAAGAGACGGAGCATTAGCGAACGTCGATTTGATTAAACTTACGGCTTTCTTTCGCTTGCACATCGAAAAGATAGTTCCACGCAGCTTAGTTCAACAAATTGACAATTGCACATCGAAAAGTGTTTTCCTTCGCTTGCTGGTCTACGAAAACTGATAATTTCTAAGCTTACTCACCTGTGGCCTCATATCCGTTCGCTTCGCTCAGCTAGATGAGCCCACGGGCGGTTCGTTGCGCCAAGAAATTAAAACAGTTTTCTCCGAATGCTGCGCTCATGAAAATCACTTTTCTCACTATCTATGCTTCGTAAAAACAATTAGCTATACATAATGCGCTGCTTTTGGAATATATCTTTTCTCACTACTTGTAGTTTTCTCAGAATGCTTCGCCCCTTGAAAATTACTTTTCTCACTATCTATGCTTCGTAAAAGCAATTAGCTATACATAATGCGCTGATACTTAATTGTTTTTTCTCAAGATTGCATGGGAAAATCTATCGACAAAACCATAATCACAAAAAAGTACTAGCTAATGTTATTGCGAGAGATTAGTCTTTCTCGGTGGGTAACCCACCGCACTTTTGAGCCCCCTAAGCACGTATCAATTACTGTGAGAGAGCAAAATACTTTTGATATTTTCCATGCTCTATAATCAAGCGATCAAGCAGCTTTCTCCAATCCTATTTCCCAAACTCTAAAAATATTTGACTTTGGGAAGTAGAAAATCCATTTTCGCAAAAAATCAAAAAATCATTCTTTAGTAGTATTTTTATTTTACTCAATTTTCTACAAGCAAGGCCATTAGCATAAAGCTGATCTATCTATAAATTTATGAAGATAATTTCATAATTATTATCTTGAAAAATCATGCTGCTTATACTATAATTAGTATGTAGTTATAATTTTTAAACAATATATAGATAGGAGGACTTATGTTAAAGGTAGAAAAGCGTAATGGCAATGTGGTCGATTTTGAGCAAGACAAGATCAAGATTGCCATCGAAAAGGCGATGAAAGAAACTGAAAAAGGGGTCGATGAAGAGGTTTCATCAAAGATCGCGAGTGAAGTATTTGAAGAGGTTAATGGCAAGGACCTTGTCAACATAGAGGACATTCAAGACTTAGTTGAACTTGCTCTAATGAAGTACAGACCTGAAGTTGCGAAGAAATACATTCTTTACAGACAAGAAAGAACTAAGCTTAGAGAAAAGGGCTGGGACATGACAGCTCTTCAAAGGGACATATACGAGAAGAAATATCGCTACGACAGCGAGACTTTCAACGATTTCCTTACTAGGGTTAGTGGCGGCAATGAATATATAAAAAAGGCTATTAGCGATAAAAAGTTTATGCCAGCGGGCAGGATACTTGCAGGACGCGGCCTTGACAAGCTTGGCAGGAAGATTACTCTATCGAACTGCTATGTAATGCCGAAGGTCGAAGACAGCATCGAATCTATCTTTGACACAGCAAAGTACCTTGCTAGAACTTATAGTTATGGCGGTGGCTGCGGTGTAAACATCTCCAAGCTTCGTCCAAAGGGAGCAAGAGTCAATAATGCAGCGCTTACTACGACTGGATCAGTATCTTTTATGGACCTATTCAGCTTAGTTACTGGCCTTATAGGCATGCGCGGCAGACGTGGCGCACTTATGCTAAACATGGACTCATCTCACCCTGATATAGAAGAGTTCATCAACGTGAAGAATGACCTTGACAAGGTGACTTACGCAAACATCTCTGTCAATGTTGATGACGAGTTCATGAAAGCAGTTAAAAACGATACAGAATACGACCTACACTTCACTGTTGAAGCCAATGGTCAAGAGATACACAAAAAAGTTAGAGCGAAAGAATTATTCGAAAAGCTAGCCTACAATAACTGGAATGACGCAGAGCCAGGCATTTTATTTAAAGATAGAATTGATTCGTGGCACTTAATGAGCGAGTTCGATGATTTTGAATTTGCAGGAGTAAATCCATGCGCAGAAGAGCCACTACCAGCCTTTGGTAGCTGTAATCTTTCTTCAATCAATATCTCAAACTTCGTTAAGTATCCGTTCAAAGAAGACGCTTACTTCGATTTTGAAGATTTTAAAGTAGCCGTTAAACATGGCGTTAGATATCTTAATGGCGTTCTTGACGAAAACGCAGAGCTTCATCCACTTAAGGAGCAAAGAGAAGTGGCTAAAAACCTTAGACAAATCGGTTTGGGACTTATGGGTGTCGCCGACATGTTTATCAAGATGGGCATTAGATACGGCTCAGACGAATCCATTGACCTAATCAAGAAGATCGGTAAAGTCATGATAAACGAAGCACTTAGAGAGTCAGCTATGCTTGCGAAAAAAGATGGACCATTCCCAATGTATAGAGAAAAAGAGTTCTTAGCATCAAAATTCCTTCAAAAGAATGCCGATCCAGACGTAATCGAATTAATTAAGGAACATGGTGTAAGAAACTCACAGCTATTAACAATGGCACCAACAGGCTCTATCTCAACATTACTTGGCTGTTCCAACGGTGTTGAGCCGATATTCCAAATCTCATATACAAGAAAGACAGAAAGTTTAAACAACGAAGACACTTACTACAAAGTTTATACAGAAATCGTTCGCGAGTACATGGACGCACACGGCATTAGAGACGAAGAGGACCTTCCAGACTTTATCGTAACAAGTAAAGACCTTGATTACAAAGACAGAATACTTGTTCAAGCAGCTTGGCAAGAGTTTATCGATGCATCAATATCATCAACATGCAACGTTCCAAACGAGTTTACAGTTGAGCAAGTCGAAGAGCTATACATGTTCGCGTGGGAAAAGGGCCTTAAGGGCGTAACTATCTATAGAGATGGCTGCCAAAGAGCTGGCATATTGATCTCGAACAATAAAAAATCTACTAAAGACAAGATAGACGAGCTACAAGGTGAGATCGATGCACTTGCAAAGAACGCACTTGCAGAAAACCCTGACGTTTGCCCAATGTGTGGCGGCAAGATGAATCACTCAGGCGGCTGCAGAGAGTGCCAAGACTGTGGTTATAGTCCTTGCTCAATCTAATTTAATTTAATATATCTATATAGGATCTCGATTAATTTCGGGATCTTTTTATTTGCCTGTATCACTTAAGATAGATAGATTTTTTGTTTGAACTGATTAGTAAAATATGATAAAATACTAATTACAAGCAGTGATAAAAACACTTTGCGAGTTTATCTGTATATACATTTAATTTTAATAAAGCACTTAATAATAAATGTAAATGCAATAAGGAGTTACTTATGTTTACTTTATTAAAAGCAAGAAAAAGTTCAATATTAAAGATAGTCATCATATCAATAGTTTCATCGGCTCTTTCAATATACATGAACTATGTTTTGCAAATGAGTGTTGATTACATTATGCTTGGTTCGATGAAGTTTTCTGTTCTTATGCTAAACATTATCTTCATGTCACTAGCAATATTTTTTTGTGACCAATTTTTTGAAGAGTATATTATTTCTAGAGAAAAGCTAGAGCTATCATCTATACATAGAAAGAGGCTTTTATTTAATTCTCCTTTGAAATTCAGAAACAGAATCCTGATGTATTCACTTGGTGGCAGGACAAATCTTGACAGAAATCTTATAGATATGGTGGACTTAGATGCTGATAATCTATATACAATAGTGTATTATGGTCTAGAAATTATTTTGTTTTCGGTTTACCTATACATAGCCGTTACATATAAAATTTTATTAGTAATACTTATTCTAATGCCATTTGCACTAATAACTTACTTTATAAGTAAAAGAACAGATGCTTTAAACGATGAAATATCAAGCTTGAGTGGGCAAAAGGACAGCATCTTCCTTAACAGCATAAATAATATTGACTGGATTTATTACAACGGCTTAGAGAGCGTAAGCAAAAATGTTTATTCAAAGAATTTGAATACTATTCTTAAGAAAGAGAAGAAAGTTTTATTTTTTGAAGCGGTTCTTACTCTTCTTAGAGAAACGCTTAATATAATCATAGTTCTACTCGTGCCTCTATACTCAGGTTATTTGCTTTTACAGGGTGATATTAGTCCTGGCGGTTTTTTAATTTCAACAAATATTTACAGTAGATTTTTGTTGCCAGCTTGTTTATCAATCTTAGAAATGATTAAAAGCAAAAGTGAGAATGCTAGTAAGATGAATGAGATAAAGACTGTAACAGACCTTGTAAAGAAGAAAAAGAGATATAAATTTATAGATAGTGACGAAGATTTATTATATGCTGTAGGCGAAGGAGTTTTTTCATATATTGATGGAACGACTATAATTTTTCCAGACATGAAATTCAATAAGAATGGTCTATATATTTTTAAAGGCAGTTCTGGCAGTGGTAAGTCAACAATTTTGAACGTTTTATACAACGCCTACGATATGGGCGAGTGGTCTTCACAAATTAATACTCATATATCAAAAACAGATGACTTCACAAAAATTGCAGCGATTTCACTAAAAGATGGAGTTTTCCTAGGAAATTCTATAGAAGAAGTTTTAAATACTCGTGATAAAGAGAAATTAAGAGCTATACTTAGCTCCATGGCTATGCCAGAGCTAGAAAAGATTTATGATAGAGAAGATTTTAAGAGCCTATCAGGCGGCGAAAGGGATTTACTGCTAATAATAAGAGCCTTAGCGAGTGATTCACTACTAGTTTTTCTTGACGAGCCAGGTGCATCGCTTGATGCGAAAAACAAAGAAAAATTATTTGAATTTATCAAAAAAGATTCGAAGAAAAGAACATATGTCCTTGCTTATCATGACAATTACCTAGATGAATATGCAGATAAGTTTTATATTGTGAAAGATGCGAGCGTTAAGGAGAGTCAAAATGAAGATGATATATAAGCTTAGCAAAAGCATCAAGGCCATAGCAGTATTTCTACTTGTATTTTTCTATGAAATATTTTACGTATGGACTATAAATAACACAATTGAATACACAGTTGATAAGCATGTAAAACTAATTTTTGAAAAAGGGATTAAAAAAGAATTTATTTTGCTTGTCATATTAATGTTTGTCTTGACGGCCATAAGACAGATTTTACTATACTTAGTCAAGCTATATAATAAAAATCTTGCTACAAAATTAAGATTTAATGTATATTCATCCATGACAGACCATGCATTTAAAGAAAATATCAAGAAAGACAGACTTTACACACTTATTTCAGACAACTTAGAAAGTGTAATCTCTGTATTTTCTTCATATATGGACTATCTATTAGTAATTGCTGCAAGTATCGGAAGTGCAGCCTACATCGTCACTTTAGATCTTAGTATTGCAATGATCTTGGTAGTGATAGGACTTTCGCTTTTAGTATACAGTTTTATTTTTAAAGATAAGCTATATAAAAAAGAAGAGGAGCTTTTAGAAAAGAATGAAAATCTTAAAGAGTACAATAATTTTGTCTACGAAACAGTTTTAGATAGAGCCAAATACTCTGATTCAAAGTATGAAGAAGAATACGATAGAAGTTTTAAAAAGTATAAAATCGCTTTTAAAGATGCAAATATGGCAAGCTTAAAATATATGTTCATGCCATATATCTTAGGTTTTGCACAAACATATTTACCGATAATAATTATATATTTTTGGAAAATCGATATTACACTTGGAGAGCTAATGGCACTTCTTTTAACTATTACAAGCTTTATGGGGATTTTCAGAAACACCGTGGATTATATATCAGAATTAGAAAAAAAGAAGGCGGCATATAAAAGCATAGTAATGTTTTTAGAGGATAATGATGATTTAATATCTGAAGAATGTATTGAAAAGACTGGTTCAGCATTAGAAATAAAAGATCTAAAATTAAAACTAGCAAATCATGGACTTTGCCTTGATGATATGAATGTCTCTAAAAACGGCTTGTATATAATAAGCGGAGAAAAAGGTATTGGTAAGACAACGTTCTTTAAAGCGATACTTGGAGATAAAAATATTGATTATAATGGCACGATAAAACTTTATGGAAAAGATATTAGAGATTGCTCAAGAAATTATATTTCGAACTGTCTTGCATATATGCAGCAAGATTCGCCAATTATAGACGGTGACATAAAGGCAGTTTTTAGAAATATTAGAGCTAGCTTAACAGAAGAAGAGATGATAAACATATTAAAAAGCCTTGCAATAGTACCAGATGAATTTCAAGCTAGTAATTATAGAGAGCTTTTAGAAAAATTTATAGAGAGAGATAAAATCTCCGAAGGACAAAGGCAGAGACTATCGCTTGCGTACACACTAGCTATGGACAAGGACATAGTTCTTTTAGACGAGCCTACATCTCACTTAGATGCTGCATCAAAAGAGATAGTTATTGGCACATTAAAGATACTTGTCAAAGAAAAGATGCTTTTGATAATTACTCATGATGATCAAATAATAAAGACTAGCGAAAATGTTTTTAAATTTAATATAGTTTAATGAGATCTCGATTATTTTCGGGATCTTTTAATTTGCCTGCGCTTATGGTCTTGCCACGATAATCATTTTTCTCATCTCATCAAAAATTACTAGGCATAGTAAAATTGCATAGTAAGTAAAATCACTATAGCTAGTAAATTCACTTTCTCTATGAAAACAAATATAGCTAGTAAAATCACTATCTTTATCAAAATCACCATCTCCATCAAAATCACTTTCTCTACCTAATTCACTCATCTTAGTAAAATCGCTCTTAAGCCATCATCAAGGCAAAAAAAGAGCCACACTCTGATGTGTACCCAGAAAACTGGACACATTAATATTTAGTTTACATTCATGGATGCTAACCTATACAAAGTAGGTGGCATCCATTTTGTTTTCTTCTGAA
>QWCQ01000937.1_pt1 | contig 13530 bp, 14 predicted proteins | sample 1972701 | NCBI WGS metagenome assembly QWCQ01 (sample SAMN09866704, study PRJNA288562) | Human gut metagenome isolate pre4_stool, whole genome shotgun sequencing...
TTACTCTTCGTTTGTTCAAAAGATCGGTGATGGATGGCTTTTAGGAAAACAAAAAGGAGCCTAGTTTTCACTAGACTCCCCAATGGTTGACATAGAACCAAAAAAGGACCAAGCCTATGGCCTGGTCCTTTTTTGATCTATTGGAATGAGATTAGCCGTTTAAACGTTCGTAGCTTTCGTAGCGTTCTTTGGCGTTTCTTTCAGCTGCTTCGTAGAGTGCTTCTGCACGTTCGGGGAACAGCTTCTTCAAGGACGTGTAACGAACTTCGCCTTCGAGGAATTCTCTGTAAGGTTTCGTCGGTGCCTTGGAGTCTAAGCTGAAGGGGTTCTTGCCTTCATCTTTGAGGGTCGGGTTGTATCTGTACAGGTGCCAGTAACCGGTATCCACTGCTTTCTTTTCTTCTGCGATGGAAACGCCCATACCTTGGCGAATGCCGTGGTTGATACAGGGTGCGTAAGCGATTACTAAGGACGGTCCGTTGTAAGCTTCAGCTTCCTTAATGGCCTTGAGGGCTTGGTTCTTGTCGGCGCCGATGGCGATTTGTGCGACGTAAACGTAGCCGTAGCTGGTCATCATGAGGCCTAAGTCTTTCTTGCGAACTTCCTTACCGTTGGATGCGAATTTTGCAACTGCAGCCGTCGGGGTAGCCTTGGAGGATTGACCACCGGTGTTGGAGTAAACTTCGGTATCGACAACCATGACGTTGATGTTTTCGCCACTGGCCAATACGTGGTCTAATCCGCCATAGCCGATGTCGTATGCCCAACCGTCACCGCCGAAGATCCATTGCGACGGTTTGATTAAGACGCGTTTCATGCTGTTGATGGAAGCCAAGAGCTTGTCTGCTTCAGCATTGCCGGTCTTCTTGTCGAGTAAGGGAAGAATCTTGGCAGCAGCTGCCTTGGTCACTTCGTAGCTGTCGGAGTCTTCTAACCAAGCGTCGAATGCTTTGGCGATTTCTTCGTCAGCGCCTAATTCCTTGAATTCTTCCATGTGTTTCTTAATGGTTGCTCTTTGTTGATCCACTGCAACCTTCATGCCGTAGCCGTATTCTGCGTTGTCTTCGAACAAGGAGTTCGCCCAAGAGGGACCTTGGCCCTTGTCATTGGTGCAGTAAGGCATACTCGGTGCGGAACCGCCCCAGATCGAGCTACAACCCGTTGCGTTTGCAATCATCATGTGATCGCCGAAGAGTTGAGTCACTAATTTGATATAGGGAGTTTCACCACAGCCTGCACAAGCGCCGGAGAATTCCAGGTGAGGCATGTGGAATTGCGAGTTCTTAACATTGTCTGCAGGAATTTGATCTTGTTTGGAAGATACGGTTTCTGCAAATTTCCAGTTGGCTTCTTGTTTTTCGAATTCTTCTTCGAAGGGTACCATGACAAGTGCTTTTTCCTTTGCGGGGCATACTTGTGCACAGTTACCGCAACCGGTACAGTCGAGGGGAGAAACTTGAATGCGATATTCGAAGCCTTCCAGACCCTTACCGTTGGGTTTCTTCGTTTCGAAAGCTGCCGGTTTCTTTGCTGCTTCTTCTTCGTCTAATAAGAAGGGACGAATAACAGCGTGGGGGCAGACGAAGGAACATTGGTTACATTGGATACAGTTATCGATTTGCCATTGAGGAACGTTCACTGCGATGCCGCGTTTTTCGTATCTGGACGTACCGGACATGAAGGTACCGTCTTCCATGCCTTGGAATGCGCTGACGGGAAGGTCGTTACCTTCTTGGCGCGTCATGGGAACGAGGATGTCGTTAATGAATGCCGGTGCACCTTCGATTTCGTGGGATTCGGTTTCGCTTAAGCTTGCCCATTCCTTCGGATAATCTACTTTGTGCGCAGCGTTCATACCTGCATCAACGGCAGCGTAGTTCATGTTGACGATGTCTTCGCCCTTGTGGCCGTAGTCTTTGACGATGGCTTCTTTTAATTTTTCTGCGGCAACATCTTCGGGAAGTACTTCGGAAAGTTTGAAGAATGCTGCTTGCATAACCATGTTGGTACGGTTGCCCAAGCCGACTTCGCCTGCGATCTTGGTTGCGTTGATGATGTAGAAATCTACCTCATTTTCAGCAATGGAACGTTTTAAGCTTGCGGGAAGATTTTCTTCCAATTCAGCTTCATCCCAGGTGGTGTTCAATAAGAAGGTACCGCCTTTTTTGATGCCGCGAAGCAGGTCGTATTGGTGTACGTAGGATTGCTTGGAGCAGGAGATGAAGTTTGCGGAAGTCAACAGGTACGTGGACGTAATCTTGTTGTTACCGAAACGTAAGTGAGACATGGTAACGCCACCGGATTTCTTCGAGTCATAGTCGAAGTAACCTTGTGCGTACATATCGGTGCCGTCGCCGATGATCTTGATGGCGCTCTTGTTTGCACCGACGGTACCGTCAGAACCGAAGCCCCAGAATTTGCAACCGATGGTTCCTTCCGGTTCGGTTTCGATAAATTCGTCGACATCCAAGGATAAGTTGGTGACGTCGTCAACGATACCGATGGTGAAACCTTCTTTCGGTTCGCTAGCACGCAGGTTCTTGTAAACTGCGAGGATTTGAGACGGGGTGGTGTCCTTGCTGCCTAAGCCGTAGCGGCCGCCGATGATAACCGGGCGATCGTCGCGGTCATAGTACATGTCTTTAACATCGAGCATTAAGGGTTCAGCCATTGCGCCTTTTTCCTTGGTGCGATCTAAGACAGCCACTCTCTTGACGCTCTTCGGCATGATGTCGAGGAAGTGTTTCTTGGAGAAGGGACGATAGAGGTGAACTTTCAGTACACCGACTTTTTCGCCCTTTGCATTTAAGTAGTCGACAACTTCTTCAATGGTTTCGGTGACGGAACCCATTGCTACGATGACGTCTTCTGCGTTTTCATCGCCGTAGTAGTTAAACAGTCCGTAGTTTCTGCCGGTTAATTCGGAGATTTGTTTCATGTAATCTTCCGTAATACCGATGATGTCCGTGTAGAAGTGGTTGGAAGCTTCTACTTCTTGGAAGTAAATGTCGGGGTTTTGTGCCGTACCGCGTACTTCGGGATCTTGGGGAGCCAAAGCACGTGCTCTGAATGCATTGACTGCGTCCATGTCGACGAGTTTTGCCAAGTCGTCGTATTCGAGCACTTCGATTTTTTGGATTTCGTGGGACGTACGGAAACCGTCGAAGAAGTGAACGAAGGGGACGCGGCCTTTGATTGCGGACAAGTGAGCAACGCCGGCTAAGTCCATGGCTTCTTGTACGGAACCGGATGCAAGTAATGCGAAACCGGATGCGCGAGCAGCCATAACGTCTTGGTGGTCACCGAAAATGCTCAGCGCGTGGCTGGCTAATGCACGAGCTGCAACGTGGAATACGCCGGGAAGCAATTCCCCTGCAATCTTGTACATGTTCGGGAGCATCAGGAGAAGACCTTGAGATGCGGTGTAGGTCGTGGTCAAGGCACCTGCTTGAAGTGCACCGTGTACGGCACCTGCTGCGCCGGCTTCGGATTGCATTTCCTTTACAGATACTTCGTTGCCGAAAATATTCTTTCTGTGATTGCTTGCCCAGGCATCAATATGTTCTGCCATCGGGGATGAGGGCGTGATCGGGTAGATGCACGCCAGGTCAGAGAACGCATAAGCCACGTGCGCGGCCGCTGTGTTCCCGTCCATTGTTTTCATCGTCTTTGCCATTTGAACCTCCTAATTTAACAACATTTTCCTATGACTCAATTATATCAGTCATAAATTGAAATTCAAGTCGTTGACCGAAGTATTCAATATTTCGATATGTTAAAAAACAAACAATTAGTTTTTCGCTAAATGTTGTTGCCGGCGCAATAATTTTTTAATGGTTGAGTTTATTTTTTTCGATGGAATCCAACACCCTTTGATTCAGTGCTTCCGCCGCATTGTAGCCCATTTCTTTCTGTTTGAAGTTCCTCGTTGCGATTTCGATAATCATGGATGTGTTGCGGCCGGTGCGCATGGGGATTTCGATCTTGGGCACGGATTTTCCCAAGATTTCAATTTTATCGTCTTCCATACCCAATCGGTTATAATCGGCGAAATCATCCCATTGGGTCAGTTCGATAACTAGTTCCACTTCTTTTTCCTCCATGATGCAACCGATACCAAAGAGGCGCTCCACGTCGATGATGCCGATGCCCCGGATTTCCATAAAGTGGCGGGTGATTTTCGGCGAGGTGCCGATGAGGCGATTGTCCAACATGCGGATGAGGACGGAGTCGTCGGCGATGAGTTTGTGGCCGCTGACGATGAGATCCAGGGCGGTTTCCGACTTGCCGATGCCGCTTTCGCCGGTGATTAACACGCCCACGCCGTAGATGTCGAGGAGAATGCCGTGTTTTCGAATGGAGGGAGCCAGAGCCCGCTGCATATAGGTGATGATTTTGTAAAGGGCGATGCTCGTGGAGTCGGCGGTGCGCAAAATGGTGCAGTTGTTTTTGCCGGCGTAGGTCAGCATTTCCGGGAAGACTTCTTGGTTTTTGGTGATGATCAGCACGGTGATCTTGTGTTCGAAGAAGGTCTTCAGTCGCAAATCCCGCACTTTCGGATCCAAGCCTTTTAAATAGCACCACTCGGCGCCGCCGATGACCTGAATGCGATCGGCGACAAATTTCGTGTAGAAGCCGCAGAGTTGCAGGCCGGGTCGATTGCATTCCGAGGAATACAGGCGGACGGTGCGGGTATTGTCCGCCAGTTGAATGACTTCGTAGTCGTTGTCTGCGATCAGCTGTTGCACGCTGACGCTTTGTTTTTTATTGCTCATCTTTACCTCCGTGAAAGTGGTCGTACAGGGATTGTGCCGCAGCTTTCGTCATGCCGTCCACCGACGCGAGGCTCTCCACATCGGCGGCTTTTATTTTCGAAAGGGATTGAAAGGCCTGCATCAGGGCCTGTTTGCGCTTGGGCCCGATGCCCGGGATTACGTCCAGCTCCGACTGAAAGCTCGACTTGGACCGCAGGCTCCTATGATAGGTAATGGCGAAGCGGTGGGCTTCTTCTTGAATTTGGTAGGTGAGGCGATAAATCGGGGAATTTTTTGCCACGCGAATCTCTTCTTTATTGAAGTAAATGCCCCGGGTCTTGTGAAAGTCGTCTTTGACGAGGCCCGCCACGGGAATGTCTAAATTCAATTCTTCCAAGACGCTTAGGGCCTGGGTCACCTGCCCCTTTCCTCCGTCCATAAAGATCAGATCGGGGAATTTCGCGAAGCCTTTGCTCTCCCCGAGGCCGGCCTTTTCTCTCAGGCCCCGCTTAAAGCGGCGGGTGAGCACTTCCCGTAAGGATGCGTAATCGTCGGGCCCCACCACGTCTTTTATGCGAAAACGGCGATAATCCGTCTTCTTAGGCAAGCCGTCTTCAAAAACCACCATGGAACCCACGGATTCCACGCCGGAAATATTGGAGATATCGTAGGCTTCGATGCGCTGAAGGACGCCTTCCATACCCAAGGCTTCCTGCAATGCTTCCAGTGTATTCTCCACGGTCTTTTGTTTCGTGCGCATTTGATCGGAATGCTTGTCCAACATGTCGATGGCGTTTTTTCTGACCATGGTCATAATCTGCTTCTTCTCGCCGATTTTCGGCACGACTACATGGACATTGGCGCCTTTTTTCTCCGTAAGCATGGCTTCGATGAGTTCCCGCTCGTCGAAGTATTCGTGAACGTAGAGCTTGCCGGGAATGTAGGCGGTGCCGTGGTAAAACTGGGTGATAAAGGCTTTTAAAAGTTGCCCCGGGCTGTCGCCGTAGGGGTTTTCCATAAAGAAATGTTCTCGGCCCATGTTTTTTCCCCGGCGGAAGAAGAAAATTTGGATGCACACGTCCCGTCCCTGTGCCGCGAGGCCGATGACGTCGAATTCGTCGTCTTTTCCCGCCGCCGTAATGCGCTGCTTTTCCGTCAAGGTATCGAGGGCCTGAAGCTTGTCCCGAATGGCCGCCGCCTTTTCAAATTCCAGGGCCCTGCTTGCCGCTTTCATCTCTTCTTCAAGCTCGTCGATAAAAGGCACTTTCTTGCCGTCGAGAAAATCCTCGATGCCTGAAATGTAGCCGGCGTAGTCGTTGGCGGATACGGCGCCGATGCAAGGGCCGGCGCAGCGATGAATGTGGTAGTTTAAACAGGGTCGCACCACGGGATTGGGCTTGGACAAATCCAGCTTGCAGTTTCTTAAGGGAAAGCGCTCGTGGAGGATGTCGATTGCGGAATTTACCGCCAAGACGTCGGGAAAGGGACCGTAGTAGCGGGCGCCGTCTTTAAGAATGCGCCGCGTCTTCATGAGCCGGGGAAAGGGCTCATTGGTTATTTTAATGTAGGGGTACTGCTTGTCGTCGCGAAGCAAGATATTGTACTTGGGCAAGTATTCTTTGATTAAATTGGACTCCAGAATCAAAGATTCCAATTCGCTCGAGACGATAATGTATTCGAAGTCTTCGATGTGGGCGACCATGCTCCGCACTTTCTTGTCTTTTTTTCCGTAGGACCCGAAGTACTGCCGCACCCGTTTTTTTAAATTTTTCGCCTTTCCCACGTAAATAATCTGATCCAGTTTGTTCTTCATTAAGTAGACGCCGGGATCGTCGGGCAAGGTCTTTAATTTTTCTCGTATGGCTACCTGACTCATGACACACTCCTGGAAACTAGCAAAAAACTGACCCCGTCGGTCAGTTTTAAAGTTGAATATTATTTTTTAAGCTTTCAAAGGTCTTGTCGCCGATGCCAGGCACTTCTTTTAAATCCTCCACGGCGGTAAATGGATGGGCCGTGCGGTATTCGATAATTTTATCGGCGGTTTTTTCGCCGACGCCGGGCAAGGTCATAAGGTCCTCTTTCGAACCGTTTTGTATGCTCACCGGCCCTTTCGCGGCGGGAGATGGTGCCTGGGCGGATTGGGCGGGGGCTTGTTCGCCGACTTTCGGAATGTAGAGTTTTTCCTCGTCATTGAGCTTTTTCGCCAAATTAATTTGCGAGGTGTCGGCATTTCCCACGATGCCGCCCGCCGCCGTGATGCCGTCTTTTACCCGGGCACCTTTTTCCAGTTCGTAAAGCCCCGGATTTTTTACGGCGCCGCCGATGTCCACATAGATCGCGGAGCCGATCCCTTCTTCCTCAGCAGGCGCCACTTCTTTCTTAAAATTGTCCCGGGAAACTTCATCACTTTCAATGACGAAGGACGGTTCATCGGCCCCCTCCGCCTTTAGGCGAAAATGGTAATAGGACACGGTGAGGACCAGCAGGCAGAGGAAAACAAAGGCCAGCACCTTTTCCCGATCGGTGAGCTTCATAAGACCTCCGTGGGCGTTACTTTACGCGCGCAATGGCTTCGGCTTCGATGACCACGTTTTTCGGTAGGGCGGTGACGGCGACGCAACTGCGCGCCGGCTTGTGGTCCGTGAAAAATTCCCCATACACTTCGTTGATATCGGCGAATTGGCCCATGTCCAAAATAAAGAGATTCACCTTCATGACGTGGTTTAAGTCGGAGCCGGACGCTTCGAGAAGATTCTTTACATTCGTAAGGCATTGGCGAGTGGCTTCTTTAATATCGGTCTTGACTTCCCCGGTTTTCGGATCCACGGGAATTTGGCCCGATAAGTACACGACGCCGCCGTCTTCTACGGCTTGGGAATAGGGGCCGATGGCCGCCACGGTCTTGTCCGTTTTAATCATTTTCATTGCTCTTCCTCACTTTCCCGATTGTCTTTGCTCCACAAGCGTTCCAAATTGTAGAATTCACGCATATCCCGGTGGAAAATATGCACGATCACGTCGCCGTAATCCAAAATAATCCAGCGGGACTGGCCGTTGCCTTCGTGATGGTAGGTGTGGTAGCCCGCCTCGGCCATTTTGTCTTCCACTTCTTCGGCGATGGCGTTTAATTGAGGTGTCGAGCCGCCACTAATAATGACAAAGTAATCGGCGATGGCCGTCATGTCCCGAATATCCAGGGTTTGAATATCCGCACCGCCTCTGGCATCGGCGCTTTTTTCGATAATATCTAACATGGCTTGAATATTGTCTTTGCTCATAATTACCTCCTTGTTCTATTCGTACCCTATTACTTCTGCTTTACGTTCATCTTGTAAAATAATTGATCCGTGCCGTCGAAATCCACGATGTAGTAGCTCAGGCCCCCGATCATATCCGCCGTGCCGGGGATCGTCGCCGTTTGGAGATTTTCCTCGCCGATGGAGATCATGGTCAGCCCCATGCGGGACACCTTCGACATGGGCATGTTGCTCGTCGTGTTGTCCATGTAGCTCACCAGAAGAGACGGCGCGTGGAGTACGCCTTTGGAGCTCTTCACCTTTTGTATAAAGGCGGACATAAAGGCCTGTTGCGCCTTCACGCGATCCAGGTCGGCGTTTTTATAGCCTTTTCTGAAACGCAGAAACTGCATGGCCTGATCACCGTTTAAATGTTGCCGGCCTTCTTTCAGGTGAATGGAAAGGGGCGGATCCGCCGAGGGATCTTCGTAGTCCATGTCCATGGGTACGTAGACGTCGACGCCGTCCACAATGTCTACCACGTCTTTGACGAAGGCGTAGTCCACGACGATGTAATAGGGAATGTTTAAATCAAAGTTTTCATTGACGGTTTTAAGGGCCAGATCGGCCTTGCCGTAGGCGTAGGCGTGGTTTAATTTCGTCTTGCCGTGATCCTCGATTTTTACCCGGGAGTCCCGAGGCAGAGATATCAACGACGCCGACTTCTTCTCCCCGTCCACATCCAAGACCATCATGACGTCGCTTCGGGTATTTTCCGCCTTCTTCGAATTCAAACTGTCCACGCCGATTAAGAGAACCTGGAATTTTTCGTTGCTGTTTTTTAAATCGCTGATCCAGGTCTTCGCCTCGGAATCGTCGCCCATGCTGGTGTAAAAATTCAGGGCGAGGACGCCGACAAAGACGATCAGCAGCGTGAGGAAAAATCCTCGAAAGAAACTCTTCATCTTCATTTCTCCATGTAATCATTGTAACAGCGTACGGTGTCTAAATGGACGGCGGTGCCTTGCTTGATGAGAAAAAGTAAATTGCCCTGCAAGGACGCGGCCATGGCTTCTTTAAGATCGGCCTCTGCTTTTTTTCGCAGCTCGTCTACGCCGTCGAAATTTCGCATGGGCTCCAGGTAATCGGCCAAAAACACCACCTCTTCTACCGGCGACATGTTCTCCGTGCCCGTGGTGTGGTAGCGAATGGCCCGAAGGATTTCCTCGTCTTCGATGCCGTAGTCGACTCGCGCCGCCTCCGCCGCCACATAGGCGTGAAGCACTTGGGGAAAGGCTTTAAAGCTATCCAGATCCTTTACGTTCAGGCGCTCGGCCTCTTTCCACAAACGCGCATTGTCTTTGTATTTGCAAATGTCGTGAAACAAAGCTGCGGTGCGGGCCTTTTCCACGTCCACGCCGTGAATTTTCGCGAGCTTTTCCGCCGTTTCCGTGACGCGAAGAATATGCTTGTAGCGTTTTTCGCCGATGGCATCGACGATTTGATCAAATGCAGGCGCTTTCAATAGATGTAAAACCTCTTTTTCCTAATGTAGGCCATGACATTGTCGGGAATAAAATACTTTACCGACTTGCCTTGGCGTATGCGATTTCTCAACGTTGTGGACGATATCTCCAAGAGGGGCGTGTCGATTAATACCACATTGGCGTTATAGGTCGTCTTCAGGTAACGAATCTCTTCGCGAATGGCCTCTTTTGTAATGGCCCCGTCCCCCGGGCGCACGGCCACGGCGAATTGCGTCAGCCCCGCCAGGTCGCCGAAGCGCTTCCAGGTCTTTAAATCCTGTAAAATATCGGATCCCAAAAAGAAGTAGAATTCCGCATCCGGATAAATTGCCTTCAGCGCCAAGAGGGTGTCCACGGAATAGGTAGTGGTTGTCTTTGTCACTTCCAGATCCGACGTTTCGAAATAGTAATTCCCCGCCACGGCGAGATCCACCATTTTCAGGCGCTCCTTGGCGGTAACGGAGTAGTCCCGCTTGTGGGGGGCGTTGCCCGTAGGAATAAACAAGACCTTGTTTAAGCCCAAATGGGCCCGCATGTACTCGCTCATCATTAAGTGGCCCATGTGGATGGGATTAAAGGAGCCGCCCATGATCCCGATTTTCATACTTACTCCAGAACGATCACGGGGTCATCTTTGGCGGGGCGGTAGAGGGTGAGCTTGCTGCCGATGCCCTGAACGAATTCCGCATGTAAGGCCTCGGTAAGTACCGCTGCCGCTTCATTTAAATCCACCGCCGTATTTTGCAAGAGGGCGATTTTCACCAACTCGTGGTCTTCCAGCAATTGATCGATCTGCTCGATCACACCTGGCGTAATGCCGTTTTTTCCGATTTGCATCAACGGCTTCATGCCGTGTGAAAGGCGCTTCAGCTGCGCCCGTTGTTTTCCTGTAATCATAAACTCCCTACTCGAAAAATTCAAATTCATAATCCGCAATAAAAACGGACTCACCTTCTTCTATGCCCAGCTCACGAAGCTTGTCGATGACGCCGTTTTTCCTGAGGTTTTCTTGGAAATACCGCAGGGAATCCCGGTCGTCGAAGAAGGTGGAGCCCAAGAGGCGCTCGATGTACGGCCCGTCCACGATGTAGCGGCCGTTTTCTTTTCTCACCGAAATGCCCGGTTCCCGCTCTTCTTCTTCCACATAGTATTCTTCGTCCAAGCTGTCGTATTCGATGTCCGTGTTTTGAAGCACCTCATAGACTTTAAAGAGCATGGGCTGAATGTCTTTGGTGGTGGCGGCGGATCCGGAAAAGACGGTGTAGCCGCGCCCTTCCAATTCCTCCCTGAGCGCAGGTTCTCTCTCCTGTGCCTCGGGCAGGTCCATTTTATTGATAAAGACGATTTGTGCCTTGTCTTTTAAGGCGATGTTGTACCCTTCAAGCTCCCGATTAATGGCCTCGAAATCCTCCAGAGGATCCCGATAGTAGGCGCCGCTTCCGTCCAAAACGTGAATCAACACGCCGCTGCGCTCCACGTGGCGCAAAAAGTCGTGGCCCAGGCCCACGCCTTCCGAGGCCCCTTCGATGAGTCCCGGAATGTCCGCACACACGAAGCTCTTCCCCGGGCCCAAGTAGACCACGCCTAAATTCGGCGAGAGCGTCGTAAATTCGTAATTGGCGATTTTCGGCTTCGCACTTGAAATCACGGAAAGCAAGGTGGATTTGCCCACATTGGGAAAGCCCACCAGGCCCACGTCGGCGAGAAGCTTCAGTTCCAAAACGATGGTTCGCTCCTGGCCTTTAAAGCCCATTTGCGCAAAGGTCGGGGCCTGACGGGTGCTGGTCGTATAGCGGGCGTTGCCCTTGCCGCCGCCGCCCCCTTGGGCGATGACGAAGCGTTGGCCCGCTTCCTTCATGTCGACGATGATTTTATTCGTCTTTTCGTCCCGCACCAAGGTGCCCACGGGAACATTTAAAATAATGTCTTCGGCATCGGCGCCGAATTGTTTTTTGCTGCGGCCGTTTTGTCCATTTTCCGCCTTGTACACGCGCTTGTAGCGAAAATCCATGAGCGTCCGCATATTCTCATCGGCAAAGAGCACGACACTTCCGCCGCGCCCGCCGTCGCCGCCAGCCGGTCCCCCGGCGGGAACGTACTTTTCTCTGCGCCAAGCCACGGCGCCGTCGCCGCCATTGCCGGCTTTTACCGTAATGGTACATAAATCGACAAACATCTCACACCCCCAGTATGATTGGTATTATATCACAGTCCGTTTTATGAAAAGATCTCCCATGTCTAAACTCTGTATAAGAAAAAATAAACCGCAGATTTCTCTGCGGTTTCTCTTATGCTAATTCTTCTACGGGAAGAACGTTAACTACTTTTTTCTTTTTTCCACGACTTTCAAAGGAAACGCGTCCGTCGGCGGTGGCGAACAATGTGTCGTCGCTACCGATTCCTACGTTTAACCCGGGATGAATCTTCGTGCCTCTTTGGCGTACGAGAATGTTGCCGGCTAATACGTGTTGACCGTCGCCTCTCTTCACGCCGAGACGTTTCGATTCGGAGTCGCGACCGTTTTTAGAACTACCCATTCCCTTTTTCGAAGAGAAGAGTTCAAGTGTAAACAGAATCATCTAAACCTCCTGAGTCTCTATTTTAATGTAATTTTCGTATGCACCTTCGATGGCATTTAAGCCTACGACCATGGAACGAAACAAAAGCTCCGTTTCATGGGACACAATCTCCTCCGGCAGGCGGATGCTGACATAAGCTTCCGACTGTTCGAAGGCCATGGTGTCTTCGTCGATAGAAAGCAAATCTTCCATGGATAAAACACAGGTCAAGGTGAGGGCACTGACGCCGTTGCAGACAATTTCGCCTACCTCGTCTCCCTCTCCCGCGTGATTGTTCGCCGAAAATCCGAGGATTTTTCCGCGGCGGACAAATAGAGTGACCGTTGTCATTACGCCAAGGATCCGATTTCTACCAGTGTATACGGTTGACGATGGCCACGCTTAATGCGTTCGTTTTTCTTCGCTTTGAATTTATAAACAATAACCTTTTTGTCTTTGGCTTGTTTTAAAACTTTCGCTTCGACTTTGGCGTCGGCGACGTAGGGCTTGCCTACATTCACACTGCCGTCTTTGGCGACGAGAAGAACCTTGTCAAAAGTGACGGCATCTCCTTCGTTGGCATCGAGCTTTTCTACTTTCACCAAGTCGCCTTCGCGAACGGTGTATTGCTTTCCGCCGGTTTCAATTACTGCGTACATTGTAGCACCTCCTCTTTACAAGACTCGCCCCGATAGGTGCTATGCTTTTTACCTATAAGGTGCGGTTACATCAAAGTATATTACCACATATGGTAGTGAATTACAATTCTTTATCTCGTTTTAATTTATTTTTTATGGCTTCCCTGTACCTTTCTTCCGCCGCCTGAAGCTGTTGCTCAAAGGGCAGTTCTTTTCGCTCCCGGGCGATTTCGAAAAGGCCCATGGCGCTGAATCCGTAGACCGTGGTAATCATGGCATCTTCCGACAGAGCTTCTTTCATAAACGTCGTGAGATCTTCCATTTGCGCTTCGCTCATGCCGTGGACGAAATCTACCACGATCATGCCGCTCAGATTTCTGAGATGAATCTGTTTGGCGATCTCTTTTGCCGCTTCCCTGTTCACTTTCATGCGCATGGCGTCGAAGGAACCCTTCTTTTTCACCGCCGCCATGTTCACATCCGCCACATAGGCGCCTTCCGCGGCATCCATAACCACATTGCCGCCGGAGGGAAGGGGCAGGGTCTTTTGAAAAATGGAATTCCACTGGCTGCGCCACTTGGCCGTGGAGCGAATGCTGAAGGACGGATCCACGACACAGTTTAAGTATTTCGGCAGGCGGTCAATCAACTTTTTGTCGTTGACCACCATGGGCAGGTCTCGGTAGCGATTGAGCACATCCATGCCCCGGTCCTGCGTTAAAAGGAGTTGGCTCTTCGGAAGAAAGTTGACGGAGCCTTCGATTTTTTCCATTAATTGCCGCAAGTGTTCGTATTCCATAGCCATGTGGGCCGGC
>QWCQ01000939.1_pt1 | contig 13480 bp, 9 predicted proteins | sample 1972701 | NCBI WGS metagenome assembly QWCQ01 (sample SAMN09866704, study PRJNA288562) | Human gut metagenome isolate pre4_stool, whole genome shotgun sequencing...
GGCGATGCTCTCGCCAGTGGCTAGGAGATCGTCAATGACTCTCCACTTGAAATCTAGGGGATATCCCTTTCGTCCTCGGTTACTTTTTTCTTGTTTCATAGTTGTTGGGGTTGGCTCTCCCAACTGTGTACTATTTCAGGAGAGACATAATTTACACCTCTCAGCATGTCTTAGGAGGAAATACTGACATGTAGGTATTGCTAGACATGTCTATCAAACGATACCTTTGCAGAGTCATTTTGACTAACGATAAAAGATAAAAGCAATCCAACTGTTTATGAAGAAACTATCACTACTGACACTCCTGGTGATGCTCCTATGCGTCGCTTGCCACAAGCCTGCGCCACAACCTGGCCATACACCAGACGATCCAGTCACTCCGCCTGCTGACCCCAAGAAAGAGTGGATGGTCAAGCGAATGACCATCGATGCGACCGACTATACCAAGTGGGTCTACCTAAACTTTACTACAGGTGAGCTGGTCGAGGTGACTGACCCTGCCAATGACCTCTCGTGGGATCTCGGACTGCACCGCTACGACTTCAAGACCAATGGTGGGGAGTCGGGCAAAGGCAAGGGCGCTGCCGTGCGTATTAGCAAGCAGAAAGTACTCACCGACGAGATACCTACACCTGAGGATAACCAGTGGGCACTAGACCGAGAGGGTCTGCTCTTGATGCTCTTTGTCAATAATGCGGGAGATCATCAGACCGAGTATCGGCCTCAGATGGCCAACTTCTGCCTCTCCTCTGAGTGTGACGGCTATGGAGGCTTTCTCAACAAAGGCGTCATCTGGCAGGAGGGTATGCCACCACAGGTCACAGTAGATAACGCTATCTACCTCGTCCGCTCGGCCTCTGGAGAGATCGTACGCATGCGCGTCCTAGACTATCAGAGCAACAAGAAGAAGACGGGCTATATCACGATCCAGTATGCCATGCTGGTAGACAAGAAGTAGTAAGACTACTACGCCACATACTGTACAACAACAAAAACGCCACCAACTTATGAACAAACAAATACCCCCTATACTCAGACTCCCGATTCTGATCTTATCTCTCTGGCTACTTAGCCTGCCACTCGGTGCGCAAGAGTTGATATTTATGGAGGCTCACATCGACACCTCTGTGGATCATGCACAGCTACTGCCTGCTGACCAAAAGGGTACTGTCTCATGGTCTGCTGCGACTAAGACGCTGACGCTACGGGATGTCCAGATCAACACCGTCTCCAGGATACTCACAGGCTGGATGCCTGACGAGATAATCATACAGGTAGAGGGCACCAACCAGCTCGTATGCACAGGCTACGATGATGCTATCGCGATGCGTTCGTCCGTCCGCATCACTGGCCCAGGTTCTCTCAGCATTACCTCTGAGCAGGCTTACGCCTATGCTTGTCGCGATGGGGCTAGCCTGACTATTGCCGACGGGGTATCTGTTACAGCCATCGGGCTCAATGGTGGACTCGTGGGCGACTTCGTCTCTTCTCACCTTTTGATCGACAAAGCTTATGTTACCGCCTCAACGCTCCGCGATGAGGGGATGGTATCTATCGGCTACTTCAAGGAGCTAACCCTCGAGGGGTGTGCTATAACCTTACCCAGTGGTGCTAAGGTGGCAGAGCTCAACGAGGTGATGTCCATCACCCTTGACGGCAAGGAGGAGTATGCGGGCAAAGTAATCATAGCTCCCCAGCAGAGCTATCACAAGGTGACCATAGCTCAGGCCGAGCATGGCCGTATCGTAGCTCCCGAGGGTGTAGACCTGACGCACCTCCTTGCGGGTAGCTCAGTGACCTTTACCGAAGAGCCTGAGGAGGGGTATGCCCTGACCAAGCTTATGGCAGGTACAGAAGACATCACAAATACCCGCACACTCATCGTCAAGGCTGATGTCACCGTCACGCCAACCTTTAGCCCAGTCAAGAGCTATCGTATCTCACTTCAGAAGCCTGAGCACGGTACCCTCACAGTAAAGGAGCAAGAGTATGACCTTACAAAGGTCCCCGAGGGGGCTATCCTACACTTCATCTGCACCCCCGATGAGGGCTACGAGCTAGAGCATCTTATGGCTGGCGACGAAGATATTACGGCTGAGAAGTATATCTCCGTAGCGAGTGATGTAGAGATCAGCGCCTCCTACAAGCTTATCCCAGTGGATACCTACAAGGTGACAATCGTTAAGCTGGGGAAGGGACAGGTAGAGGCCGACTGCTCCGACCTCAATGCTGTGCCAGACGGCACCAAAGTACAGCTCTCCTGCACTCCTGATGAGGGCTATGAGCTTAAGACCCTTAGAGCTAACAATGAGGACATCCTAGAGAACCGATACTTCTTCGTAGAGGGTGACGACGTCCGTGTTGAGGCGACCTTCGCTAGCGTGGGCAATAATAATGCAGTCAGTAATCCGACTGGAGAGACTTGCTACACCATAGAGGTTTCTTCAGATCACCTGACCATCACTGGAGCATCCGCTGGCACTCCGATCATATTGCACGGCCTGCTCGGCGAGATTATCTTCACGACCGTGGCTACAGCAGCTGGTACGGAGCAGATAGACCTCACCACTACTCCCTCTGGTCTCTACCTCCTTACGATCGGTGAGACGACACTCAAATTATATATCTAGACAAAGACTACAACATCACTCCTCAATATGAAAGCACTACACAAGATCCTATGCCTCCTCTACGTACTGGCAGGCAGCACCATACTCTTATCCGCTCAGATGCTGGAAAACAATCTGAAGAATCTCAGCGACTTCTACCATGTGCCTGATCAAGCCACCTTCCGTCTCTCCGCAGTGACTGGAGTCTTTGGCAATCAGGGCATAGAGTTTCAATACAATGACCACAACGACATCGCTCGTTGTAGCTACGTCGAGATCGACACGACAAGTGGACAGCATAGCGTGGGGACCTATCTAGACTATCTATACAATGACAAGCACCAGTGCATCGAGAAGGTGGAGTATGGAGAGCGTAAAGGCTTTGATGACCTAGTCATCGCTAGGCGCTACTGCTATACATACAACGACCAGGGGCAGATGACCCGCTTCGTGCGCTGGAATAACCTCAACACCAACCCCGAGGATACCACCCTCGTGGAGGACTACAAGCTCAATATAGAATACACTGCCGAGGGACTCCCGAGCAAAGCTACAATCCACTTCCTCGACCCTCAAGCCTTTGAGTGGTACGAAGGCTTTACCACTACGCTCGAATACAATAAAAGAGGACAGCTCTACAAGCGCACAGCGGTGAATGCAGACGGAAGCCCCTTCGAGTCTGAGGAGATAACCTTTGACGCAGATGGAAAGTACATGCTAGGGCTCTCCTATCTCAAGGCGGGGAGTGAGCTCGTTGAGACGGCTTTTGACTATGACGACAAGGGCAATCTAGCAGCCCTAGGTAGTGGCGGGTTTATTTATCAGTTTACATTTAAGACGGGGCAACTGGCCGCTAAGACTTACTATCCTCTCCCCACGTTGGCAGGTCTTTTCATCTATGGGTTTAAGAACTACAATCTAGAGGCTCTCTCCTATCCGTTACTGTACAATGGCTCCAAAGATGCCGTGGCGACCGATGTGACCAATGGCGGGACATTCGTCTATGAGTCCAATAAGCCACTCGGACTAGAGCCCCTAGCTACACTTTCTCAGAGTCGTCTGGTCTGTGACGATATGAGCTGGACGATTACTAATGCGACGACCGCCGTAGCTCTCTATGACTTACAAGGGCAATGCCTGCAGGTCGTAGAGCCCGTAGCGGGCGTGGCTACCATCAGCACGGCGACGCTACCCGCTGGCTCTTACCTAATCAAGGCTGGTGCCCAGACCTTTAAGGTGGTACGCTAAGAGCTTGCCAAGACCGTTTGTCTTAGACAAAAAGAAAGCTTCCCGTGCGCAAATGAGCTTGCACACGGGAAGCGAGAGTTGTTTGTTCTAGGAGCTAGCCGACGAGGTCGGCTGGGTCAGATGCGTTGTGGCTACTCTAGAAGGCGGTCCAGCCTTGTAGCCAGTTGCCCTTGCTAGCAGGGAAGGCCCCGACCTGAGCTCCTGTGAAGTCGGCTGGCGTACCGAAAGGAGCCTTCATGCCGAAGGTAGCTGCGGAGTCTTTGTTGATCACCTCGATGATGCCTGTGGCGGGCTTAGCGGAGCCGTTCTTGATCTCAAAGGCAGCGTCAAAGCCGTGGAAGGAGCTGCCCTCGATCTTGCTATGCTCCATCTTGTCGGCATCGGAGTCAAGGACGAAGCCCTTAGGATAACCAGTGAGGATGCAGTCCTTGAGCGTGATCTGACCACCACGACGTACACGAGCTGCGTACTTGTAAGCGTCGCCCTGGAAGTTGTTGTGGACGTTGGCTACACGGGTAGATGCACCGATGATAGAGACGTTGGTCAGTGTGGGGTGCGTCTTAGGGATCAGTGAGAAGGTCTCGTCCTGAGCCTTAGCATTGTTGTCTAGCTCGATACCGTTGCTGTCGGACTTACCCTTGCTGTCGGAGTGTGTCGAGGCGGGGTTGGCAATAGCGACACCGTAAGTGATGCTACCGGTGAAGCCGTTGTCAAAGTCAAAGTTGTCATCGTCGCAAGCGTAAGAGACGAGGTGGGTAGCATTGACGCAACCACCGAAGAACTCGAAGCTGTCGTCTAGACCCCAGCTGACCTGGATATGGTCTAGTGTGGTGCCACGACCTACGCCGCCGCAGGTGAGACCGTTGATCTCGTTGCTGTCGCCTAGGATGAAGCCAGCGTACTCGATGCGTACGTAGCGCAGTACACCACTATTGTCCTCATCGTTGTCGCCACCGTAGCGATACTCCTCGACACCTTGGTTGAGGCCTTCGATAAACTGAGCGTCGGTCGGGGTATTGACCTTAGCTTTACCCAGTATGATGACGCCTCCGAAGTCTCCAGGAGCGGGACGGCCAGCGTTGTTGTCGACAGCCTTGGAGGAGGTGAAGACGATAGGCTTCTGGGCGGTACCCTCGGCCATGATCTTAGCGCCACGAGTTATGACGAGTACGCCAGTAGCTCCTGAAGCTGTAGGCTCCTCGATGATCGTGGTCCCAGCGTCGATGGTGAGTGTCTCATTAGCCGGAACGGTAACGATGCCTTTGAGCGCGTAAACCTTGTCGGCTGTCCAGTGATTGTTCTTGCCACTGATGCGTCCCTCGACGACGACGAGCTCTTTGCCACCGATGGTGCGACCAGTGACTTTGTTCTTGTCGCCACCATGATTAGGCTCATTGCCAGTTTCGTCGCAGGAGGTAAGTAGTGCGAGGCTCATGAGGGTAGCCATCACGAGGCTCAGTAAACGGATTGTCTTGTTCATGATATTATGATAGATAATTGATGTGTTAGTATCTCTGATTCTTTAGAAAGTCCAGCTAATGGAGGCGCTCAGTGAGAGGCCATCGCGGTACTGGTAGACAACGTTGTCATGTCCTGGGTCGTAGTCGCTAGAGGTGCCGTGTCGCATGGTGTCTAGGATCTGATTATTGCTAGCAGCACGCTCGAAGTCGTCCACATGGTTGGTGTAGATGATATGCTTAGCGTTGAGTAGGTTAGAGCCATTGACCTTGATGGTCACGCCCTGCTTGGGGAAGGTGTAGGAGAGCTGTGCGTCGAGCTGACTGAAGGGCGCCTCGTACTCCTGCTCGTAAGCTTGGTTCGTGTTGAGGACGAGCTTGCGTCCGGAGCGGTTCATGGTGAGATTGGCTCCAAAGGTGTCGCTCTCGTAGGAGAGGCCTACATTGTACATATAGGGCACCTGACTGTACATCGGTCGGCGCTGCGTGACGGGTACCCAGTGAAGGATGCCACGCTCGTCGGCACGTGAGACCATACCGGTGACGATGCTCTGGGTGAAGGTCGCATTGGCGTTCAGGTAGAGATGCTCGAGCCAGGAGCCTAGGGGGATGAAGCCGAAGTTCTTGCGAAGCTCTAGCTCGATGCCGTAGCTGTGCGCCTTGTCGCTATTCATCAGCATGTAGAAGCGGGCGAAGGAAGCAGTCTTCTGAGCGATGCGCTCGATAGGTTTGTCGAGGTAACGGTAGAAGCCACCGATGGAGATAACCTCGCCAGCGCCGGGGTACCACTCGACACGCAGGTCGGCACCGTCTACGGTCGTTGAGATGACGCTCTGGTTAAAGATCTCCCCGCCGAGGAAGGGGTCGTAGAAGCGGTAAGCTGTACGCTCCATAAACTGCGGACGTACCGTGTTACGGCTGTAGCTCAGTCGTACGTTGAGGTCTTTGATTGGTGTGATCGTGAGATTGATCGACGGCATGATAGCCACGGGCTTCTCTTTGCGATCCTGCTCGACAATGTTTAGCTCACCCATCGACATCGAGGGATTGCTCAGCTCTTGGTAAAGGTAGTGCTCGACACGCAGACCCCAGACGAGGCGCAGTAGCTCGCTGTATCGGTCGTCCAGCATAGCGTAGAGGGCGTTCTGGATAACCCGCCCGTGGTACATACGTCCGTCACCCTGGAGTCGCTTGAGGTCCCAGGCGAAGCCTCCGTCGCGCATATTCTCCTCTTTGATCAGATCAGCAATCGTGCTGGTGGTGAAGTCAAAGCCGCGTGTGTTGAAGAGGTGCATCGAGAGCTCCCAAAACTCAAAGCGATTCTCCTTGAAGGCGCCGTCGTACCCCGCCTTGAACTTGTGCGTCCAGTCATTGCCAAAAAGATGAAAGGGTAGCTCTACATTGACCTGCCCGTTGAAGTCTCGCTCATGGTTGAGGTACCACGCACGGGTCAGCGGGAAGAGCGTCCCCGACTGCACGCCCACTTGATTGTAGAAGTGACGTGCTCCAGTCTCGTCCAGCTGGCTCACCTGCTGTGTGAAGGCAGCATCCTTCTGATTGCGCTGTACGTAGGTGTGTGCCAGTGCCCAGTCAAGACGAAGGGACTCACCCAGTTGATGCTTGCCGCTGAGCTTGTTTTGCAAAAGGTCTTGGAAGGTAGGGTAGTTGACCTGCTGTCGGTAAGGATTGCTCTCGGGATTGGGATCTTCGTCACTCAGACCAGTGAGCTCTGAGAGGTCGTTGTCATACTTATGGGTGTAGGTATTGCGCAGGCTGAGGCGATTAGTGCCCCGCTGCCAACCGATGTTGAGGACTCCCGCAAGGGTCGTGTTGTACTTGTAGTTAGCGCCACTGTTGCGAATGCCGGTATCGACAAAGCTCTCCTGCACCTTATTATATTGCTTCGCATTCATCCACTCGCCACGCTCTATATGGTCGATGATGGTCTGCTGCTGCGTGTTGCGATAGGTGAGAGAGGCGATCAGTCCGAGCCGATGGTTGCCGCTCTTGTTGAGATCCCAGCTCTTGCCGAGAGAGACTTGGTAGTTTTGCGAGAGCGGAGTCTTGCCCTCGTGGATGGTAAAGTTGTCGGTGGTTAGTCGCTTGCTCTGCTCGAAGAGCTCGGGAACGGGGTTGTACGGGTCAAAAGGTATCTCGTGCAGTCCCTTAGGTAGGGCGCGCCGACCGTCGTCATAGCCGAGCCAGTCCCACTTTCCTCTGATGCGGTACTTCTGCGTCTGGAAGGTGCTGAGCGAGTTGTAACTGGTGCCGGCACTGATGGAGATAAAGTCTTTCGTCGGGATGTCTCTCGTGGTGATCTGGATCAGGCCGCCCGAGAAGTTGCCACTAACGTCTGGCGTAGCGGTCTTGAGGACCGTCACATTGTCTATGAGCGAGGTAGGGATCAGGTCAAAGCCGAACGCCTTGGCGTTGCTCTCCGTACTGGGTAGTGGGATGCCATCGAGCGAAGCTTCGTTCCAGCGCTCGCCCATACCACGCACGGCGACATACTTATTGCTCATCGTGGTGACGCCCGTGACACGCTTGAGCGCCTCGCCGAGGTTCTTGTCGGCCGTCTTACCGATCATCTCGCTTGATACGACCGTGGAGAGCTGAGGCATACTTTGCTGTATCTTCATCGCTCCCGCCGTATTGCTCGTTTTGTAGGAGCCGACCACGACCACCGTGCCTAGTACATTGTCCGCAATGGCGAGGTCCACCGAGAGGTTCGTCTCCTTGCCAGCGGTAATGTGTACCTCCTTGATCTGCTTGGTAGCGTAGCCCACGTAAGCGATCTCTACGGTATAGGTGCCGGGGTTCAGACGTAGGGAGTAGTTGCCATCGAAGTCGGTGACCTGTCCGCCACCTGTCTCGATGATGCGCACGGTAGCTCCGATGAGCCCCTCGCCGTGCTCGTCAACGACGCGTCCCGTGAGGGTGCCTAGTCGTAGATCCGCCTCGCTGTGAGGAATAGGCTGTCCGTGTGGCTGAGCCATCAGCGTAGTGCCAGCGGTGAAGAGTGTCAAAAGGGCGAGGATATAGGGAAGCGCCTTGTGTAGCATACGAAATGTGTCCTGTTTCAAATCTTACGCTGCAAAGGTAGCGTGGCAATGTTATCATACGGTTACTCGTTTGTTTCGTTTCGCTGACAAGGGGAGATGTGGCGCAGGCTGTTCTTAGGGAGAAGGTTGCTACTCGACAAACGGTTCCTCCGTTGGAACTCGAAAGTTCCTCCGTTGGAACCGAAAAGTTCCTCCGTTGGAACTAAAAAGTTCCAAGAGGGGAACTCTTTTTGGAACTCGTATCTGCTACGAGGAGAGCACGATACGATCGAACAGAAAACGAAAAGAAGGAACGCACGCTCGGTGCATTCCTTCTGACCTATATATTATATGTGTTTGGGCTAGCTGGCGTAAATGGCGTCTAGTCGCTGGCGCAGCGTGTCGATGTCGACGTCTACGTCAATGACCCCGTTTTGCGCTAGAGAGATCTTGCCACGCTCCTCGCTGATGACGATGACGAGACAGTCCGTAGCTTGCGAGAGTCCTAGCGCACTGCGGTGACGCAGGCCTAAGTCTTTCGAGAGATTGGGGTCGTTGGAGACGGGGAGGATACAGCCGGCAGCTCGTATGTCGCTGTCGACAATGATCATGGCGCCGTCGTGGAGCGGACTGTTTTTGAAGAATATGTTTTCGATCAGGCGGGCATTGACATCTGCCTTAAAGACCTCTCCCGTGTGGAGGTAGGCGGTGAGCTCCTGCTTGGCTTGGATAGCGATGAGGGCGCCCACCTTCTTGCGCGCCATATTCATACAGGCTAGGACGAGCGCTGCGACACAGCGCTGATCCTCTTGGGCAGTCTGATCGTCACCCTTGAAGACTTTTCGCAAGAAGCGCCATCTATTGGTACTGCCCAGCGTGATCAGGAAGCGTCTTATCTCCTCCTGAAAGATGATCACCAGGATGAGCATACCCGTGCCGACCAGTTCGTCAAGGATACCTCCCAAGAGGATCATGCCAGCCCACTTGGAGACGATGACCCACACGAGGATAAAGGTGAAGATACCTAAGATCAGCGCTCTCGAGGCGGTCGCTCTCAGTGTCCGATAGACATAGTAGAAGAGCAGTGCCGAGAGGATAATGTCAAAGAGGTCGACAAGCGTAAAGGATAACCAGTCTAGCGTCACAGTCCTAAGTCTCTAAGCGTGATAGTTAATGGATTTCTAGCGGTCTCTGCCAGTGGGTGTAGCTACTTGCCCCTGTAGCGTCGGGGAGGTGCTTGCGGATCATGTCGGTCACCTTGATCGCCTCGACAGCGAGACGCACGTCGTGGGTGCGGATGATCTGTGCGATGCCCTCCATCAGAGCGTAAGTGTGTAGCACATTGGTCGCATCGCCTGAGTGCATGGCGTCTGCTCCAATGACCGTCTGCACCATGCGCTTGCGGGAGAAGCCGACCAGCACGGGCTCGGCAAACTCTTGTAGCGCCTCCCGCTGATGCGTGAGCAGGCGGTAGTGGTCGTCCATGCTTTTGCTAAAGCCATAGCCTGGGTCGAGGATTACATCTTTCACACCACAAGCGTGAAGTTGCTCGAGACGCTTTCGGAAGTAGTCCGCCACGCACACCTCGACCGATGGCTTGTAGTCTACCACTTGGTGCATTCCCTCGACATTGTGCTCTAGGTGCATCAATATGTAGGCGACACCCAGCTCCCCTACGGTGCTGTACATCTGCGCATCGGCCTGACCGCCCGATATGTCGTTGATGATCTCCACGCCATACTCCTCGACGCACGCTTTCGCCACGTCAGCACGGTAAGTATCCACCGAGATAGGCAGGTCGGGCGCTTCGGCACGGATGATCTCCAGCGCGTGGCGCAGTCGGCGTAGCTCTTCCTCGCCATCAACCAGTTCGCCTCCAGGACGTGTCGAGCAGGCGCCAATGTCGATGATCCGTCCACCCTCCTGAATGATCTCGTGGGTGCGCTCAGCAATCGCCTCAGCGGTCTGCTTGCGACTGCCCGCATAGAAGGAGTCGGGCGTCACATTGAGGATGCCCATCACGACAGGCTCCGACAGGTCGAAGGCGCGTCCCCCTAGATTGAGTATGTAAGACATAAGCGTGTGAGGTCTTGTGGTAGTGATCGCTCCCCGTCACCTACTTAGGAGTAGGGGCGAGGAGCGGGTTGCTTTTATCGATTAAAGTTTAGCTTGGCGCATATCCTTTGTCTCTGCCAGGGCTTTGTGGAAGGCGAAAGCCTTTTCCAGACAAACAGGTGTCTGACCCTCTGAAGCCTGAGCTAGATAAGCGCGTAGTAGCGGACGGTAGTCGGGATGGGCGCAGTTCTCTATGATGCGCTCCGCACGCTGTCGTGGAGAGAGCCCTCGGAGGTCGGCGATACCGTACTCGGTGATGAGTACCTTGACCGAGTGCTCGGTGTGATCCACGTGGCTCACCATCGGCACGATAGCGCTGATGGCACCGCCCTTAGCGGTCGAGGGCGTGGTGAAGATAGAGATGTAGCCATTGCGGGTGAAGTCGCCCGAGCCACCGATACCGTTCATCATCTTGGTGCCGAGGACGTGCGTCGAGTTGATGTTGCCATAGATGTCCGCCTCTAGAGCGGTATTCATGGTGATGACCCCAAGGCGGCGCACGATGCCTGGGTTGTTTGAGTACTCTTGAGGGCGCAGCAGTAGCTTGTCCTTGAAGAAGTCCCAGTTCTGATAAATGTCTAGGATAACATCGCGACTGACCGAGAGCGAGCAGCCTGAAGCGAACTTGACGCGTCCCTCCTTCATCAGCCCAATGACCGCATCCTGGATCACCTCTGTGTAAACTTCAAAAGGTGGAATCTTAGGGCTCTTGCCTACGGAAGCTAGAACCGCATTAGCAATGTTGCCGACGCCACTCTGTAGCGGGAGGAACTCACGAGGAATGCGTCCCGTGCGGATCTCCTCCTCGAGGAACTTCGTGACGTTGTCTCCAATCGCCTGCGTCACCTCGTCGAGCGGTGCAAAGCCTCCGTCATCGTTTGGTTCGCTCGTCTTGACGACCGCTACGACCTTCTTCGGGTCGAGCTGTAGGTAAGGCTTGCCGACACGGTCAGAGGGCTTGTAGATAGGTAGCTCACGACGTGCGGGTGGGTCGAGAGGCTCAGCGATGTCGTGGAGCCCACGTATCTTGGCGGGGTGACGATCATTGAGCTCGACGATGATCCGGTCGGCAAGGCGGCAGATGGTGGGGAGGATGCCGACGCCCGTGGTCGGAACCAGCTGGCCATCATCCGTTAGCTCGGCAGCCTCGACGATAGCCACGTCAATCTTACCAAAGAAGCCAGCACGCAGTTCCTGCGCTAGCTGCGAGAGGTGCAGGTCGCAGTAAGCCACCTCACCGCTATTGATCTCGGCGCGTAGGTCTTTGTTGGACTGATAGGGAGTCCTAAACTTGATCGCGTGAGCACGTGCCAGGGCTCCATCGAGGCGGTCGCCTGTCGATGCTCCCGTGAAGACGCTTATGCGAAACGGTCTTCCCGCCGCATGCTCCTCCTCGGCGTAATGAGCGATGGCTTGTGGCACCACCTTAGGGCAACCAGCTGGTGTAAAGCCACTAAAGCCTACCTGATCGCCATCGTGAACTAATCTCGCTGCCTCTTCGGCAGTCATGATTGGATAAGACATACTATATATTAGGTTAAGTGTTTGTGCTATAGAAGACCGCCACCGACTCACTGCGATAGCGTTTCTCAAAGGTACAAAAAAGGAATCATCTTACACCCTATATAGATCAAGAAAGCCCCTAGCGTGATCTTTCGATCATCTAGGGGCTTGAGTCTTATCGCTTAGCGGGTTGGGCGCTTAGGCCTCCTCCTGCTCGATAGCTAGTTGTCCACGGTAGTAACCACACTCAGGACAGATGGTGTGGTATACGTGCCATGACCCACAGTTGCTGCACTTAGCTAGTGTGGGGGTTGCTGCTTTGTCGTGCGTTCTACGCTTGGCAGTGCGCATATTGGACTGCCGTCTTTTGGGATGTGCCATTGTTTATCTAGTTTATTATTTATCCTTCTCTTGTTGTAGTGAGTCACGTAGCTTACTGAGCGCAGCCCAGCGACCATCCGTCTCCTCCTCGGCGGTAGCGTCGAGATCGTCTAGGATGGCCTGCATATCCTTGGCGCACGCACCCTCGGGGTGCATACGGCTGATCGGGAGCGACAACACGATCATGTCGTAGATCAGATCAGCGCAGTCTAGCGAGGGACTGTTATATGGCACGATGATCTCCTCATCGCTCACCTCCTCGTACTGGTCACCTAGCTTGACTACTAGATGCTGGGATATGTCGATGCGCATCTCTAGGGGAGCCAGGCATCGATCACAATGCGTCTGCACAGAGCCCGCGAGGGTCAGTAGCAGGTCGTAGGTCTCTCCCACGCGATCTACACGGATGGTGCATACTACGGGACCTCCGCTGAGGTCAAACGTAGGACGTGACTCGAGAAAAGCTGACTCTACTACAAACTCCTCGGTCGAGACGCCTTGGGGCAATCCCTTCAAATGTATCGTGTATCGACCTCCGTGAGACATGTGTGCGACTAGCTTCTCTACTAATAAAAATAAAGACGCTCTAGAGACGCTCCGTGAGTGTATACCTAAGTATATACCTGAGCGTACTCTAAGGCTATGGGCGCAAAGGTACAGAAAAATCAGCAGATGGCAAGCGCCCCTAGTGGCGCTGCGTGAATCTCTTTTTTACGTACCTTTGTCGGGCAGTGTGCGTAGGCCCTTGTGGCGTGTAGCGCGTAGAGCTGCTGCCCAGATGGTGGAATCGGTAGACACGAGGGACTTAAACTCCCTTGGCCAATTGCGGTCGTGCGGGTTCAAGTCCCGCTCTGGGTACGACTGCTCGGGAGGGGCAGGTAGTGTGGCGACGGGACGGTGTCGCCGTTTTTCACTATCTTTGTAGGGAACGAAAGTAAATCATACTATGGCTGCCAAAGACAAGAAAGTACTCTACATCTCTCAGGAGATATATCCCTACCTCCCAGAGAGTGACCTCGCACATGTTGCTCGTTACCTCCCAGAGCATATACAGAATGCGGGACATGACGTACGTGTCTTCATGCCACGCTACGGCCTAGTCAATGAGCGTCGCAACCAGCTTCAC
>QWCQ01001046.1_pt1 | contig 13451 bp, 10 predicted proteins | sample 1972701 | NCBI WGS metagenome assembly QWCQ01 (sample SAMN09866704, study PRJNA288562) | Human gut metagenome isolate pre4_stool, whole genome shotgun sequencing...
GCTGAGAAGCATAGTCGACCCGATGCGACTGGATGACACAGCCGTGACCATCAGCCTCAAGGAGTGGCCCGGACTGCGATCCGTTCATCAGCTCAGGAGGGTGCGAATAGACAAGAAGCAGGGTGAAGGAAGCGACGAGCTGAGCTACTATATCTCATCACTATCCGACCCCGGGAAGGTGTTTGACCTCATAAGGGCTCACTGGTCAATAGAGAATCACCTTCACCACACGCTGGACGTGGTGATGCTTGAGGATCAGCAGATTAAGAGTAGGAATAACGAGGCAAAGAACTTCAACATTATGTCTAAAATCGCTCTTTTCTTTGTCGACAAAATGAAGGAAAAGAGCGGCAAAAGGCTCATTACCCAATTCCGGACCAACGCCACTCTGAAGCCCTCCGAGCTTCTATCCATCAAGCTGTGAGCCCATTCCCCAAATACGTCAGCCCCGGAAATGGGGATTTTCAGGGGTCTCTTTCGCTGAAATGGTGCGGAAGAGCTGCCTGACATTGATTTCCAAGCCCCCCTAGTCAAAAAGTGAGGGTCTCGGCGGACTTTCCATCTCCTTTGCCAAGGCTCGTTCCCAATCTTTTTCCGGGTGATTGAAGAGACTGAAGAAGTCGTAATAGCTCATGAGAGTAATCCTCAGCATCGTCGCCAGTCCGGAGAAGCTCCAACTGCGTGTCAGCCATCTTTTGTGAATCATAATGAGCAGATTAGCGATGAGGGTAACCCAGATCTGGATCTTGATGGCGTTGGCGCTCTCACCATAAAAGTATTTCGGTGGGAAGTTTTGCTTCAGCTGCTTGAAGAGCAGCTCGATCTGCCATCTCCGCCGATAGATCTCCACGATTTCCTCCGGATCCATCTCCATGTCGTTGGTGAGCAAGGAGGTGAGTTTCACGTCTTTCTTGACGTCAGCATAGATGATGATGCGGGCGCGGTGGATGATGGGGTCTTTCTCCTTTACCTGCTTGGTGAAGACAACGTGCTTCACCTCGATCTTCGAGACTCCGTCGGAGGTCTGATAGAAGATGTCACTCTCCACGGTGTACCGCAGGTTCTTCATCTTCGTCACATAAACTATGCCCTCACTCGTCATCGCTTCAAACTTTGCATAGTCAATGTAGGCCCTGTCCATTGCGATGATGTCTCCCCTCTTGAGCGCATCCGGCTTCAGCATAAAGGCATCGTGCGTCGCTGCAGAGGTGAATTGGATGTCAGAGGGGACGCCCTCGTTGGCATGAATCATCGTGTGGACCTTGATCCCGCCTTTCTTTTTACCCGCCTTGGGGTGCCTTCCCACACCTTTGAAAATTAGGTTGGAGAATAGGGAGATGGTTGTGGAGTCGATGATCTGAAGCGTTTTGAGCCATTTCTTACCCTCGTGCCTCCTGCCGGCTCGGCTGTCCGATGAAAGGACGTGACGATAGCGGGTGTACAGATCGTGGTAAACGGCTCCGAAGAAGGCCTCCGGACGTCGGGCATTGGCGTCAGCCAGAGTAATCCTCGAGGGCATCATCTTGAAGCCCAGGTGATTCAACTTTTGCGCCTGGATCTGAAGCGAACCGGTAATCTCCCGCAACGAGTCGAAGCGCATGATGATAGCGAAAAGCATCGTCATCAGATGAGTCCACCCGTCAAACCGCTTGACATACCGCTCTCCGCCGTTGTTTCTGCTGAGTCCGATCACTCGCTCCCTCCCCAGAAGTCTAACAATCTGGGTGAAGATCGGCTGTCCGGTAATATGTGTACTTTTGCTCATGGTTAAGTTTTGTTTTTTGACACCACAAATTAACCACTAAGGGCTGACTCCAGAAAATGAAGTCAGCCCTTTCTTCATCCCTTCCGACAAGCTTTTATCGGACAGCAATGAAAAAAATCTGTAACTTTGCTATTGATTATTATGGCAATTTTTGTTTGTAATTTATAGTGTTTTTACACTATGAAGTCGCAGCAGGCTTTGCTAAGTCTTTAATTATAGATAATTAAAACTCTTTAAACTCGCATTAAGCTAGGAGGGCTTTCCAATAGCATATGGATAGGAACCGTTCAACATATAGGAAGACAACGTTTGACATACCATCAAACCGTAAACTCTGGCTGACATTGGGTCAGTATGATGCACTAGTCGAGTACCAAGAGGTGGCCAGTAGATATTATCTTGGTACTTTCGATGTCAAGAAGGAGTCTTTCGATGCCTTTCTTAGCCGCACTTCTACTGCTACTGGGGTGAGGTTGAATAGCATAAGTCTTGCGAACTTCAGGAAGAAACAATATCAGGGTTATCTTGTGTTCCCGAATGCGAGTTTTGATGAGTTCATTACGGATTTCGTTGATGATGTGAGGTTCTTAATAGACCCTGCTTTTGCATTAAGCAAAATAGATGGTTCAAAGTTTGATAAGCTTTTGGACGCACTTTCGCAAAATGGGATCAGCCTTTCAATTGAGAGGTTTAAGAAAGACCTATATGACTATTACAGGTTGTTGCGTAATGGCGTGGCCCATAGCTTGAATCAAGACTACGAGAAAGAATACAAAGCTATCGATAAAATAGCTATTACTGCTTTTTACCCGACTCTCAACGAACCAAATGAAAAATCACAGTTGTCGTTTGACGACTTTATTCTATGCACAGCAAATATTAAAAATATTGCAGACCTTTTGACGGTTAGCCTATTACCTCACATTGATTGGAAGCAGTTAGTGCTTAGTAACAAGGACAAACTGATTCCACAATATGTAAGGTTCCTTCACGAAGGTAGGACAAAAAGACTTCATACCTATGTGTCAAACTGTGTAAAAAGCCTTTATGGATATACTCTTGACAAATTGACAATAAACAATATAATCGACTCATTAGAATAGTGGTAGTTCATCCCCCTTCAGGATAGGCACAGAATCGTGGCTATCATGAAGGGGAAGGCAGAAGTTCGAATCTTCTATGGTCACTTACAATTCGATTAATGGAAGAACCTATAGTTAACGATACACTGGAACTTGAAGATAATTTGGTAACGGCGCAGCAGGATATTTTCTCGTATTATCGGCGTCTGAGAAATAATCTCTTCTCGGACACGGAGGTCGTGTACGAGACTAAGCTCACTCCTGAACTCTTTGACCTGAAATTGCAACAGCTCTCGCAGGATAAGAAACAGTCGGAGTTTGAGAACTTTGTTTTAGTGCTGGCAGCACGACTGGTGACACCCAACATAAAACCGCAGACCGGTCCCGATGGCGGAGGTGATGGTAAGGTGGATGGAGAGACGTATCCTGTCGACAAAGCAATATCAGACAGATGGTGGGTGTCTGAAGGCAGTACTGGCGACCATAAATGGGCGATAGCCATCAGTGTACAGAAGAACTGGAAAAGTAAGATAGAGGGCGATGTCAAGAAAGCTGTAGAGACTGGACGTGGCTATACGAAGGTGGTATTCTTCTCTAGTCAGAAAATCAAGTCAAGTAAACGTCAGGAGGTCGAGGATGAACTATCGAAACAATACGGTGTAGCCGTGAGTATCTTCGATGGTAAGTGGTGTCAGTTTGCAGTGTTTGAACAAGGCTGCTATGATGTTGCCACCGAGAAACTGAACTTTTCTGAAGACTACAAGAGAAAGACCGTCAAAGAAGGCACTAATGATAAGCGCAGAAAAAAAGAACTGGAGAAGTTAGAGAATGACTTGCTGTCACGGCAAGTAGAAAGCCTAGATACGGACTATATTGATGACTTACTCCAGTCCTGCCTATTAAGCAGAGGCCTGGAACGCCCTCGGATGGAGACTGAAGGTCGCTTCAACCGTGCGCAGCGAGAAGCAGAAGTACACGGTACTTCCGTGCAACGGTTCAATATAACGTATAATCATGCTTGGACATCGTTTTTCTGGTTTCACGATGTGAATGCAATGTATGCAGATTATCTGAAGCTAAAGGAGTATGCTAATATGCATACAACTGTGCATACGATAGAGCTGATGGCCAATATCCTCACCAATTTGGAAAATGCGGCAAGAGTAGGTTTGTTTGATTCCGAAAGGTTCGGGAAGGAAATACAAGATTTAAAGACGATAAAGGAGCGCGAAGATCTGTCGCAGGCGAGCCGTCTGTTCCTCGAACTCTTCTTTTCTGAACATCGGTTGCTCCAAATGGTACAATATGCACAAGACCCGACGCTAGAGTTAAAGAAACTGGCAGAACTGATAGAGACAAGTGCCAACTATCCAGACATCAGTTTTGACGCACAGACAACCATAGTTGAAATGATTGGACGCGTGATAGATGATAACGAGGAATATGAGAAACTTATTGACAAGATTTCGGAGATTTCGTCTCTGCGTAAATCTGAGGTAGAGGGTGCCATAATACATTTCAATCGTGCACAGACCTTGATAGACAAGCAGCAATACAAGCCTGTGGTAAAGCATTTGGGTCACTGTGTACAGGCATTCATGAAAGAAGGCTATGAGACCGAACTGGTGAAAACATACGGCTATATAGGCATAGCTTTTTATAATCTTGAACTGCCTTACAGTGCAAAGGCGTATTTGGTAAAGGCTGCGTCGATACTTGTCAAGGAGTTCTTTACGCAGGGTACTATCAGTCATCTGCTGATTACCGTGCTATGGAAATTGTGTGAAATAGAGCTGATGATAGGCCGACTTGTGATGTATCTCAACTGGAGAGAACTGTTGTTTATCATTGCCCATAATGGTCAAGAAATAGAGAGTAAAGAATTTGTTGAGAAAGATATATTGTTCGATGGAGGCTGGGCTTGCCATTTTGCAGCAGTCGACCTCACGAGAGAAACTATTTCCGTTTTGCCAGACATTTTTGCACGTTGCGATATGCCCATTTCAGAAAACTATCTGAAATATGCATTAGGATACCAAGAGTCTGTAGATGAGAAATTCGTAAATCTTATCACTGATGATTGGGGCAAATTGCTCAGGCAGCAACCTATACACAAGCAGTTCCTTAACCCTCTTAATATAGCAGAAGAAGGTCAGACCACTATCAGTACATTGGCAAAGGGTTGTCGATTCACTGTCAGGTACGAGAACTCAGTTAGAAGTCAACTGGTGGCAGAGACATTTTTGGCAACAGTTGAAACACTGCTTGCCACTTTTGACACGCTGGAACTTGTGGTAATGAGTCCGGAAATTCAAGTGGAAATTGCCCCAACTGATGAACAATCAGAAATGGAAAGAGGAAAAAACGAAAACCAATATGTATTTAACGTGAACTACGGCACTCTTGATGGAGAAACGTATTGGCACTGTTTTGCTTTCTTTATGGCATATTTTATGTCGCTTAACACTGTGTCGAGCGAAGATGTAAAAGATTTGATAGCACAGCGACACGAGAAAGAAAAAATCATGGACAGAATCATTGCCTTGCTAGAGTTGAACAACGCGGTTTATAATGTGCTTGGCGATAAGTTCAAGTATTCAATCCGTCAATGGGAAAATGCAAATGACAAGACCTATGTATGCAAGGCAGATACAAAGGGAGAAACGTTAACAGATCAGAACCCACATACAGAACAGCGAGGTGTACAAATATTCAGTATCTCCAGCACTATGGAATGGTGGGATAAGGCTGGATGGACGGGGGTGTGCTTCATGTACGACCAATGGTCTGCGACACCACCTATAGTAGGCCTGGCCTTCAAGAACTTGGAGGCAGGCAAAAGAATCATCCATGAATGGAAAGAAAAAATAGCAAAAGGTCAATCAAGTGTAGAACTGCATCTGATAAGAGGCATCGACAAACAACATCCCTCATGGTATAGAGCATGTGTGGCACCAGAGATACCCTTGGACCATATCACGGAGGGGCAATATATAGCTGTAATGTGTCGGAAGCACACAATGACTCCAAATGACACGTCGAATCTTGATAATTTTGAACGGGTATATTCTCGGTTTGGCAATTGCCAGCTTGTGGCAGTAGCAATTGACGACCAGATGCATGTAAATATGAACATAGATTTTAGCGAAGCCATCGAACTTAAAAAGGTTATCATTACCGATGCATGGAAAGTTTCTGCGCATGAACCAACGAGAAATGCATTGGAGTGGGACGATGACCCTATCATTCCTGAGTCAGAGAGCATCAGTGCCCCCGTCATTGAATTAATGAAGAACTTGCGTGAAGTTCATGATAAAATGGAGAAGAGAATTTTTTAAACCGTTTAAGAATTAATTTGGAAATAATCGACTAAAGTGCTCCCCCATGACAATCTATGAAAGAATCTATATTTGAACTAATATTACTATCAGTTATTCAAGAAAACAGATATGAACATGAGCAAGCGAAAGCACCTGCTGATCCCGATGATCAGCCTCCTTACTCTACTGCTGACCGGGCTCGTCTCCTGTATCCGCCCCGAGGCACCCAATGCGGAGGCGGACATCCTCTCCGTCGAGGTCGAGGGGATCACCCCGAGGGAGAAGCCCCTTATCACCAATACCGCCATCAAGATCGAGGCCGAGCCGTGGGTCGACCGCTCCGCCGTGGCACTGAGCTTTACCCTCACCCCCGGTGCCACCATCTCCCCGGCGAGTGGCAGCAAGCATGACTTTACCGAGCCCGTCACTTATACCGTCACTTCAGAGGATAAGCAGTGGAAGAAGGAGTACACCGTCACCATCGCCTCCTCGCGCCCCGCCCCGGGACACTTTGACTTCGAGCAGGTGAGCCGGTATAAGAAGCGGGACACCGGAGACGAACTCTTTTACGAGTTTGTCATCTCTGACGGACTCAAGTGGGCATGCCCCAACGAAGGCTTTATGATCTCGCTCTCACTTGATCCCTCCTGCGATCCCACGGATCCCTCAGTCTATCCCGTGACACAGGATCCGAGTGGCTATCGTGGAAAGTGCGCAAAGCTCTCCACGCTCAGTACGGGGGGCTTCGGTGCGATGTTCAAGAAGCCCATCGCTCCCGGGACTCTCTTCCTCGGGGATTTCAATGTCAATGAGGCGATGAGCAACCATCTTAAGGCAACGCTCTTTGGCATCCCCGAGACCCGCAAGCCGCTTATGCTGACGGGGTTCTATAAGTACAAGTCTGGCGATAAGGTGACCGACAAGGACTCTAAGGAAATCAAGGGTAAGAGGGACCTCCCTGCGCTCTATGCCGTCTTCTTTGAGACCGACGAGGAGACCTCTTACCTCGACGGGACCAATGTCCTCACCTCGCCCAATATTGTCCTTACCGCTCAGCTCAAGGATCCTAAGGAGAGCGATGAGTGGATCCACTTTGAGCTCCCCTTTGAGCCGGTGGAGGGTAAGAGCATCGATTCGGCGAAGCTGAAGGATGGTCGCTACAAGCTCACCATCGTGATGACCTCCAGCCGGGATGGCGCAGACTTCGTCGGCGCCATCGGCAGTACGCTCCTTGTGGATGAGATGAACCTTTACTTTGAGTAACCTATGAGACGACTGATATCCACCGCGCTTCTGCTCCTCGCCACCGCCTCCCTCGCCATCGGCCAGGAGGCTCGCGACAAGAATATCCTCGCCGCCCTGCGCCACGGGTGGAACTTTGAGCTCCGTGCCGGGCTCTCCATGGGCGGCACCGCTCCCATCCCCATGCTGCAGGAGATCCGAAGTGTGGAGAAGTATAATCCCAAGCTCAACGTCCACGTCGAGGGTCAGGCGACCAAGTGGTTTGACCCCCACTGGGGACTGGTGATGGGACTCCGCATGGAGCAGAAGGGGATGGTCACCGGTGCCCGGGTAAAGAACTATCATACCACCCTCCTACTTGGTGACGGCGCAGAGGCGTCGGGCAACTGGACCGGATACGTCGAGAGCAACTACGCTGCCTCCTCCATCGTCCTCCCCGTCAGCGCCGCCTATAAGATCAATGACTACGGCAAGGTGCAGGCGGGTCTCTACGCCGGCTACCGTTTCGACGGCAGCTTCACCGGGCACGTCACCGACGGGCACTTCCGTATGGGATCGCCCATCGGGGAGCGGGTTGACTTCCCTGCCGACAAGCAGGCGACCTACGACTTCTCCGATGAGCTGAGCCGCTTCGAGGCAGGCATGCAGGTGGGCGGCAGCTGGCGCGCCTACCGACACTTCCTCGTCTACGGCGAGCTGAGGGCCTCCTTCACTCCGATCTTCCCCGGATCCTTCACCACCCTGACGACCAAGCTCTACCCGATCTACGTCAGCACCGGCTTTAGCTACCTCTTCTGATCGGCCAAGCGTCTGACTTATCCGGAAGCTTCAGTGGTGCAAAGATACCACCTCTTCCGGCAGCGATTGTCTCTTCGTGTCTCCTCCTGTCTCTTCGTGCCTCGACATGCGAGTTAGGGGACAGTGGGGTTGCACCCTGTGGTGAGGGTGGGGGAAAAGGGATTAAGAGTGGATTTCTTGCTACCTTTGCGTGACCGCAAGCGGTCCTCTGACTGTGAAGAAATTAGACCTCTACGTCCTCCGGACATTCATCCCCCTGCTCTTAGGGAGTACTGCCGTCGCATGGTTTATCCTTGTGATGCAGCTGCTGTGGCGCTTTGTCGGGGATATCGTCGGTAAGGGAGTGGACACCATTGTCCTCCTCAAGCTGATGTTCTACTCCGCAATGACGGTGGCGCCGATGGCTCTGGTGCTGGGCATACTGCTGGCTGGGCTGATGACCTTCGGCAACCTCAGCGAGCGGATGGAGCTGCTGTCGATGAAGACTGCCGGCATCCCCTTCACCCGGATCATGCGACCACTCCTCGGTCTCTCCATACTGCTGGCAGGAGGACTCTACTGGTTTCAGAACGACTGGATGATCACCAGTCAGGTGCGCTTCTGGCAGTACTACTTCTCGATCAAGAATAAGTCGCCCGAGCTGGCGATACCGGAGGGGAGCGTCACGCAGGACATCCCCGGATACTCCATCTACATCACTCGCAAGGACCCGAAGACGAAGACCCTCTACGACCTCATGATCTACGACCACTCCGAGGGCCCGCAAAACGCCTCTATTGTCGTCGCCGACAGCGGGTATCTCTACTCGGTCAATGACGGCAAGGAGATGGTCCTCGAGGTCTACCAGGGGGAGTCCTTCCGCAACCTCCGTCCGGCAGAGTCGGGGAGTTATAATAATAATGTGCAGCGTCCCTTCCTCCGCGAGCGATTTTCGTCCAAGGAGGTGATCATGCACTTCGACGACAGCCTCTACATGGTCGACGAGGGGGCGCTGAGCAGCCAGTTTGTGGGAAAGAATGCACGTCAGTTACGAGTCTATGTGGACTCGCTCTCCCTGGTGCGCGACTCGCTGGCGCAGGTCAATCGGAGACTCATCCTCACGACCGCCGTGGGACTTACCCCCGAGAGCGACCGGCGGGAGACCGCTCGCTCCTCCAGGGAGACTCTGCTGGAGGAGGTGGCTCCCATAGCCGGCACAGCTCCGGGAGCTGCAGCGGTGGCTGCTGCAGCCGGTGCCGCCGGGGGGAAGAGCAAGCCCGATGCCCCCGAGCCGACGAGACGAGACCTCTATGCCGACCTGGGTGCGATGGGCTATGTGCAGCAACAGCAGATCCTCAACTCTGCCGTGCAGCGACTCAATGCCGACGTCAGCTCCTATTACTTCGCCAATATGGATCAAGAGGAGACCGAGAGTCTGATCCGGAAGAATGACTTCGAGTTTTGGCGAAAGTATACCTATCCCGTGGCAGTCATCGTCTTCTTCCTCATCGGGGCGCCGCTCGGAGCGCTGATCCGAAAGGGCGGCATCGGCGTTCCCTTCATCGTTGCGATCTTCTGCTTCATCGTCTTCTACATCCTCGAGACCACCGGCGTCAAGATGGTCAATGAGGGACGCTGGATCCTCTGGAGTGGCATCTGGCTGCCCAATATGGTCCTTCTCCCGGCCGGCCTGCTGCTCACCTACCTCGCCACACAGGACAGTATGCGCTTCAATGTCGACATCCTCGTCAATGGCTTCAATCACTTTATGGGCATCGAGCCGGTCCGCAAGGTCGGGACGGCAGTCGAGGTCGGTCAGCCCGACTTTGCCCTCGCCACGAGAGACATCGGCCGGGCGGACGAGCTGGCAGACCAATTTGTCCACCAGTCCTCGGCGGGCTACTTCGGCTTCTTTCTTCGTCCCACGCAGCAGCACCTGCAGAGGGAGCTGGCGACGGCGCTGGATGAGATCGTCACCAATCTCGATCGGAGCGAGGACATCCTCCTCGTACATCGCCTCAGCGGCTACCCCGACCTGCAGGAGCTTGCTCTCGTACGCAAGCCGCGCGAGAGGGGGCTCCGCATCGCCCTGATGATCCTCTTCCCCATCGGGCTGCTCGTCTACGCCTACTACCAGATCAGATACATAGCCTTCCGGCGTGAGTGCAAGCACGTCCGGGACAATAATAATAAGGTGCGGGACGAGATCGCCCGCATCACCGAACATCGTAAATCACACTAAGTACAAGATATGAACGATACGATCAAGCTCAACTCTATCGATGAGGCGCTGGAGGACCTGCGCCAGGGTAAGCTCATCATCGTCGTCGATGATGAGGACCGGGAGAATGAGGGGGACCTCATCGGCGCCGCCGAGATGATGACCCCGGAGATCATCAATTTTATGATGCGCTACGGCCGCGGCGTGCTCTGCACCCCGATGACTGCCGAGCGCTGCAGTGAGCTGGAGCTGCCGATGCAGGTGGTGGACAATTCCTCCCCCCTCGGTACCCCCTTCACCGTCACCGTAGACCTCCTCGGTCACGGCGTCACCACAGGCGTATCCATGTCGGACCGCGCTGCCACCATTCGCGCCCTCGCCGACCCCTCGCTCCGCCCCGATGACCTCGCCCGACCGGGTCACGTCAATCCTCTCCGTGCCCGCAACGAGGGGGTCCTCATCCGTGCCGGACATACCGAGGCGACGGTCGACCTCTGCCGTCTCGCCGGGCTCCGTCCTGTGGGCTGCCTCATCGAGATTGTCAATGAGGACGGCACTATGGCGCGTCTGCCCCAGCTCCTTGTCTTTGCGAAGGAGCATGGACTCAAGATCATCTCCATAGCCGACCTGATCAAGTATCGGATGAATAGTGAGAGCCTCGTCGAGGAGGGTGTGGAGGCGAAGCTGCCGACGAAGTACGGTGACTTCCGCGTCATCCCCTTCCGTCAGATCAGCAACGGACTGGAGCACGTCGCGCTCGTCAAGGGCGAAGTCTCCGACGGCGCTCCGGTACTGGTGCGCGTCCACAGCAGTTGCGCCACGGGCGACATCTTTGGCTCTCTCCGCTGCGAGTGTGGCGAGCAGCTGCACCGTGCGATGGAGCAGGTGGAGAAGGAGGGTCGCGGGGCCATCGTTTACCTCAATCAGGAGGGCCGCGGCATCGGACTGATGGACAAGATCCATGCCTACAAGCTCCAGGAGGAGGGCATGGATACCGTCGAGGCCAATGTCCACCTCGGTCACCGTCCCGATGAGCGAGACTACGGTGTCGGCGCCGAGATCCTCAAGAAGCTAGGTATCCGCAAGATGCGCCTCATGACCAATAACCCCGTCAAGAGGGTCGGACTCGAGAGCTACGGTCTCGAGGTGATCGAGCACGTCCCGATCGAGATCGCGCCCAATAAGTACAACGAGCGCTACCTCCGCACCAAGAAGGAGAAGATGGGTCAGGACCTCCACGAGGTCTAAGCAGAGACCCACCCAAGGATTTACTCAAAGGGGCAGAGCCGGATTTTCTCCGAGCTCTGCCCCTTTTTTTGCTCGCTCCATTTCACCTGGGAGGAGTAGGGGAAATGCAGTGGAGCAACCGCCATTTCTATAACCTCCGTAATTTTTGGGTCTCGGACTATCTGGCTGAGAAATAAGAGGTTACCATTTGAGGCGATGCGGATAGGTAACGATTTAGAAATGAGCGGAGTGCTTTGAAGTACTCAATAAAGAAACACCAGAGATGAAACAACTCATCTCTGGCATTAAAGGTTTGACGAATCGAGTGAGAAGCATGGCTCAAACTCATCGTCCTCTTTTTGAAGGTGAAATCTATCTCACAGGACGGGAGGTTTGCGAGAGACTGTTTCTTTCCCCTCGTACCCTGCAAGACTATCGGGATAAGGGCATTATCCCTTACACCCAAATCGCAGGGAAAATCCTCTATCGGCTCTCAGACATAAACAGAATACTGAGTGAGAACTATGTCAACAGAAACCTTCATCGGACTGATGGATGGCAAGTACCACCGCTATCGGGATGGTGTACTGAGAGAAACGGGAGCGTATGACCAGGGGAAAAGAAATGGGGTGTTCACGGAGTACTACCAAGACGGCAAAACTGTCAGTAAGATTACCCCTATGAAGAAGGGCAAAATCGATGGCTGTTTAAAAACCTATTTCAAAGACGGTCGTTTGGATTTGGAAAAAGAATACCAGGAAAGTGTGGAAAACGGCTTTGAGAAGCGGTATGACAGCCAAAACGGTGCTCAAATACTTGAGACCCGTTGGGTGAATGGGAAGAAAGACGGGGTCGAGTGGAAACTCACGAAACAGGGAGATGGCGTTGAAAGCAAAGTCACACGAACTTATCGCATGGGCGTGCTACATGGGGCGTACAAAGAAGAAGTTTTGCGCAACGGAAATCCGGTTTTGATTGTAGAGGGACAGTATGCCGATGGAGAACGTTCGGGGGTATGGAAAGAGTACGACGCCACTACGAAGACGACAAGAGTACTAAGAAATAATCATTGAGACAAGCGAATTTGTATGACTGCATTAGTAATTGCCGGGAGTGTCCTTATCGCAATAGCTGTGCTTATACTGATTTGGGGTATAATCACCTCTAATAATCTCATTGCCAAGAAAAACAGGGTGGAACAATGCCGGAGTGGCATTTGTGTGGCACTCAAGCAGAGAAATGACCTTATACCCAATTTGGTGGCATCTCTTAAAGCGTATATGGGACACGAAAATGAAATCCTTACCCGCATAGCCGAACTAAGGTCTCGAGCAGACGGAGCCCCCGAAGCAGAACAAATCAAGGACGGGACAGAAATCTCCGCTCTTCTCAAACAAGTTAAGGCTGTTGTTGAGAGTAATCCGGATCTCAAAGCCAATGAGCAGTTTGTCTATCTCCAATATCAGATAACGGATATGGAGAACGAATTGCAGGCTATACGCCGAACTTATAACGCAACCGTAACGGATTACAACAATGCCGTAGAAATGTTCCCGTCTTCATACATCGCTTCAAGAAAACATCTTGAGAAAGAAGCATTGATACGAATTCCTGAAAGTGAGTTGGGTGACATTCATATCAAGGAGATTTTCGGATAATTGATGAAAGAAGACCACTTGATTGACTTCAAGATTGTCGCTCAACAAATGAGAGGGCAACTAACCCACATAGCTATGTGGCGTAAGATTGTTAGGCTTCTCATTTATTCCGTTTACCCTTTGGCTCTGCTTTGGCTTGCATTCACTATATTCGGAAGG
>QWCQ01001018.1_pt1 | contig 13417 bp, 7 predicted proteins | sample 1972701 | NCBI WGS metagenome assembly QWCQ01 (sample SAMN09866704, study PRJNA288562) | Human gut metagenome isolate pre4_stool, whole genome shotgun sequencing...
CAATGGAACCGCCATTGATATGCCTAGCAACCCCAATAAGTATGAGATTGAGCTCAAGGAAGCCATTGAGGTAAAGGTGGTCTTCACGACTAAGCCCAATGAGGTGACGCTGAAGTACAGTGTCGCTGCTGAACCAGCTGAGGCTGGCCAGATTGCAGTCGCTGTCACACCAAAGGGTGGTGGCGATCCCGTCTCTGTCGATAGTGGCAAAAAGGTAGCTCGTGGTTCGAGCGTCACCTTTACCGCCACACCAGCGGCTGGCTACGAAGTAGAGAAGTGGGTCGTCAATGGCACGCAGGATAGAAAGGCTGGTCAAAGCACTACCCTAACCATGACCCTAGATGAGGATACCGAGGTGCAGCTCTTCTTCCAGAAAGAAGCAAAGAAGTGTACCATTAACCTCACCGCTGACCCTGTTGAGGGTGGTACGATCAAGGCGACTGGCTATGTAAATGGTCAGCTCAAGACCATCACTAATGGTGAGGCCGTTCCCGAGAACTCTTATCTAGACTTTGAGGCCACGGCAAACGAGGGCTATGAGTTTGAGAAGTGGATGTTCAATGGTACTGAAAAAGAAAATCTGTTTGGTGAGCCAAATAAGCTCTCCTTTGTCCAGATTATTGACAATACGAATGTCGTAGCTCACTTCAAGAAAGTCGCCTCCAAGATCACGATTACCTACACCGCTGGTGAGCACGGTAAGTTCACCGAGGTTAAGGTTCAGAAGGATGGCGAGAAGGATGTGATTATCAACTCAGGTGCTGAGGTAGACAGAGGCGCGTACATCGTCTTCAACGTAGAGCCTGACAAGGGCTATATCGTAGACAAGTGGTCCGTCAATGGTAAAGAGGTACACAGTAGAGAGGTGAACTCCTACGACGCATCCTTTGACGAGACCAGCGAGATCAAGGTTACCTTCAGAAAGCCTAAGCTGACGATCGCTGCTGCTGAGGGTGGTAAGATAGTTGCTAAGGTGGGCGATAAGGAAGTGTCTAACGACGCTGACGTAGCTCTTGGTGAGAATGTCTCCATCGAGGCTACACCAGACGCTGGCTACGAGCTCACCGCTCTTACAGCAAACGATAAGGATATCCTCGCTGCCAAGTCCTTTGCGATGAAGGGAGGAACGAAGCTGACGGTCGTAGCTAAGGGAGCCAACGATAAGTGCGAGCTCACCAAGCTCACGGCAGATGGTAAGGACATTCTCAAGGATAAGACCTTCACCGTTACTAAGGACACGGAGGTTGTCGCTGTCTTCGTCGACCACACGGGCATTGATGCAGTTGTTGCGAATGCGTTTGTCATCTATCCTAACCCTGCTAGCGAGTCCGCTACCGTCACAGGTCTAGCACCTGAGGCAGCAGTAGCACTCTACACGCTGGATGGACAGCTGATCACGCGCCTAGCTGCTGACCGCTCAGGTCGCCTACAGATAGACCTCACCGCACTGAGCGAGGGTACCTATTTCGTAGTCACCGAGGGAGCTGCACAGCGCCTCGTCGTCAAGCACTAATGCGCATGATCTGACAGACGATAAGTTTGTCAGACTATAATAATAGAAGAGCTCCGTAGGACTATCCTGCGGAGCTCTTACTGTTTTAGAGATCGGAGGGATCGGAGGTGTCGGAGCTATCGGACGGGTAACGGTTGTAGGGACGCACGGTCGTGCGTCCGTTGTCGAACCATCCGACGTGTAACGGCTGTAGGGACGCACGGGAGTGTCTAGTGGGAGGGCGTCCGTTTCCGTTAAAGCCGTGACGATGTAATCTTTGATACAACGGACGCACAGATCGTGCGTTCCTACAACCGTTCCTCGTCTCTCTGTACTACAGCGGTTACCCGTCCCGTGCGTCCCGCCAAAGTGTGGCGCGCCTCAAAATTGTGTACCTTTGTGCAGATTAGCCCCCTTCTATGCGGTTGATGCCTGCGAGGAGGGTTGGTCTTGAGGGGAGCGAAGGGTTCGCCTCCCGATCACACATTACAGACAGAAGATAGAAGACAGTATACCAAGATGATTATAGTCAACGACCTCACGATACAGTTTGGCAAGCGCGTGCTCTTTGCCGATGTCAATCTTAAGTTTACCCCTGGCAACTGCTACGGCATCATCGGTGCTAACGGTGCGGGCAAGTCAACGATGCTCCGTATGATCAGCGGTGAGCTAGAGCCGACGCGTGGCACCGTCACTTTTGGACCCGACGAGCGTCTCTCGGTGCTGAGTCAGGATCACTTCGCCTTCGATGAGTACACGGTCATCGACACCGTCCTGATGGGGCATGACAAGCTCTGGAAGATTATGAAGGAGAAGGACGCTATCTACGCCAAGGAGGACTTCTCCGACGAGGATGGTGTCAAGGCGGCTGAGCTCGAGGAGCAGTTTGCCAACCTCGATGGGTGGAACGCTGAGAGCGAGGCGGCAGCCCTCTTGAGCGGTCTCGGCATCAAGGAGGATCTGCACTACCGTCTGATGGGTGACATTAGCGGTAAGCAGAAGGTGCGTGTGCTACTAGCGCGCTGTCTTTTTGGCAAGCCGGACAACCTACTCCTCGATGAGCCGACGAACGACCTAGACCTGGAGACTGTCTCTTGGCTCGAGGACTATCTCGCCGAGACTGAGAGTACGGTCCTCGTGGTGAGCCACGACCGTCACTTCCTCGATGCTGTGTCAACCCACACGGTGGATATAGACTTTGGTAAGGTGAGACTCTTCGCAGGTAACTACAGCTACTGGTACGAGTCCAGTCAGTTGGCCCTCCGCCAGCAACAGCAGCAGAATAAGAAGCTTGAGGAGAAGAAGAAGGAGCTCGAGGAGTTCATCCGTCGCTTTAGTGCCAACGTGGCAAAGAGCAAGCAGACGACCAGCCGTAAGAAGATGCTGGATCGTCTCGATATCAACGAGATCGAGCCGTCGTCACGTCGCTACCCAGGCATCCTCTTCCAGCCAGATCGTGAGCCGGGCAACAAGGTGCTAGAGGTTAACGATCTCTCGGCCGTGACGGACGAGGGGGAGGTACTCTTCAAGGGTTTGACCTTCAATGTGGAGCGAGACGACAAGATCGTCTTCATCAGCCACGACCCGCGTGCTATGACGGCACTCTTTGAGATCATCAATGGCAACCGCAAGGCGCAGCAGGGGAGCTACGAGTGGGGGCAGACGATCACGACTGCTTATCTGCCTTTGGACAACAGCGCTTACTTTGACACCGATATGACGATCCTAGACTGGCTCGGGCAGTTTGCCAAGGACACGAACGATGTCTACCTCAAGGGCTTCCTAGGGCGTATGCTTTTTAGCGGTGAGGAGGTAAATAAGCGAGCCTCGGTCCTTTCGGGAGGTGAGAAGATGCGCTGTATGATCAGTCGTATGATGCTTCCCCCAGGGGCTAATGTGCTGATCCTCGACACGCCGACGAACCACCTGGATCTGGAGTCGATTCAGGCGTTCAACAACACGCTTATCTCCTTCAAGGGGAATGTCCTCTTCTCAAGCCACGACCACGAGTTCATCCGCACGGTGGCGAATCGTGTCATCGAGCTGACGCCAAACGGGATCATCGATCGTATCATCAACTACGACGACTACATCACCGATCCGAAGGTGGCTGAGCTACGCGAGAAGTACTACAACGCATAAAGAGATCACACGCCTATGGCTCGTATCCTCGCTATCGACTACGGCACCAAGCGCACGGGGCTGGCGGTGACCGACTCGCTACAGATCACGCCTGGGGCGCTCGACACGGTGCCTACGCATCAGCTCCTCAACTACCTAGCGGATTACTTGGGGCGTGAGGAGGTGGAGACGATCGTCCTCGGCAAGCCGACACAGATGGACGCAACGCCCTCGGCGACGTGGCAGGCGATACAAGCTTTGGCTAACAAGTTGCAACATCTCTATCCTCAGATACGTCTAGAGTATGTGGACGAGCGCTTTACCTCTGTCTTGGCACAGCAGACGATCCGCGAAGCGGGCATCGGCAAGCAGCGCCGCCGACAGGACAAAGGGTTGGTGGATCGTGTCAGTGCGACCATCATTTTGCAGAGCTATCTGGAGAGCTTGCGCATGCTTCACTGAAAGAAAGAATTAACCGTTTACTCTTATGGCTAAGACCTTACCTATATACCTTTACGGACAACCAGTGCTTCGCAACATGAGCGAGGACATAACGCCTGACTATCCGAACCTCTCGGAGCTGATCGCAGACATGTGGCAGACGATGTACGAGAGTGACGGCATCGGCTTGGCGGCTCCACAGATCGGGCGCAATATACGTCTGCAGGTGATCGACGCGACGCCTCTGGCGGATGAGTATCCTGAGTGTGCGACGCTCAAGTTGGTCATGATCAATGCGCATATGCAGTCCCTGAGCGAGGATACTTGTTCGGAGGCTGAGGGTTGTCTGAGCTTGCCCGGCATTAACGAGCGGGTCGTGCGACCTAAGTCGATCGTGGTGGACTATATGAATGAGCAGTTTGAGCCACAGCGTCTCGAGCTCTCGGGTTATGCTGCTCGTGTGGTGCAGCATGAGTATGACCACCTAGATGGCAAGCTCTTTGTAGATCACATCTCAGCGATGCGTAAGCGACTGATCAAGAAGAAGCTTCAGCATATAGTCGACGGTCGGATACGTGTCGGCTACCCTGTGATGCGTAATCCGATACATTAGTCCGTATGCGTCCGCTCCTACGATCACTCTCTCTGCTCCTCTGCATGCTCTGCGTGTGGAGCAGTGCGCTCTGGTCGCAGATAGATACGGAGCGGGTGATGACGATCGGGCGCAATGCGATCGGCTTCAAGGATTTCGTGGTCGCCATCGAGCACTTTAACCAAGTGATCGAGGTGTCGCCCACGATGGCTGAGCCGTACTACTACAGAGCTTTTGCGAAGCTTATGCTGGGCGACTATGCGGGCGCCGAGCGAGATGCGACGCTCTGCCTGGAGCGCAACCCTTTTCTCTCTAGAGCCTACATGGTACGGGGGGCGGCACGGCACAATCAGCAACACTATGCGGAGGCGGCGACTGACTATGCGCAAGCGCTCAAGATCACGCCGGACGACTTTTACCTCTCGTTCAACCTCGCGGGCTCGCTCTACGGAGCCGAGCAGTATGAGCGTGCCGACTCGGCAGCGCTCGCCCTGACGCAGCGTCACCCGAAGGAGGCGCGGGGCTACTTCCTCGCAGCGGAGATAGCGTTGCGACGACAAGACACGGTCGCCGCGGAGGCGCGGATCGCCGAGGGCTTGGCGATAGATTCGCTGAGTGCTGCGCCTTATCGGATGCTCTCGACGATTGCTTACCTGCGGGGTGACTACAAAGGGGCGCTACGCTACCATGACAAGAGCATAGAACTAGATCCAAACCAAGCTAGCGACTACATCAACCGTGGACTGACACGCTACAAGCTAAAGGAGTACCGTGGCGCTATGGAGGACTACAACCAGGCGCTCCTCTTGACGCCTCACGATGCGGTCGCTCGCCACAATCGCGCCTTGCTACGTATCGAGGTGGGCGATCTACAGGGTGCTCGCGAAGATCTGCTAGAGGTGGTGCGTCTGCAACCGACCAACCTGACGGCACACTTTAACTTAGCTTTGGTCCAGACGCAGACGGGACAGTACCGTGAGGCGATCGAGACGCTAGACTATATATTAGGTCGTCGACCAGAGTTCCTCTCGGGTTACTATCAGCGCTCGGAGGTGAAGCGTCTGCTCGGTGACGCTGCTGGAGCGGACAGAGACTACTGGTTCGCCTACAAGCTAGAACGTGGACAGGTCAAAGCGCCTAAGCCGACCATCGCTGACAGCACCGCGTCAAGTGTGGCGAGCGATGAACTGTATGCGCTAGACCATCATGCGGAGCTGCAGTCTGCGAGCAGTGATGCGACACCCTCTTCGCTTACTACAGAAACCAATTCGCTCCGTGGTTCGATCCAAGAGCAAGCCAGTTCGTCGGAGGCTTGTCATGCTTACGAGCTCACTTACTTTGTGCAGAAGAGTCACGACAAGCTCTTGCCTCGCTCGAACTTTTCCGCAGAGCTAGAGGCGTACAACGAGCGCACGAGTTACCAACCCCGTCTCTTGCTTGCCATCGGTGCGCAGTCGCTAGACAGCATGCAGCTCCATGTCGTACTGGAGGATATCGCGCGTCTGCAGACTAGTGGCGCAGAGCAGACGGCCGACTGGCACCTGCGCATGGGCATTGACAAGCTACTCTTGCGAGACATCGGCGAGGCGGTCTCACAGTTCAACGCTTGTCTCGATCTGGCCCCTCAGCAGCCACTTGCTCTTCTGGCGCTTAGCACGGCGCGCCTCATGCAGGCGGAGACACTCACAGATCCTAAGCAACAGAAGCTCATGTACGACTTAGCGATGCGTCAGCTCACCACCGCCATCAGCCACGCCCCGCAGATAGGCTATCTCTACTATAACCGTGCTCATCTGCACCAGACGCTGGGGCATACGGATCAAGCGATCGCAGACTACACCAAAGCGATCGAGCTCCTGCCCCAAGCTGGCGAAGCTTACTACAATCGTGCCCTGCTCCTCCAGCAGCAGGGACAGCATGAGCAGGCGATAGATGACTTGAGTCGTGCTGGCGAGCTGGGCATCTATCAGGCTTATTCTCTTATCCATACTATTCAGACACGCTGATGATATCCGTTCAAGACCTTACGGTAGACTTTGGGAAGCAACTCCTCTTTGACTCGATCAACTTTGTCATTAGCAAGGGCGAGCGGGTCGCACTTGTCGGGCATAATGGGGCGGGGAAGTCAACCTTGATGAAGATCCTCGTCGGCATCGAGCAACCTACGAGTGGTACCGTCAGCCGTCCTCGCGACCTTTCGATAGGTTATCTACCACAGGTCAAAGAGTTGGTCGACCACACCACCCTGCGGGCGGAGGTCGAGGAAGTCTTTAAGGATGTGCAGTCGCTCAATGATCAGTACGACCGCCTGAGCGAAGAGCTGGCGACCCGCACGGACTACGACTCGCCTGAGTACTTAGAGTTGATCGAGCGCCACGGACATCTCACCGATCTGATACAGATGCACCACCCGTCGCAGTACCTTGCCGAGATGGAGCGGACGCTCCTCGGACTGGGCTTCGAGCGGAGCGACTTCGACAGGCCGACCCGTGAGTTCTCGGGTGGATGGCGTATGCGTATCGAGCTGGCGAAGGTGCTACTGAGCAATCCCGATCTGCTCCTCCTCGATGAGCCGACGAACCACCTAGACATCGAGTCCATCGACTGGCTCGAGCACTTTCTCATCGCCCGTGGAGTCACGCTCCTCCTCGTCTCGCACGACCGTACCTTCCTCGACAACGTGACCAACCGCACCATCGAGATCGAGCTGGGACGCATCTACGACTACAAGACTTCCTACAGTCACTATGTCACCCTGCGTGAGGAGCGTCTGGAGCAGCAGAAGCGAGCTTACGAAAATCAGCAGAAGAAGATCCAAGACATCGAGTCCTTCGTCGAGCGTTTCCGCTATAAGCCGACGAAGAGCGCACAGGTCCAGAGCCGTCTCAAGCAGCTAGACAAGATCGAGGAGATCGAGCTCGACGAGATAGACACACGGCACATCAACTTTACCTTCCCGATGGCAGGGCGCAGTGGCGACTATCCCGTCATCATCGAGGACCTAGACAAGAGCTACGGCTCTCTCTCCGTGCTGCGCGACGTATCGATGACCATCAAGCGTGGCGAAAAGGTCGCCTTCGTCGGGAAAAACGGCTCCGGTAAGTCAACCCTCATGCGCTGTATCATGGGACAAGAGGAGTACACCGGCAAGCTCCAGATAGGACACGGCGTAGAGATCGCATACTTCTCTCAGAATAGGGCGCAGGAGCTTCCCGCCAATCAGACTATCCGTGACGCCATCGACAGCTTGGCGCGTGGCGACATGCGACTACATATCAATGACATGCTGGGTGCCTTCCTCTTTGGCGGGGAGGTGGCCGACAAGCCGATCAGCGTGCTCAGTGGTGGCGAGCGCGCTCGTGTCGCCATCATGCAGATGCTCCTAGAACCTGCCAACCTGCTCATCCTCGATGAGCCGACCAACCACCTGGACATCCGAACCAAAGAGATCCTCAAGCGAGCCATCGCAGCCTTCCCCGGGACTGTCATCGTCGTCTCGCACGACCGTTACTTCCTCTCGGGGCTCGTCGACCGCATCTTCTCCTTCGGCCATGGTGCCGTACGGGAGTGCATGAACGGCCTCGACGGCTACCTCGCCACCCTCCACGAAGAGCTCAGCCAATCGCCAACGGCTAACAGCCAACAGCCAACGGCTAACAGCCAACAGCCAACGGCTAACAGCGAACAGCCAAAGCCTAAAGCCCAGCCTCTCGACTACCAGCAGCAGAAAGAGCAGCAAAAGCGTCTGCGCACCCTCCGTCGTACCGCCGAGACCCTCGGCGAGCAGGTCTCCAAGCTACATGATCAGCAGGCTGAACTGGAGAAGAAGATCGAGACCTCCCCGTCTCCTCAGCTTATCGAGCAGTACACCCTCGTCAATGGTCAACTTCAAGAGGTTACCAAGCAATGGGAGGATGCCGAGTTTGCCCTTATGGAGTACGAGGAGGAGATCCAACAGTAGTAATTAGCCAGCCAGCCAACCCGTGAGACAGTTCCTTAAGCTCTTCGGCAAGTACATCCGCCCCTACCGCCACTACATAACAGGTGGCGTCATTGCCAATATCCTCTCGGCGTTGCTCAACCTGCTCGCCTTCTCGCTCATCATGCCGATCCTGCGTATCCTCTTTGGTATGGAGCGAGCCACACCCGTCTACCATACGCTCGACAGCATCAACTGGTTACGTCCTTCAGACTGGAGCGTAGCTGTAGACTACATCGTGGGAAACTTCAACTACTACGTCTCCCAGCTCATTCAGCAGTACGGGCCCTCCCGCACGCTCCTTCTGCTCTGCATCTACCTCGTCGTCATGACGTTCATCAAGGTAGGCGTCACCTACGCAGGCATCTATATGCTCGTGCCGATCCGTACAGGCGTGGTCCGAGATCTGCGCAATGAGTTCAATGCCAAGCTCCTTCGGTTGCCGATTTCGTTGATCAGCGAAGAGCGCAAAGGCGATCTCCTCGCACGTTTCTCGGGAGATGTCGCCGAGATCGAGTACTCCATCATCAGCATCCTAGAGAGTCTCATCAAGAACCCCATCCTCATCGTCATCTACCTCATAGCGCTCTTTGCGATCAGCTGGGAGCTTACCCTCTTCGTCCTCATCGTCTTGCCGATAGCGGGCTACATCATGGGTGCCGTAGGCAAGCGCCTCAAGCGAGACAGCCTCGAGGGGCAGACGCAGTGGGGACGACTCATGAGCATGGTCGAGGAGACCCTCTCGGGTCTACGTATCATCAAGGCATTCAATGCGGAGCAACAGATCTCTCACCGCTTCACCTCCGCCAACGAGCGCTATCGTCGTACCATCGCGCAGGTCTACGCTCGGCAAGGCTTAGCGCACCCCATGAGTGAGTTTCTCGGCACCACCGCCATCGCCATCATCCTCTGGTATGGCGGTAACCTGATCTTCGCTGGTAGTAGCAGTATCACGGCCGATGCTTTTATCTACTACCTCGTCATCTTCTACAGCATCATCAATCCTGCCAAAGAGCTCAGCCGCGCCTCTTATTCTATCCAAAAGGGGCTAGCCTCCATGACGCGTATACAGACTATCCTCGACTATCCCGAGCGTGTCACAGACCCCGCAGAGCCTCTGCCCGTCACCTTTGACCAGAGCATCTCTTACGAAGATGTCTCCTTCCGCTATCAAGAGCCCTGGATCATACGCCACCTTAACCTCACCATACCTAAAGGTCAAATGATCGCACTCGTGGGAGCCTCTGGTGCGGGAAAGAGTACGCTCGTGGATCTCCTGCCTCGCTTTTACGACGTCACCTCAGGACGTATCACCATCGACGGGACAGACATACGACAAGTCAAGGCGAGCGACCTGCGCGACCTGATAGGGTATGTCAATCAGACGCCAATCCTCTTCAACGATACGATCCGCAACAATATCACCTTCGGCATGGAGCGCCCCGTCAGCGACGAGGAGGTACGCACCGCTGCCGAGGCCGCCAATGCGACTGAGTTCATCGATCAGCTCCCTGAGGGGATGGAGTACAACATTGGCGACGGCGGTAGCAAGCTCAGTGGCGGGCAGCGCCAGCGACTCAGCATAGCACGCGCTCTGCTCAAGGACTCGCCCATCCTTATCCTCGACGAGGCAACCTCGGCTCTCGACAACGTCTCCGAGCAGCTAGTCCAGGAGGCCATCCAGCATCTCGTCAGCGACCGCACCACCATCGTCATCGCCCACCGTCTCTCCACAATCATGCACGCCGACCTCATCTGCGTCATGCAGGAGGGGCAGATCATCGAGCAGGGCACCCACGAGGAGCTACTTGGGCGTGGCGGGATCTATGCCCAGCTCTACCAGATACAGTTTAAGGAGTAAAAGCTCCCCCTCCCTGTATCTAGAAAAGCCTCCCCCACATATCATATGAAACAACCATCGACCCTCCTCGCCAGCCTGATCCTATCTCTTGTCGCTCTCTGCACGCCCATCGCGATGCAAGGGCAAAGCGACAACGCCAGCGACAGTCTCAAGATGCGCTGTGGCATCGTGCTGAGTGGAGGAGGCGCTAAGGGACTAGCGCATATAGCGCTCCTCGAGCTGATCGACTCCCTGCAGATACAGGTCGACTATATCTCTGGCACCTCCATGGGGGCTGTGGTCGCTGGACTCTATTCAGCTGGGCATAGTGCCACGGAGATCAAGGAGCTGGCCCGTCAGGAGGACTGGGGACGCATCCTGAGCAATCGGCTACCTTACGACAAGGTGGACATGTGTGAGAAGGAGGACTACGGGACTTATGCGCTAGAGTTTCCCATGCGCCGAGGCATCCCCAAGCCACCCTCCTCAATCATCGAGGGGCAGTACCTGATGGAGGTTCTGATGCGCTACACCTTTCCCGTGCGACATATCTCCGATTACGCCCAGATGCCGATACCGCTCCAGCTCGTAGCCTCGGATGTCGGAGCGGGAGGCGCCTGCGTGATGACCTCGGGATCGATGCCACTCTCCATACGCGCCAGCCTTGCGATCCCAGCCTTCTTCGCACCCGCTGTGGTCGATGGTAAGCTACTCGTCGATGGAGGCTTGGATCGCAACTTTCCAGTCGAGGAGGTTCGCTCCATGGGAGCCAACTTCGTCATCGGTAGTTATACCGGAGCTAGACTGCGAAACGTGGAGGAGCTCGAGCATAGTCCTATTGATGTCATCCTGCAGTCCTATGCACTCCTGACCAAAAAGGAGGTAGAGCGTCAAGCTAGTCAAGTTGATGTGATGCTAGACTTCTCCCAAGCGTTGAAAGACTACACCTCGGCAGACTTTAGCCAGCGTGAGCGGATCATAGCGCTCGCAGAGATTGAGGCGCACAAGCTCTTGCCACAGCTCATCGCCCTCAAGGCTCGGCAACTCGCCCAGGGCATTACTTATCAGAGGCGACAGCTCGCCTCAGTCTCTATACCGATCCAGCAGGTCAAAATATCAGATCAGTGGGGGAGCCCCCTAGATGAGTCAGAGACAAAGTTCATACAAAGTGTGATCGGAGACGATCTTTCTATCCTAGACTCCCTGGAGCTCCTCCAGCAGCGCATTGACATGCTGATGGGCTACAACCGCGACGCACAGGTCTACTACACCTATGAGGCAGACTCGACGAGAGGAGACCATGAGGTCAACACGATACACTTCTTTATCAAGAAAAAGCCACAAGCCCTCCTCCGACTAGGAGCTTACTACGACCCCTACGAGTCGGCAAACATCATCCTCAACACTTCACTCAGAGATCTGCTCCTCCCCAACTCGCGACTCTCCGCCAAGCTCGCCATATCTCAGCTCCCCAAGCTACGCGCTAGCTACTACAAGTGGCTCGACAACGGTTACTCCTACTGGCTCAGTCCTTACATCTCCCTCCGCCTAGACCGCTGTGACAATATCCATCTGCGTTACCTCTCACAGATAGAGGACCACACGGAGGCCACCTTCTACCAGGCATCCCTAGCCAGTGGCCTGAAGATGGGCTACACCTTGTCGCCCCAGTCTCAGATAACGCTCGGCATCCAGTACGGCTCTATGTATGTGTGGCAACCACGCCCACCCTTTGACCAAGAGATGAAGGAATCAGCACAAGCAACCACGTCTGACTGGGTGCCTAGGAATCAGTTCAACCAGCTGATACAGGCCAACCGCACGCCTAAGCTAAGCTACCGCCACGGCACCTGGACGATGAATCTAGCTTACCAGCAAAACAGCTTGAATCGGAAGGCCTTTGCTACACGGGGTAACCACTTCGCACTAGCTGCAGAGCTTACGCTAAAGAATACCTACACCCTCTCACCACTCCCCGCAGATGCCTCGGAGAGCCAGAAGCAGATCCACAACCTGCTCAATCCCGAGGAGAGCATATCCCCACAGCGGGGCCCCCTCTTGCATATCTCTGTCTATGAGCATCTAGTCGCACCCCTGAGTCGGAGGGTAGCGCTACACGGACGACTCTTTGGCGGGGTCAATCTAGACCTTGGCAAACCTTGGCGAGAGAGCTTTCACTTCGACAGTTACCTCTTCTTAAGTCAGAAGTTTCACCTCGGGGGCTTTGCCAATGTCGGCCTAGACGATCAGCCCATCTTCTCTGGGCTACGATACCGAGAGTATCCGGTCAACAACTTAGCAGCGCTCTATCTAGGCGTACAGTACACCCCGATCAAGAATCTCTACATCACCCCGCACGTTAGTGTCGGCGCAGACATCCAGGCGCCCAACCTGCAGGACAGCGACCTCCTCTACGGCGCTGGCATCGATCTAGACTACGACTCCCTGATAGGTCCTATCAAGCTCTCGTTCAGTCGCTCCAACGTCCTACGCGCCTCACGCTTTTTCTTTAGCCTCGGCTACGCCTTCTGACACCATCGCTAGACCTACCTGCTCCGACCTCGGGAGAAGTCCGAATCCTCGTGAATATTCGAATACTCAGAGTCGGGCTGTAGCGCTACGTCGTGTAGCTCGCTCCACACTCCTCGGTTATCGTCCTGTGCAGCTCCTAGGGGAGTGGTTATGATGCGTCGGCCCTGAGGTGAATGGGTTAGGTGCAAGCGGTGTCGCCATTTTTCACTATCTTTGTAGGGAACGAAAGTAAATCACACTATGGCTGCCAAAGACAAGAAAGTACTCTACATCTCTCAGGAGATATATCCCTACCTCCCAGAGAGTGACCTCGCACATGTCGCTCGTTACCTCCCAGAGCATATACAGAATGCGGGACATGACGTACGTGTCTTCATGCCACGCTACGGCCTAGTCAATGAGCGTCGCAACCAGCTTCAC
>QWCQ01000946.1_pt1 | contig 13342 bp, 16 predicted proteins | sample 1972701 | NCBI WGS metagenome assembly QWCQ01 (sample SAMN09866704, study PRJNA288562) | Human gut metagenome isolate pre4_stool, whole genome shotgun sequencing...
GTAGGAGGATATATGATTTCAGCAAATGATTTAAGAAAAGGCGTAACTTTTGTATATGATAATGATGTTTACCAAATAGTTGATTTTCAACACGTTAAACCTGGTAAGGGAGCAGCATTTGTTCGTGCAAAAATTAGATCTGTAATGAATGGTGGGGCTAAGGATGTTACATTCAACCCAAATGAAAAGTTCGAACAAGCTGTAATATCAACTAAAGAAATGTCATATTTATACAATGATGGCCAACTTTATTACTTTATGGACCCAGAAACATTTGAACAAATTGGCATTGAATATGAAGCGGTTAAAGATGCGATTATTTATGTAAAAGAAAATGAACCAGTTCAAATCAAATTCTATGAAGGTAAACCATTCCAAATAGAAGCACCAAACTTTGTAGAACTTAAGGTAGAAGAAACAGAGCCAGCTATTAAAGGTGATACAGCTACAAATGTAACAAAACCTGCAACAGTTGAGACAGGGGCAGTTATACAAGTTCCAGTTTTTGTAAATGAAGGCGACGTTATAAAAATCGATACTAGAACTGGAGACTACCTATCAAGAGTATAAGGAGTAAATAATGTCAGGAAGTTTCATCAACGGATCAGTTAAAATAGCAGACGAAATCCTTGATCAAATAGCAGTGGCAGCAGCAAGTGATGTATATGGTGTATACTGCGAAGATAATCAAGATAAGTCTTTTAGATTCCACAAGAGAAATTCTAAAAGCAAAGTAAGAAAACACGGTGAAAATCTACATTTCACTCTAGATGTTAACTTTGATAGAAATATTAATGTTAGAAAGACAGTTAAGAAAATACAAGAAAATGTTAAAAACATAGTTGAGAATATGACAGGTATTTCCGTAACTAGAGTGGATGTAAATGTTGGTAATTTAGAAATATAATGAATAGGGTTGAGCAAAGGGAGTGGGTCTTTAAACTCATCTACCAAGACAGTATTAGTAAAATTGAAGATATAGATAAGGTCTTAGAAGAGTTGGACCTTACTGATGAAGATTTTGTAAGAATGTCTATATCATCTTTTCTAGAAAATTTCTCTAGCATCGATGACAAGCTTACTTCTAATCTTGACAGTAAACGCAAAAGATTATCCAAGGTACTAAGATCAATCCTATATTTAAGCATAAACGAGATGTATTTTATGGATATTCCAGTGTCTGTTTCAATCAACGAAGCAGTAAATCTAGCAAAGAAGTACTCAGATGAAGACGATTATAAGCTAGTGAATTCTATCTTAGGGTCAATCGTTAGAAAAGATGGAAAATGAGAAAAGCACTTAGTGTTAAGCAGTTTAATGAATATTTTAAATCTAATATGAAACACGATCCTATATTCCAAAATCTTTATATAAATGGGCAATTATCGAACGTTAGGATCAATAATTCCCATTTATATTTTTCTCTAAAAGAAGATAGGGATATTATAGATTGTGTAATTTACTATTATGAGGATAAAGATTTAGATTTTTCTGTGGAAATAGGAAAGGATGTTCTCGTTAAGGGGACTGTACTATTTAATAACTTCTCTTCGAGGATTGTAATTTCTGTAAATGAAATTAAAGAAAAAGGTCTTTCTCAAAAATATTTAGAATTTCTTCAGATGAAGGAAGACTTTAGGAAAAAAGGATATTTTGACCTTGAAAAGAAAAAAGAAATTCCAAAATTTCCTCAAAAAATTGGCCTCATAACATCTGAAGAAAGTGCTGCTATTGTTGATTTTCTATCCGTTATCAATCAAAAGCCAAATGATATGCACATATACCTAAGCCCTGTAAAGGTTCAAGGAGAGTCTTCAGCTACTATGGTAAAAAAGGCAATTGAAAGCTTAGATAAGAGAAATCTCGACTTGATAGTGATTACAAGAGGTGGAGGGTCTAGTGAGGACTTGTCATCATTTAATGATAACTTAGTCATAGAAGCTACATTTATGGCCCAAACACCAATTATTTCGGCCATAGGGCACAAAATTGACCAGACCCTTCTGGATTTGGTAGCAGACTTGAGCTTACAAACTCCAACTGAAGCAGGTTCTTATGTAATTAAGAATTATTCTGATATCTCTAAAGAAATGAAAAATATTGTAAATAAAATGGGTGAAATAACCTTATCTAGAATTAGGGATTATGAATATAAGTTGCTTCAAATCAGGAAAAGTTTAGAGAGCAAAAGCCCACTAAGAGAAATTGATAAAAGGATAAATAGCCTCACTTATCTAAAGAAAGACTTTAATACGGTATTAAGGTCAAACCTATCGTATAATGAGCAAAAACTAAGGATCGTATCCTCAGAATTAAAGAGATTTAAGGATATAATAGAAATTGGAAAGAAAAACATTCATATTAATGATGATTTAGGTAATCCAATATTTTCTAAGCATTCTCTTAAAAAATCTGATATTGCTTTTATAGAATTTAGCGATGGAAAAGTAAAGGTGGAAGTAATTGATTGATAAGTCAATAGAAGAAAATTTCAAAAAAATGGAAGAGCTCTTGGAAGAGTTAGAAAATAACAAAGACAATCTTGACGAGAGCATTAAGATTTATGAAAAAGCTAGTGATATATATAAGAAACTAGAAGAGAGACTCAACGAGTATAAAGCAAAGGTAGAGACGATAACAAGTGATGAATAATACAATTTACGAAAAATATGAGAATAAACTAGCTTATAATAAGACAATTATCGATGAGGAAATGGCTAAGTATTTCTCTGAAGATTCTATAATTAATGAAGCAATGCTTTACGCAGCTGATTCTGGAAAGAGAATCCGTGCTAGCTTATTTTTAGAAACTAGGAGATTACATACAAATGAAATTAGTAAAAACGATTTACTCTTTGCTTTAGCTATAGAGATGATTCAAGCTTACTCCCTTGTTCATGATGATTTACCAGCCATGGATGATGATGATTATAGACGTGGTAAGGAAAGTGTTCACAAACATTTTGGAGAAGATTTGGCAATACTAACTGGAGATGCTCTCCTTAATGAAGCCAGTATGATTATGATGAATATTTCACTTGACGATCCTTCCTATCTTAAAGCAGCTTCTTATCTAATGAAAAGAGTTGGCAAGAATGGAATGATTAAGGGTCAAATATTAGACCTTAGGAGAAGAAAATCTTATGATGAAGACTTCTTAGTCGAAGTATATGATAAGAAGACCGCAGATTTCTTCAAGGGAGCTATTGTAGCGGCTGGACTTGTTAATGGTTTTGATGACGAAATAATAAATAAGCTTGAGAGATATTCATATTATTTAGGCTTAGGATTTCAGATTCAGGATGATCTATTAGAAGAAGAATTCAAAGATGAGATTAATATATTGAACTTAAGAGATCTCGATTCTAGTAAAAAATTTCTTGCTGAAATTAATGGTAAATGTAAAAAAGAAATTGAAGATTTAGAAAATAATGATTTTCTTTTATTTCTAATCGAATTTCTAACGAATAGAAAATATTAGAGGCGATTATGAAAAAATACACAAGACAAAGATTAATTTTAGATATAATTCAAAATAACGATGTAAAGACACAGAGCCAATTGTCTGAGATGTTAAAAGATCACGGGGTTGATGCAACTCAAGCAACTATATCTAGAGATATTAAAGAGCTTAGGATATCTAAAGTTCAAACTGATGATTATGAATACAAATATACAGTTGTTGATACAGTATATGACACTCTAACTGAAAGAATGGAGAAGATCTTCAAAGAATCTGTTTTATCTATTGAGAAAACTTCAGGACTGATTGTAATTAAGACAATTTCATATTGTGCTACAGTATGTGGTGCCTATATAACAAATGAAAAACTTGAGAATGTTGGTGGGATTGTTACTGGAATCGATACTATATTTATTACTCCTACTTCAGAAGAAACTATAGATTTATTAATAGAAGACTTGAGGAGTCTTATAAAATAATGCTTTTAGAGCTATTTATAGATAATTTTGTAATAATTAAAAGAAATCACATATATTTTGAGGAAGGCTTCAATGTCCTTACAGGTGAGACTGGTTCTGGAAAGAGTTTGATTCTTAATGCAATCAACCTTTGTTTAGGAGCAAGGTCTGATAAAGATAGCATTGGAAGATTTGCTGATAAGACTATTATCGAAGCAGTATTTGAGGTAGATCCGGAGATTAAGGAAATACTTTGTGATATGGATGTATCTTTTGATGATAACAAGCTAATAATAACTAGAACTATTGGCAAAAAATCATCGAACATCAGAGTTAATGGAAGGATTACGAACCTTAATAGTTTAAAAGAAATTTCCCATATTTTGATGGATATCTACAAGCAAGGTGATAGCAATTCTTTTATGAACAGTTCTAATTATCTAGATCTTATTGATAATTTCACTAAAGATGATGAAAGTAAGAGACTTAGAGATTGCTTAAATAAGTTTTATCAGAAAAAATCAGAAATGCTAGAAAAGTTTGAAAAGTTAGATTTATCCGAAGAGGAGATTACTAGAGAAAGAGATTTGATTAATTATCAGATTAATGAGATTGAAGAAGTCGATATATTTAATATAGATGAGGAAAAACTAGATAGGGAATATCAAAAACTAAATAATATCTCATCAATTATGAACTCTTCCAATAAAATCAAGGAGTATCTTGATTCAAGTGAGTTTGGACAAGTTTCTCTTACAAGTATGATAAATGAGTGTATTTCTGAAATCACTTCCTATACCTCAGTTGATGAGAAGATAGAGGACATTTACAAGAGTTTGGTAAATATTTCAGAGCTAATAAATGATGTTTATCAAGATATAGATTCTTATGAGTCATCCTTAGAGCAAGATCCTGAGAGAATGTACGAACTAGATATGATAAATCAAACACTCTTTAGCTTGAAGAGAAAATACGGATCTAGCATAGAAGATATTAAAGAATACTATGATAAGATAAGCTTGAGGATTAAAGAACTCGATGAAATTGAGTCACTAAGAGCTAGTATAGATAAGGATATAGCAAAGATTGATAAAGACTTATCAGACTATGCTTCAAAATTAAGTGAAATTCGTAGAAATAAAAGTAAAATCCTTGAAGCAGAGATAAACAAGGCAATCAAAGAATTAGATATTAAGAATGGTAAGTTTAAGATTGAAATCGGGAAGAAAGAAAGTCTAGGGGCAAATGGATTTGATGATATTGATTTTCTAATCAGTACCAACAGGGGTGATTCTCTAAAGCCTCTATCAAAAACTGCTTCTGGTGGAGAACTTTCTAGAATTATGCTTGCCTTCAAGGAAGTATTTTCTGATGCTGATAGCGTAGATACCTTGATATTTGACGAAATAGATACTGGAATAAGTGGTAGAACTGCTCAAGTTGTGGGCGAGAAAATCTTAGATTTGTCCAAGAAGAGACAGATTATAGCTATAAGCCACTTGCCTCAAATTGCATCTCTTGCAAATAACCATATACTTATCAAGAAAGAGGACGTTAAAGATTTCACTATAAGCAGAACAGAAAAACTATCCAATGGTGATCGTAGCTTAGAGATTGCAAGGATGATAAGCGGAGTAGATATCACATCTACTAGCAAGAAATCTGCGGAAGAAATGTTACAAATGGCGGAGGATTTAAGAAATGACTGAAGATAAATTTTATGAAAAATCTATAAAATCTGATACTATATATGATGGTAAGATTCTTAAGCTCAGAGTTGATACTGTTGAGCTAGAGAATAAGAAGTATTCAAAGAGAGAAATTGTAGACCATCAAAAGGGTGTTGGAATTATAGCTTTTGATGAAGAAGGTAATTTGTGGATGGTCAAACAATACAGGAAAGCTATAGATAAAGTGACACTAGAAATTCCAGCAGGCCTTGTAGAGAGTAACGAACTACCTATAGAGACAGCTAAAAGAGAGCTCCAAGAAGAGATAGGTTATTTTCCTGAGAATATTTCTTACTTATTCGACATGCATGCATCACCAGGTTTTACAAATGATAAACTATCATTTTTTATAGCTAGTGATTTGGTAAAATCTGAGCTCGAACAAGACGAAGATGAAAATGTTATGGCCTTTTCTTACTCTGTAGATGATTTGTACAATATGATAGAAAATGGTGAGCTTACAGATGCAAAAAGTATTATAGCTGTTTTGTATGCGAAGAAAATGATAAATGAGCGAGACTAGGTTAAATATAGAACTAGAGGCCTTCACAGGCCCTTTTGATTTGCTTTTAAAATTAATTGAGAAGAAGAAAATAGATATTTACGATATAGAACTTGAAGAGATCACAAACTCTTATCTAGAAGAAATTAATAAACTAGATGATAATATAGAGAATTTGTCAGAGTTTATTTATATTGCTTCTATTCTTCTTACGATAAAGGCCAATAAGCTGTTGCCTAAAGATAGTGATGATGACCTAGAAGAGGAGTTTATTTCTTATCTAATCTATTATAAGAAAATTAAATCGGTTGAAGATGAATTTAAGCTTATGGAAGATGAGGCTAGAAAGATTTACAGTAAATATCAAGAGGACCTTAGTCAGTTTGAAAGATATGAAGAAGTAAAGATTGATAAAGACATTAATATACTGACACAAGAATTTAGAAAATTGATGACTAATTTGGAGAAAAAGACAGAGAAGTCTTTAGTCAGAAGCATTAAGCAAGAAGATGTAAATGATTATGTTGAAAAGATTAAAAAGACTTTGAATTTTACGAAAAAATTGGATTTATCTTCCCTAACGGACAGAATAAAGAATAAGGCCGAGTGTATAGCTACATTCTTAGCCCTACTAGAACTAGTCAAACTAAAGGAAATAAGCTTAGAGGCCAAGGGTTTAAATTCTTTTCTGGTTATAAAGAGGTAATATGGATAGAGAATATCTTAAAGGTTTAATTGAAGAAATTTTATATATTTGGGCAGAGCCTATAGATTTGGAAGATCTTTCTGCTATAATTTTTGACTTTGACAAAAAGGATATTAAAATTGCCCTTGAAGAGTTAATTGAGGAGAGAAATTCAAATAAGTCCGGCCTTATAATTAGACAATTCGATAAGTCTTATCAATTCACCTCGAGATCTTGCCATGACAAATATTTTGAAAAAGTAATCAAAAAATCTGAAAAAAAACTCTCCACTTCAACCTTGGAGACTCTATCAATTATCGCTTACAAACAGCCCATTACCAGAGCAGAGATCGATAAGATAAGGGGTGTTAACTCTCAATCGACCATAGATTCTTTGATAGCTAGGGGACTAATTGCAGAAAATGGAAGACTTGATAAGATTGGAAAGCCAATTATTTACGTAACAACCACAGACTTTCTTAAATATTTTAACATAACTTCTCTAGAAGAATTGCCAGAAATCGACTTAGAGGGAGATAGCTATGAGGATTAATAAGTATATAGCCAGAAGTGGATACACCTCAAGGAGAAAGGCCGATGAACTTGTAAAAAATGGCAAGGTTAAAGTTAATGGAAAGCTTACATATGAGCTAGGCCTTGATATAAAGGAATCTGATATAGTTGAAATTGATGGTGAGATTTTAGAGATTGAAGAAAAAATCTACATCAAATTGTATAAGCCGAGAGGATATATCACTAGTAACTTCGACCCTTACAACGACCGTGACTTAAATGATTTAGTAAAGCTAGATCAAAGATTTTTCGCTGCAGGAAGGCTCGATAAGGATAGCGAAGGTCTATTAATAATCACAAATGATGGTCTCTTCACTAATCAAATAATTCATCCTAGTAAGAAGCTTGATAAAACTTACATAGTTAGGGTGAATCGATTATTAAATAAGAAAGAATGTCAACAATTCGAATCTGGGATTGATATAGGAAACTCTGAAATAACATCTGATTCTAGGATAGACTTGATTGATAAGAAAAATAAAACCTACAAAGTTACAATTCATCAGGGATACAATAGGCAAATAAGAAGGATGTTCGCTTGCTTTTCAAGCGAGGTAAGAATGCTTAAAAGAATTAGTATAGGCCCTATCAAACTTTATGATATGAAGCCTTATGAAAAAAGGAACTTTGACCAAGATGAGATGGATTTTGTAAGAAAAACGAGGGGATAGAGGTCTATCTCTTTTTTTACGGTAAAATTTATATATGAGAAAGATTGGAATAATAGGTGCAGGTCCAGCTGGAGTCTTTGCAGCTATTCATATAAAAAACGAAAACAACGAAGTCTACTTAATAGACAAAAATAAAAATATCGGCGAGAAGCTAAAAATTACAGGTAATGGAAGATGCAATGTAACCAATGCCAAGTACTATGATAAATTTATGGAAAATATTATTAGAAATAAGAATTTTCTATATTCTTCATTTACTAGATTTGATAATTACTCTTTGATAGATTTCTTGAATAAAGGAGGCATTGAAACGATAATAGAAGATGATGGTAAGGTATTTCCTAAGTCTTCTAAGTCGAGTGAAATTATTTCTTTATTTGAAAGATTGATTAAGGAAAAAGGAATTGAATTTATCCCGAATACAAGAGTTATTAATATAGAAAAGACTGAATGTTTTCTAGTAGAAACATCTGGGAAGAAATATAAATTCGATAGCCTTATTATTGCAACAGGTGGTCTAACTTATCCTAAAACAGGATCAAGTGGTGATGGCTATGCCTTCGCCCAAAGCCTTGGCCATAATATAATCGAAGCGAAGCCTTCGCTAATGCCACTTTACCTAAAAGAGAGGCTTGATGTAAGAGCCTTAAGTCTATCTGATAAAGTACTTAGTCTAAAAACTAAACAAAATTCATTTGAGATAAGAGGCGATATAATGCTTACTCCAAGTTTTATTACAGGCCCAGCTGCCCTTAAGATTCAAGCTATGGCAGCAAGAGATGATCTAGAAATTATAGCTATTGATATTCTTCCAGAAAATTCAGAAAAAGAGCTTGATGATTTATTGATATCTTTGCTAGAGAAAAATAGCAAAAAGAATATATCAAATGTATTAAATACAATATTAAATGATCAGCTCATATCGATTATTATGGATAAATCTGGAGTGGATAAAGATATAAGTGCTAGTGAGCTTAGCCGACATGATAGAAAAAACATTGTATCAATATTTAAAAATTTTGAACTTAAATTAAGTAAAAAAGTAAATTACAAAAACGCTGTGGTAACTAGTGGAGGCGTAGATCTTAAAGAAATAAATCCAAAAACAATGGAATCAAAGCTAGTTAAGGATCTATACTTTATAGGAGAAGTCCTAGATATCGACGCTCTTACTGGAGGTTTCAATTTACAGATTGCCTTCACTACAGCCTACGCAGCAAGTCTTGATATAAAGGAGAAGATATGACATATATAATAGCACTTGATGGACCAAGTGGATCTGGCAAATCTACCATTGCCCAAAAATTATCTGAGAGCTTAGGGATTGAATACCTAAACACTGGATCTATGTATAGGGCAGTTACCAAATATTTCTTGGATAATGATATAAAAGAAAGAGACTTAGATAAAATCATTGAAAATTTAAAAAACATACAAATTGATTTTAATGAGGGAGCTATTTTTCTAAATGGAGACGACGTTAGCAAAGAAATAAGAAGTGATTTAGTTACAAAAAATGTATCCTGGGTTTCGGCTAATGAGAAGGTCAGAGAAAAACTTGTTGATATGCAAAGGCAAATTGCTAAAAATACAAGTTTTATATTAGATGGAAGGGATATAGGAACAGTAGTTTTTCCTAATGCTAAGTACAAGTTTTTCCTTACAGCAAGTCCTAGGGTAAGGGCTTTGAGAAGATTTGAGCAAAATGAATCGGATTTAAGTCTAGATGAATTAGAAAAATCTATTATCAAAAGAGATGAATATGATTCAAATAGAGAGACATCTCCTTTAAGAAAAGCAGAAGACGCATGCTTGATTGATAATTCTGACTTAAATATTGAAGAGACGATAGATATGATTTTAGATATGATGGATAGTGAAGATGTTATATAATTTTTTAGTAGTGCTTTTAAAAATAATATGTATACCTATCTTTAGGATTAGAGTAAAGGGTCTTGAAAATATCGAAGAAACAGATAAAGTTATCGTATGCGCTAACCATAAGTCTTTGTTGGATCCTATATTTTTAGCAATAAGTTTACCTCAGAGAATCTATTTTATGGCGAAGAAAGAACTTTTTGATAAGCCTTTTGTAGGAGGATTTCTAAAAGCCCTTGGAGCTTTTCCAGTAGATAGATTTGGGCGAGACTTAAAAGCTTTGAGAGCTTCTGTAGCATTGGTTAATGAAGAGAAGATTCTTGGGATTTTCCCTGAAGGAACTAGGGTTAAAGAAGCTAAGAGAGAGAATGTTAAAGATGGTGTTGCATTTATCGCCTTAAAAGCAAAAGCCGATATAATGCCAGTAGAGATAATTTCTACTTATAAGCCATTTAGAAAAAGTGAAATTTTGATAAAAAAACCTATAGCTGTTAATGAATTCGCTTCCCTTAAGAACAAAGAAGCTATGAAGAAGATGACAGATAGAGTTTATGATAAAATCTATGAGCATCACACGATTGTGGAAAGTGAGAATCAATGGAAATAATTATTGCAAAATATTCAGGATTTTGCGGTGGTGTAAGAAGGTCGGTAGAGCTTGCCGAAGAAGCAATAAAGAAGGAAGGCAAGCGCTACTGTGTAGGGCCTTTGATACATAATCCGCAATTAGTCGAGAAATTAGAAAATGAAGGACTAAAAGTTGTTGATAAGAAAGAAGCTCTAAAGATAAAGGATTCTACTATTCTTATTAGGGCGCACGGAGAAAGTGCCGAATTTAAAGAGAAGCTTTTAGCAAATGGTAACGAAGTAGTAGATGCTACTTGTCCAGTACTAAACAATATTTACAAAAAGATTATAGAGAAGGAAAATGATGGATACCAGGTAGTAATTGTTGGAGATAAAACACATCCAGAAATAATTGCTATGGAATCTTTCCTAAACAATGGTATAATAGTTTCAGATGAGACTGAAGCAAAAAATATAAAATGTAATAACAAGCTATATGTTGTTAGTCAAACTACAAATAGGCTTGATTATTTTTATGATATTGCTAACAAGTTAAAAGAAAATAATGATAGTGTAGTAATAGAAAACACAATATGTAAAGCAACTGAAAATAGGCAACAAGCAGCCAAATCCTTAGCAAAGGAAGTTGATTGCATGATTGTAGCTGGTGGTTTTAATAGTTCTAATACAAATAAGCTATATCAAGTAGCTAATATGTATTGTAAAAATGTTTTTAGGATTGAAACTGTTAAAGATCTACCTTTGCAAAAGCTCTCTAAATTTAAAAAAGTTGGTATAATCGCAGGTGCCTCTACACCTGATGAGATTATCGAGGAGGTAGTAAGTAGTATGGATGAATTCACAAAAGAAGAATTTATGAACAGTCTAGAGGATAGTTTAAAGAAGATTTACCCAAAGGAAATCGTAAAGGGTACAGTTATTGATGTCAAGGATGATGAAGTATTCGTTGACATTCAATTTAGAGCTGACGGAATTATCAAACTAGACGAAATGACAGAAGAAGAAGCAAAAGATCCAAAAAACAGTTTTAACGTAGGCGATGAAATTGACGTATTCGTTATCAAACTAGATGACGGAGAAGGCAATGTTTCACTTTCTACAAGAAGAGTTGAAGGAATGAAGGTTTGGACAGACCTAGCAGAAAAGGCTGAAAACGATGAGTTAGTTCACGGTGTAGTAAGTGGATTTAACAAGGGTGGTCTTACTGTTAATGTTGATGGAATTAATGGATTTGTTCCAGCAAGCCAAATCGCAACATACTTTGTTAAAAACTTCAAGAAATTCGTTGGAGAAGAGTGGGATCTAAAAATCATCAGCATCGATGAAAGAAAAAATAGACTAGTTCTTTCTAGAAAAGAAGTAGTTGAAGATGAACTTGACGGACTTTGGGACGAACTTGAAGAAGGTGAAGTTGTAACTGGAAAAGTTGCAAGACTTACAGACTTCGGTGCTTTCGTTGAAGTAAACGGTCTTGATGGACTCCTACACGTATCAGACATCGCTTGGAGCAGAGTTGAACACCCATCTGATGTACTAAATGTTGGAGATGAAATCGAAGTTAAAATTCTAAAATTAAATCAAGAAAAGAACAGAATTTCTCTTGGACGTAAACAACTTCTAGAAAAACCATTTGAAGCATTCGTTAACCAACACGAAGTTGGCGATGTTGTAACTGGTAAGGTTGTTAACCTACTTGACTTTGGTGCTTTCGTTGAAGTAGCAGACGGAGTTGAAGGACTAGTTCACGTTTCAGAAATTTCTTGGGAACATGTTGAAAAGCCATCTGATGAACTTAACGTTGGTGATGAAATCGAAGTTAAGATCATAAGCATCGACAAAGATGAAGAAAAAGTTGGCCTAAGCATCAAAGCTCTAAAAGAAGCTCCAGAAAGACCTGAAAGAAGAGCTAAGAGACCTCAAAGAAACAACGATAGACCAAGAAGAAGACCAGAAAGAGATAATTCTGCTTCATTTGGTGATGACGATCTAAATAACAATTTAGGTAACCTACTAGAACAAGCATTATCTGAACAAGGTAATGAAGGTTTATTAGAAGGCGAAGAAGAATAAATCTTAGAATTCTAAGAGGAGATGATTAAATCATCTCCTTTTTTGATGATTGGAGTAATATGCAAGTAAAAGAAAAATACAAAGATTATTTTAAGGGTAAAACATATAATATAACAACCTTTGGTTGTCAAATGAATGAGCACGACTCTGAAAGAATATCTTATATACTTGAAGATTTGGGATATGAAAAGACAGAAGATAGGTCAAGTGCAGATTTTATTTTATTTAACACATGTCTAGTAAGAGAAAATGCCGAGCTAAAGCTCTACGGCCAAGTATCTTCCCTTAAGAAGTTAAAAAAAGAACATCCTGAAAAGATTATCGCTGTCTCAGGTTGTATGATGCAAACATCAACCGCAAGAGAAGTTATTATAAAAGATCACAAGGAAGTAGATATTATCTTTGGTACAAAGAATATCAACTCCTTAGCAGACCTCATATTTAGATATCTAGAAACAAATGAGCGCGTTATAGATATATCTACAGACGATGTCAAAGATGATTATGTAAATTATAACACCTTAAACGACTTCCAAGCTTTTGTAAATATTATGACTGGATGCGATAATTTCTGCTCTTATTGTATAGTACCTGAATCAAGAGGTAGGGAAGAATCAAGGAGACCTTCTGCAATTCTCGCTGAGGTTGAGCATTTAGTAGAAGAAGGATACAAGGAGATAACTCTTTTAGGTCAAAATGTAAACTCCTATGGCAACAAAGCAGA
>QWCQ01000950.1_pt1 | contig 13269 bp, 12 predicted proteins | sample 1972701 | NCBI WGS metagenome assembly QWCQ01 (sample SAMN09866704, study PRJNA288562) | Human gut metagenome isolate pre4_stool, whole genome shotgun sequencing...
TTAATCCTAAATCGTCTTGTTTAAAAATTTTGTGGAAGCCTTTAAACTTTGATTTTAATGGATTTATTGTATCTGTCATCATTATATCACTGTCCCCTGTTCCATTTTCGCCCACAAAAAAAGTTACAGGACTATCTATTTCCATGCCTTTAAAATTTTTTAGAAAGGGAATTTCTCTAAGATATGAATCCCCTGGTAGGTCTTCTATATTTACTCCATAAATTTTTTTTATATATTCCATAAAATCCCTCTTAATCTTTTAATTTATTATAACATTTTTCAAATTTATTTTATGTGAACTTTTACAAACTTTGCTATAATAAAGATAGATAAATACTTTCATAATAAAGGGGGTTCTCATGGAGAAAATTTTAATTGGAAAGGGAAAATCTGAAAATAGTATTCTTTTAAATAAAGTGAATCGACATGGACTAATAAGCGGTGCCACTGGTACTGGTAAAACTGTAACGCTTAAGGTTTTAACTGAAGGGCTATCTGATGCTGGAGTGCCAACAATTCTCGCTGATGTCAAGGGCGACCTTGCAAATATTTCTAAGCCTGGAGAAATAAATGACAAGTTACAAGAAAGACTTAATGAATTAGGCATCTCTAATTTTGAATTTAAAAATTATCCAGTAAACATGTGGGATGTCTATGGAGAAAAGGGAGTTCCTCTTAGAGTTACAGTTTCTGAAATGGGACCACTAATGCTCTCTAAAATATTAGACTTAAACGACACACAAATGGGAGTTTTAAATATTATTTTTAAAGTTGCTGACAGTGAAGGTCTTTTATTAATTGACTTAAAAGACTTAAAGCAAGTTATAAATTTTGTAAATGACAATAGAGATGAAATCAGCAAAAATTATGGCAATATGGCAAGCCAAAGTCTTTCTGCAATTTCAAGAAAATTATTATTTATTGAAGATGCTGGTGGAGATTTATTTTTTGGCGAGCCTGCCATTGATATCAATGATTTAGTGAGAACTGATTCATCTGGCAAGGGCATTGTAAATATTTTAAATGCTAGTAAATTAATTTCAAATCCACTTTTATATTCAATGCTGCTTCTTTATCTACTATCAGAAATTTATGAAAACTTTCCAGAAGTTGGTGATTTAGAAAAACCTAAGCTTGTGTTTTTCTTTGACGAAGCTCATTTGCTTTTTAACAATACTCCAAGTGTTTTAAAGAATAAAATAATTCAAGTTGTAAGACTTGTAAGAAGTAAAGGCGTTGGCGTCTTCTTTATTACGCAAAACCCACTTGACGTGCCAGAAGAAGTTTCTTCACAACTATCTAATAGAATTGTTCATTAACTTAGAGCCTATTCTCCAAAAGAATTAAAGGCAATTAACGCTGTTGCAGATACTTTTAGACAAGATGACTCAATGGATTTAAAAGAAGAAATTATAAATCTTAGAACTGGAGAAGCAATAGTTTCCTTTGCCGATGAAAGTGGTGCACCAACTCTTGCAGATAAAGCTCTTATTCTTCCACCACATTCTTCTTTTGTTACTTTAAATGATGCTGAATATAAAAACTTAGTAGAATCTTCAAATCTTTATTCAAAGTACAAAGATATGGTTGACAGAGAATCTGCTTATGAAGTTTTGATTAAAAGAATTGAAAATGAAAAAATTGCAGAAGGAAGAGAAAAGCTAGAAGAAGAAAAGCGTAAAGAAATGGAAAAACGTGAAAAGGAATTAGAAAAAGAAAGAAAGTCCTCTCGCAAACAAAAATCCTATATTGATAAAGGTATTGACTCAATGCTAGGAACAATTACAAGAAGTATTGGTCGTGAAATTGCAAGAGGTATTCTAGGATCTATGAAAAAGAGAAGATAATTTAATTAAGATGTTAAAAAAGACTGGCAGATAATTTTATCAACCAGTCTTATTTTTAGTTCTTATTTTCTTCTTCTAACTCTTCTTCTACTTCTTCTTTTACTGCTTCTTTAATTTTTTTATTATCAATAATCGATGCTTCTGCAAGTTTTTCAAGCTTTTCTTTGTCTTTTCTAGTAAAGTCTTCGTCATCATCTAATTTTTTTCTAGTGAGATCACTAATTTTATCTCTCTTTTTATTTTCCGACTTAATTGAATCTCTTTCCTTAACCCAGGCAACTATTAAAATTATTATTAAAGCAAGACCTAAAAATCCAAGAATTGGATATAAGATTGCCATTAATTTTTTAAAGCCTAAAAAAGATAGTCCAAATCCTAGAAGAGTAAATAAAACTAAATTTCTCTTAAACTTAGAGCCTGTGTTTGAAAGCCTTTTTGCTGCTGAATAAAATAGTGAAATTGCTGTATTAAATATCATGCCAAAAATTATAAAAGACATGGCAAGTCCAAGATAAGGATGAACATTATTTAAAACTATTTGCATAGGAATGTCTGCATCTTTTACATCTGGAAGCGCAAGAAAAAGTGTAATACCAACAAGACCAGTTAATATTGCAACAAGTCCCCCACCAAACATACCTCCAAATCTTGCTTCTGAGGAGTCTGTTTTACTTCCTCCAAGGACAAATGCCATGGATATACTTGATATCATACAAAGTCCAAAATAATTTATTGTGGAAATAAAAATATTTGGAAGAGAGGAGTCTAGAGTTTTGCCTAAAGCATCTAAAGCTAAAAAATCTGGATTTGCTTTTACAATTGTATAAATAGCACCAATTAATGTAAAAATCAAAACAAGTGGTGTAAAGGCACCAATAACTCTAGTTACTTTGTCAAAATCAAGCATTCCTATTACAATAATTAAAATTGTGCAAATTAAAGATCCTACCCATGGTGCAAGTCCAAATTGTTGATTTAGGTTTGAACCTGCTCCTGCTATCATTACAAATCCCATTAAAAAACAGTTTAATATCAAAGAAAAGTCCATAAGTTTTGTTACAGATTTTTTTGAAACTTCTTCCAATACATCAATGTGACTTTCTGCTATAAAGTGACTGCCCATTTGTAAAATTATTCCACCTACAAAAATGTGCAAGAGTCCAATGCCTATTAAGCCAAAAAGTCCTGATTTTCCAAAGGATATAAAATATTGCATAATTTCTTGTCCGCTGGCAAGCCCAGCTCCAGTAAGTACACCTACATAAGCAAGTATTATGCTAAAAGTTTTTTTATTCATAAATTCTCCTTAATCTCTAAATAATTTATTAACCCATATATATTACCATAATATAAGTATATTACAAAATTTTACAATTTTACTATTTTTTATAAAATAAAAAAGCAAGGATAGTCCTTGCTAAAATAATATTAGATTAAAATTTTTTTAAAACAAATAATCCTATTTACTTCTATAAAACCAATTGCAAGATGAAATTTTAGGCTATCTGTATTTTCTAAAAGACAGTCGCTGGCAAATTCTTTGCATTTTTTTCTCTAGCCCACTTTTCACAATCCTCTACAATCTCTTTCGCATAACATTTTTTTCTAGAATTTTCTTTCACATAAATACCTTCAAGATAGCCCACAGGAGATGTCTCTGTCCCCTCAACATAATCATGTCTTAAAGCTACATTTGCAAAGGCAACTGCTTTTTCATCAATAAATTTTATAAAACAAGTGCCATTTTAATCCTTGGCAATTTCCATAAATTCTTCAGTTAATTCAGATATTTTGTCATTTCCCCAGATTTTTGAAATCATTTCCGCTAATATTTCTGCTTCTTTTTCTTTTTGCTTCAAATATCATTTCTTATCTCCAATTATATTATTAGCTTTAAAATAAAAAGCAACATTACAAAAATATTTTTATAATATTTGCATGAAATAAATTATTCTATATTATGCTTTTCCATTTTTTGTCGAAAAATATCTGTGATAATTTCTCTAAGTTCTTCTCTTTCCTTTTCAGGCAATTCTCCAGATTTTTTTGCCACAGCATAAAGATCTGGATGTTCTTTAGCAATTCTTTCGATTGTCTTAGTTGTTGAATGTTTTCTAACAAAAAAAGGAATTTTCTTTATCCATTCATCTGGAACTAAGGCTAAAATTTTTTCAGCTGCCTCTTTATCATCAATTTCTGCCACAGGTGCTCCCTTTTTAATTTCTTCTTGGTCTTTATCAGAATAATCTTTTAAGTCCATATTAACCTCCTATTTCATAATTTTATTTATTAATTTAATTACCCATCTTATCTTATTAATTTAATTATATATTATTTTGCACATAAATAAGCTTTTAAGATTTTTTAATAGGATTTTCCACTATATAATATTAAAAAAGGGACGCTTATAAGCATCCCAATTTTATCTAAAAATCTAAAAATATATTAAATAATATTAAATTCTTTTAACATTACTTCAATATCTGTACCCTTAATACGCTTAGCAAGTTTAATTTTTTGTAGTGGGCTAAGTGGAAGTTCAGGTTTTTTACCATCTGATAGAGCAACCATTCCATTTAAAAGATATCTAAGGTCATATCTTGAAGCATAAACTTCTGGCACAGCTTTTTCTACGCCACAAAGTACATAAACTGCTTCCATAGCTGTTCTTCCAGAATATTCTGTTGTAAATACTGTATCTCTACCTGGATCGTCAAGAGTTTCTGCAAATTGTCCTAAGAAGGCAAAGTTTACTCCACCTTCTGGCACAACTAGAGGTCTATCGCCAAATTTTCTAGGCATAAATTGAGCTGTAATGTAAGGCATCATAACTGGTACAGCAGTACAAGTTTCAGCAAGTGTATCAATTTCATTTACAGGAACTCCAATATGATATAACCATTCTTTTGTAATTTCTTTTCCTGTACAATCTCTCATTTTCTTTTTAATGTAGTCGCCTTCAAGGTCTGTAAATAAACCATAAACCCAAACACAAATGTCGTTTTCAGGTTGTTCTGGATATTGTCCTTGTCTATTTATTGTCCAAGACATTAACCAGCTTGAATCTACACAAGTTACTATACCACCAGTTACAGTTTTTCCACCGTAAGGGCTTCTCTTTGTAATTTTTTCAATATATTTTGGAACAGAATCATCATGGCAAGTTACTGTACATGATTCCCAATTACTTTTTTCTACATCAGAGCAAAATACTTCAGGATTACCAAAGTCATCAGATTTTTTAGCAATGTTTTTCCACATTTCCCAGCAACCACTTTGTTCGTCACTAAGTTCTGCTGGTGTATCATCATCACCATAAGAAGAGTTTTCTGTCATAGATCCATTAGTTATAAATAAAAGATCATTTTCTGTTAAGTCAATAGACTTATCATTTCCATCTTTATCCTCAGCTATTATTTTTGTAGCAACCTTTCTGTTTTCAGAAATATCAAAATCTACATCTGTTACCTTAATATTATATTGGAATTTACAGCCGTGATTTTCAAGATATTTAACCATAGGTTTTACAATTGAATTGTATTGGTCATATCTTGTAAATCTAAGGGCAGATAAATTTGTAAGTCCTCCAACATGGTGGATAAAACGATTTAAATATAATTTCATTTCTAGAGCAGAGTGCCAATTTTCAAAGGCAAACATAGTTCTCCACAAAGTCCAGAAATCTGAATTTAAAAGACCATCTGAGAAAATATCTTCTATTGCCTTATCTTCAAGATATTCATCTCTTGTCATACAAAGTTCAGCAATTTCTCTAACTTGATCTTGAGTTAAATTAAATTTGCCATCATCATATCTTTCACCTTGCTTGTGAGTAATACGACAGTTGCTGAAGTTTGGATCATCGTAATTTGTGTAGAAATAAGAATCCAAAATGCTCATTTCTGGGTCTTCTAAACTAGGAATTGAACTCCAAATATCCCATAGACATTCAAAGTGGGCTCCCGTTTCTCTTCCACCACGAGCAACATATCCTCTAGTGTCCATATATTCACCGTCTAATGATCCGCCAGGAATATCTAATTGTTCTAAGAAAGTAATTTTTTTACCTTCCATATGTGCATCTCTTATTAAGAAACAAGCTGCAGTAAGTGATGCGATTCCTGTTCCTACTAAGTAGGCAGATTTTTCTTCAATACCTTCAGGTTTTCTTGCTTTAACTAATCTTTGAAAATCCCCATTGGTTAGTTTAAGTCTTTTATCACGAGTTTTAAGTTCCATAATATCCTCCTTGAAAAATTTATTATCATTCCTTCTGTATTTATTAAAACATTTTTATGATAAAGTATCATCTACCAAAAGAGCTTACTTGGGTAAGATTTACTCAATGTCAAAATTTTGGGTGAATTTTTCTAATTTTTCGCTTCTCTTTAAAGAGAGTAAAATATTTCCATCCATTAACTCGCCAATCCTACGAGTAATTGTCTTGGGATCTGTCTTCATGTCAGTAGCAAGCCATTGGATAAAGAAAGAACTTAAAGCACATTGATAAAAATAAGCAATGAGTTTTATATCAACTTCTTGCGCCTTAGTATCCTTGGCAGCTCGAATGACATATTTTCTCATAATTTCACCGGAAATAGAAAAAATATATTTTTCAAGGTCAATTCTATAATCAGACTCATAAATGTGCTTTACAACTTTTTTGTTATCTAAAATAAATTTTGCCACTAAAATAAAACTTTCCTCCCAGGACAAAGTCTCATTAAATTCTTCAATTACTCTATCAAGTTCCTCATCAAAGATTTCCTTTACCAACTCTGTCAAATTATCATAGTGATAATAAAAAGTTTTTCTCTCAATGTTGCATGCCTTAGCTAATTCTGTAACAGTAATATTATGTAACTTCTTTTTATTTAAAAGCCTAATAAATTCTTTTCGTATCAAATCTTTAGTATAATTTTTCGCCATATAAGACCCCTTCCTAAAATAATGTTCTTTGTTATATACTTTCCCAATTTATAGAATATTAAAATGGAGAACGAGAGAAATAAATTTATAAACTTTACAATTTTATATTTAAAATAAAATTCCACTAGAATAATAACTAATAAAATTCAAACTTATAGTTTTTTCTATTAAAGTATACTATAATCTGTCTTATAAGGAGAAGCTTATGAAGGAAAGAAGAAAACTTAAATTTATTTTATATGCATTTTCACTTTTGCTTATTATAGGCACTGTGGGATATATGCTTTTATTAGATGTAGACTTTGTTGATGCTTTGTATATGACTGTCATAACTATATCCACCGTTGGTTTTGGAGAAGTTGGCACAACAAGTAAGGGGTCTGAAATATTTTCAATATGTATGATTTTTTTAGGTGTAGGTATAGTTGGATATGCCTTTACAACAATTGTAGCTATGTTTGTTGAAGGCAAAGTTTCTGATTTATGGAAGGGAAACAAAATGGAAAGAAAAATTTCAGCTTTAAGTGATCACTATATAATATGTGGCTCTGGAGAATTGGCAGAAGTAATTATAAATAAATTTATAGATGAAAATTTAAATTTTGTTGTCATTACTGACAATCGTGAAGACCTCGATGACTATAGTCATCATAATATTTTAGTTGTGGAGGGACATTCCACTGAAGAAAATGTATTAAAACATGCTGGAGTTGAAAAAGCTAAAGGTCTTATTGCAGCTCTTGATGCAGAAGTAGATAATATTGTAACTGTTCTTACAGCAAGAAACCTTAATGAAAAAATTTATATTATAGCAAATGCCATCACTAAATCAGGAAGTGAAAAACTTTTAAAAGTTGGTGCAAATAAAACTTTATCTGCTGTAGAAATATCAGGCAATAGGATGGCATCACTGATGATAAAGCCAAATATAATTTCTTTCTTAGATGTTGTTACAAGAATGGGCGATGTGGAACTTGATTTAGAAGAAGTAATTGTTAAAAAAGGTTCTTATTTAGAAAATAAAACATTAGTCGAAGCAGAAATTCCAAGAAAAACTGGATTAACTGTTCTTGCAATAAAAAAGATTGATGATGGGAAACTTCTTTTTAATCCTCCAGTAAATTACACCTTTAAAATTGGAGATATACTAATTATTCTTGGACGAGAAGAACAAGTGGATAAGCTTAGAAATTTAGGAGATGAAATAAAATAAATTTTTAACTTGTTATTTAAAACAAAATTATTTTAGAAATATAAGGAGGAAATTTATTGGATAAGAATAATACTATGAGAGGTTTGTTCTTTGCATTCTTTGCTGCCATTAGCTTGGACATCTCAGGGTTATAAGCTCAATAACTTTTTATTAATTATGATGTTAACTCTTCTAGGCTTACAGTTATAAGAATGACCTTATCGGGAATTTTGCCTTTAATTTTAGGAGCTTTTAAAGAAAATATAAGCTTATAAAATTTTTCTCCTGTTTATGGTGTCTATGATTTTAGCAATATATTTTATTACAAGACTTACTTTTTTAGACATCATAAATAATACTTTCACAATTAAGGTCTAAGTTAAAGAACTTGTATTGACTATATTTTAAATAAACCAAGGAGCTATCCATGAAAAAAATTAAATTTCTTAAAATAAATTATTATGTGCTTATTAAAATAGGAATATTTCTATTTTTAACCAGTCTCCCTAACTCAGCTTTGGCTATGTTTTTTCAAGGTCCAGCTTATCAGTGGCCTTTTCGAATTTTCTTTATTCTGCTTTCAATTATAGGCTTAATAGGAGGATTTTTTCTCTTTTGGTACTTGCTCTTCTTCACTTTATTTTACTTTTGGAAAAAAGATAAAGAAAAAGCAAGAGCCCACTTTGTTCACTTTTTAGTCTTAGCCCTATTGCCCCTTATCCCTGTTTTAATAAGTTTAATAGTTGAATTAAGCCAATCAGGTTTACAATCCTTAATTAAAATAGGAAATATTTTTTATCCAGCCGGAGGAAAAGCTTACAAAGAATTTTTACCTTTCCTTTTGGGAGAACTTAAAAAAATCCTCAGTGACCCATCCTATATTATTCCTTACGATTAATCTTTAAGACAATAATTTAAAATAAGCAGAGAATAAAACTTCTTGTTCCCTTTTAACTTAAAACTAAGTTAAAAAATTTACTAAAATTTCCTAAAAAATTGCGAAAAAATAGCAGCTACAAAGGTAGCTGTTACTTAAAATTACTTGCTTTTTCTTCTAATCCAAGGTATTACTCTATTTACTTCCTTTAAATATATTTCATATTCTTTTCCAAATTCATTTTTTAACCATTTTTCTTCTGTGTTTTTCATTAGTATTGTTAAGAAAGCCCAGAAAATAAAAGGCAAAATTAATAAAAAATAGTTTGCTGTAAGTGATAATATGCCTGTGAATATAAATATAAAGGCCGAATAAACAGGATTCCTTACAAAACTGTAGGCCCCACTTGTAATCAATTTCCTCTCTTTAACTTTTTTATTTATTTTCTCAACTATGACTGCTTGTAGCCATAAATATATGCCGAAAAGGATTAAGAATATTCCACTTATAATAAAAATTATTTTCCCTTCTCTTAGTTCCCCTTGATATAGGTAACCTTTGATATGAAGATATATTCCTACTGTGTTTAAAATTAAACAAATTATGACATATATTGGTCCAACTCCAAAAGCAGGCATTTTAAATTCTTGTGATTTCATTCTCTATCACCTGTGATAAAATAATCACAACAATCTGCTCCCTTTGCTATTGTTCCTTTTCTGTGAAGGACTCCATGTTGAAGACTTATCATCAAATCGTCAAGCTCACAAAATAGAGGCATCAGTTCAAACACGCCAAGTTTCTTGGTGTAGGTACATATTGGGCAACGAGTAATTCTATAATAACAAGCACCCTCATAGGGCTGACCTTCGAAGTCGACTTTAAAAGAAGTTGGATAGAGCTTTTCCTTTTCTGGGGTGTACCACTTGTAATACTTAATAATATTTTTCTTATTGGCTTTTTTTCCCATCTTAGTATTGAGATTAACCAAGGAAAAATACCATTTTACAGAATAAAGAGAGCTACGCATCATTTCCTGAATGGTCTCCGGTGGAATTTTTTTCTCACTTGCTATATATGGAGCGACAAAGACAAGGGCGAACATCTCATTGTATGCCATAGGATTGTCGCTTCCAATATCATCTGCTTCTTCTATTAGTTTTCGATAAATTATTTTGCTCTTTCTAATAATTTCTGAAGCATATTCTTTATCATACTTTTCTATAAGAACTTTTTTCATTTGCCCTTTAAATAATAAGAAATAAAAGCTATTATATTTCATCTTACATACCCCATCAATTTTCAAAATTTTTTATACTAATTTTTATATAATTTTATTATTTTCTCCCAATTAGAAGAGTTGAGCCAGAAAGTCCTAGCAAGATAGCTTCTTTGTGGTCCAAAAAAAGACCCTTTATTGTATCAATTAATTGCACATCTTGGTAGCCATCTTTTTTCAGCTTTTCCATAAATTTATTCATATCTCCATAGCTTGACTTATTCATCAAATCGTGAATAACAAAGACTCCACCTTTTTTAAGTACACGAAATGTTTCCAATAAAAGTTTTTGTTTATTTTTCCCTACAATATTGTGATAAACATAGTTGCTTGTCACTGCATCAAAACTTTCATCTTCAAAAGGAAGGCTCACTGCATTTCCTTCTTCAAAGCTCACATTTGCTATTCCCTCTAATTTTGCATTGTCCTCACAGAGCTTTTTAGAAAATTCACTTTTATATGAACCCCTCCATATGTCACAGCCAACCATATTCGCTTTTGGATTTTTCTTCGCACAGGCTATGGTAAGAGCTCCACTGCCGCATCCAACGTCAAGTCCTATGCCACCATCTGGGATCTTTACATAGTCGGCAGTCCCCTCTATTATAACTTTGGCAAGCTTTCTTTTTCCATTGTAATCAAAACTCCTATATAAGAAGCTAACCCAGACAGTTATTAATAGGAGTATAAGGCATCCTATCCCTAGGATAATTCCCCAGATGATCCTTTGCCTTCCTTGAAGAATAAGATCACTTGCACCAAATAAGATGAATAAAATAAGACATACTAGACTTTCAATAATCTTAGCCTTCAACAATCTTTTAGGAAGCCAGTTTCTATAATCAGGTTTTGTTTTGTCATCAAAAAAATATAAAGGTTTCATAAGTTTTCTCCTAAAATTTTTAACTAAAACTAATAAGTAAAGAAAAATAGTAAATAAAATATATTAAGTTAAACCAGCCTCCTCGAATGATCATATGTAGTCCCTTTGGCAATCTCTCAGCAATAGGAGTGAGAATCAAAAGAAATATAGGTGTAAATAAGGCTTGCCAGCTTGGAAATACTGTTAACCCAAATAAAATTATCAATGCTAGGGCTATGTTTGCTATAGCCATAATTCCAAAAACTATTTTTGCTTGAAATTTTAAAAATTTTAAAAATTCATCAAAAGCTCCCTTATTTTCATATCTTGATAAAAGACCTAGGTAGGCACATTGAATATGATAAGCCCCTCCCAATATCATACCAAAAACATTTATTAAAAATACAAACCAACCGATAGTTAAATACTTTTCTTGTATGCCCAAAACAATATGGAAAAACCCAATACAATAAATAAAAGCACATATTGGACCTAAAAGACCACCAAGGTATAATCTTTTTATGCTAACATTTTTCATTATGCCAATAATATTATTTATAGTATCCTTGCCATCGTAATCATTTGGATCATAATATAGGGTCATGTCTCCTAAAAACATCAAGAATGAACCAAAAAGACCTATTAAGATACATTTGTTTAATGTCATAAGTCTACCTCCTTTTTATATTAAGTGATATCAATTATCAATTTAATTATAGCATATAGAACAGATTCCTTTCAATTATATAATTTACTGCGTTAAACTAAGCAAAAAAAATAAAGGCAGTCCGAAGACTGCCGATATTTTTATCATATTGGAATAATCCAAACCACATGTAGGTTCGTCGAAATAGACAAACGGAGAGTCCTTGAACATAACAGATGCTATTGCAAGTCTTTGCTCCTGTCCTCCTAATAAATAAATTCTTCTGCCATTTTGGTTTTTTCTATTAAATTCTTGTAAACTTTAGATTTTTGTAATAGTTCTTCGTGTTTGCCTTCACTTTCTACTCTTCCGTTTTCAAGAACTACTATATTATCTGCATTTTCTATGGATTTCATTCTATGTGAAATGATAACAACTGTTTTATTTTTAATTAAATTATTTAGAGACTCTTGAATTTTTTTCTCGTTGTCAACATCAAGACTAGCTGCTATCTCATCTAAAATCAATATCGGTGCATCTTTTAAGAAGGCTCTGGCTATTGATAATCTTTGTCTTTCTCCGCCTGATAGTTCAGCACCGTTTTCTCCAATAACTGTATCGAAACCCTTATCCATTTTTTCTATAAAATCTGTGCAATTTGCAAGTTTTGCTGCTCTTTTAACTTCTTCGTCACTTGCATCTTGCTTTCCGATCCTAATATTTTCCATAACGCTTTGATTAAATAGAACTACATCTTGGAAAACAATAGACACCTTATCAAAAAGGGATTCTGTTGATATTTCTTTTATATCTTTGCCATCGATTAAGATTTGTCCCTCGTCGTAATCATAAAGTCTTGATATAAGTTTCAAGATAGTTGTTTTACCGCAACCACTTGCACCTACTAAAGCAGTAACCTCTCCCTGCTTGGCTTTAAAGCTTACACCATTTAAAACTTTTGTGTCTTTATTGTAGGCAAATTCAACATCTTTTAAATCAATGTCAAATTTTTTTAGTTCATAGTCATCGCCTTCTTGTAAATCTTGATTTTGAATTTCTTTTAATCTTTCAATTTTTGGCGATAAATAAAATATCTCCATCATGCCTTCTTTAGATGCTTCTAGAGAGTCTCTTATCTTTATAGCTGCTAGTAAATATCCTATAAGGTATAGAGCACTTATCTCTTTACCAATAATTAGATTTATGCCAACAAATATTACAACGGCAAGAGATATAAAGCTAAATATTGATGAAAGTGAAATAATTAAGATGTTTACAATTTCTGTCTTTAAGTGCACTTTTTCACTTTTATCCATTTTTTTATATAGCTTTTCTTTCATTTCCTCTGATAAGCCGTATGCTTTAATCTCCATTTGCATTTCTATATTTTCTTGAAAGCTTTCTGAGTTTGCTCTCAAGACGTTATAATATTCTTTCTCTCCCTTAACTGAATGTTTTTTAGACAATGGGATAAATATAAAACTTAATATAGTTGGAATAATTACAGCTAAACCCATCTTGACATTGCTAACTAGCATCATGATGGATATTAATGGGAAGAATAATACCATGCCGCCCACTTTTGGTATTGAATGGCTCATTGCATGTTCTATTCCTTCAATATCAGACATTATTGT